>Ga0068714_10003748_pt1 | contig 17624 bp, 12 predicted proteins | sample MTBNYHSulfiMetaG_FD_62988 | JGI IMG/M metagenome (GOLD analysis project Ga0068714, IMG submission 62988) | Enrichment culture microbial communities from rom New York Harbor, USA that are MTBE-degrading - MTBE-NYH (New York Harbor Sulfidogenic)... | ecosystem: Environmental > Aquatic > Marine >...
CGATGTCCGGGCCTTGGCGATTCAACTGTGTGAAATCGTGTGTCTCGAAGAAAAGCTTGGCCAGCGTCTCGTAGCTGGTCTGGTTCGGATCGTAGATGACCTCCACCGCCTCGGCGTGGCCGGTGCGGTCGGTGCAAACCTGCTTGTAGGTCGGGTGGTCGACGTGACCGCCGATGTAGCCGACGGTCGTGGCGAGCACACCGGGGGCCCGCTGCATGTGATACTCCGTCCCCCAGAAGCAGCCCGAAGCGAAGATCGCTCGCTCAGTCTTCGGTTTGGCGGCGGCCCTTGCGTTGCGCTGGTCGGCCGAGAGGAAGTCCATCGAGATCGAGTTGACGCAATATCGCGTGTTCTTCGGTGTCAGTTGCTCGCCTTGGAATACGTGCCCCAGGTGCCCGCCGCAGTTGGCGCAGAGGATCTCGGTCCGCATCCCGTCGGCGTCGGGCTGCCACTTGACCGCGCCGGGAATCTGATCGTCGAAGCTGGGCCAGCCGCATTCCGAGCGGAACTTCGACGACGATTCGAACAGCTCGGCCCCGCATCGCTTGCAGGTGTAGACGCCGTTTTCGAAGAAGTTGTCGTACTTGCCGGTGAAGGGTCGCTCGGTCCCTTTGTAGAGAATGACGCGTTCTTCCTCTGGTGTCAGTTCGTTGTACATGGTCTCCTCTCGGTAAAGGGACAGGTTGGCGACCGAAACATCGGCCTCGATGTTCTTCTTTGCCGCGACGATGGCAACGGTCCGCAAGGCAGCCAAGTCCAGCGGCGCCTGCACCAGCACCGGGACGAACTGCATGAACGGCACCTTGACCTCCTGCCATTGCCCGTTCGTCTGGAACGCCGCTTCATAATACTGGGTGGCGAACCGCGTGTCTTTGGTCCGCAGGCGAATCGTGTAGGATTCGCCGTTGCCCTTGACCCTCAGCTTCAGCCCCGCGAAGCCGTGGGCCTCGAAGTTCCGTCCTCGCGGGTGCAGGGCGATTTGGGCCGCGATGAATCCGCCTCTGTCGGCTGACGCGATGGACCCGGTCAGGTGCAGGCACGCCTGCCCATCCTGCTTTACAAACTCCAACTTCCCGGTCGAGGCGCCACCTGAAGTCTGATCCGTCCGAAGGGCCCACTTGGTTCCGAGCGCACTGACCTGGTCGTTGCCGGAGAAGTCATCGATCAGTCTGTCTCGCGTTGAAGGTGATCGGCTCTGGGTGTTTTTTGAACCGGCTTGCTGTCCCCAAGCCACGACGAATACGGTGCTTATGAGAATTATGAGTGCCGCGAATCCGGCTGCTTTGAAACGCTTTTTCCGGCTCATAGCTGCTCCTTTCATAGCTGACTACTATGTATACCGGGATTCGCAACGGATTGTTTTTCTCAATTCCGCCGATCCGGCTGATTTCGGATGGGCAAATCGTGGCGCATGGAAGCAAGGGCGGCGAGTCGGCGGGGGCCAAAGAAAGAGAAAGGGGCTGCGAGTGCTCCTCGCAGCCCCTTGGCATGTACCATGTTCAAGTGGTCGCGTTGGGCCGGATGGTCTTCACCGGCTCATTCGGCCACAACTGGCTTGCCAAAGCCGATGTCGTCGATGTAGACAATGCCCGAGCCACCGGCCGCCGGGCTGGTCCGGTTGCCGACACCGATGGTCATCGCCTCGATCCGGCTCAGGTTCACGCCGCTCAGATCGCTATACGGGACCACCCATTCGTTCCAGCCGGCCAGGAACACGGCCCCGGCGCCGGCCGGAAGCGACGAACTGGCCGTCCAAGAAGGCGCCGTTCAGTCCGTTGCCCGAACTGTCGTTGGCGTTGCCCTCGAACTCGTAGCGAGCCTGCAGGTTCGCGGCATCGGGCTCCGTCGGTACGATTTATTCGGGTACCCGCGGATAGAGCCGGATGTCGTCGATGTACAGGATGCCCTTGGACCCTGAACCCTCGATGCCGATCGTCAGCTTAGTCACGTTCCGCAGATTGCCGACCGCCGACAGATCGATGTTCCAGGGCAGCCAGGCCGTCGCGGCGATGTCGGCCGGATCGCCGCTGTAGGCGATCTTGGTGTTGTTGATCTTCACATACATCTGTCCGGTATTGTCGGTCGTGCCCTGGAAGTAGAGCGAGAGGCTCTTGATGCCGTTGGCGGTCCAGTCCTGCGGCTCCTCGAACTGACGTTCGGCCTCCGAATAGAACGGCGCCGACGTGTTGTCGTACTTCAGGGGCATCGACTGCGCGCCGTTCTGGACGATGGTCCGCTCGGCAAACGGGGCGGTGAGATAGCCGACCGTCGAGCCGGTGTCGTTGACCCAGCCGTCGAGCCAGGTATCGAAGATCGTGGTTCCGGCTTCGACGTCGTCGTTGTAAGTCTCGAACCCGTCGACCAGCGCATACTCCTGCGTCGAGAAGCTCCAGACCTCGCCGACCCAGGTCTCCTCTCCGATCTCGTCCACTCTCCAGTAGTACGTCGCGCCCAGATCCAACTCGCCCGGCGTGGAGTTGGCCTGATCGACCGTATCGACCAATAGCAACTCCTCCGGGCTGGTGCCGAAGTAGACCTCGTGTGACGTGGCCTCGCGACCTGCACGCCAGCTTAGGACCGTGTCCGGCTCGATATTCGTCGCGGCATCGGCCGGCTGCGGCTCGCGGGCCTGCACGGGGACATAGAAGAAGCGGACCTCACTCAGGCCGTACTGAGCGAGCATGCCCCAGTTGCTGTTGACGGTCAGCCGGACGTACCTGGCCGCCACGCCCTGGAGGTCCACCACGCTGTTATGGGCGTAGCCGGCCTGTGCGCTGGCCCTGGACAACTCGGTGTCGCCGAGCACCGCCCAGTCGGCTCCGTCGGCGGAGTACTCGATTGTCACACTCTTGAGCCCGAATCCGAGCACCAGCTCGAACTCGACGTTATAGTTCCAGACCCACATCTCGTAGAGCTTGTAGACCTTGTTGAACTCGTACTGGATGTAGACGGGTTCGTCTCCGGCAGGCAGCCCCAGCCACATGTCCGAGGCGTTGGTTGAATGCTCATCGGCCGCATTGAGGCCGGAACCGTCGATGGTCCTTTCGGGGCCCGCACCTGCGTTGGAAACCGCGTTGCTCGTCGCGATGATGCCGGCAATCGGATAGGCGAACGGCTCGGTCGTGAAGCTCCAGACCTCACCCTTGAAAACGGTGTTGTCAGGTGTGCCATTGACCTCGTCGATCCGCCAGTAGTAGGTCGTTCCGTAATCGAGCACGCCCAGATCGTACGTGGCGTCGGACTGCCCCTGGCTGACGAGCACGCCCAGTGGGTTGGCCCGGCTGGCATTGTTGACATCGTCGAAAACGGTCCCGAAGTAGACGTCGTGGGTCACCGCCGTTTCTCCCGCCATCCAACGGAGTGTCGTGTCGCGCAATACGTCCGTCGCCTGATCGCTGGGATCCGGATCATGAGCAGTATCAGCGGCGCCGATATCCTGCATGACAAAGTCCATGTCTGCTTGGGAGAGCGCCTTCTTGAAGACGCGAACGTCGTCAATGACGCCGTCATAGGTCTTGAAAAGAGCGCTGGTGTCGTTAGCTGTAATCGCTCCAAGATAGCCGTTGTGCTGTGAAGTGCCGGACAGATTGTAGGTCGCGGACAGCGTCGTATTGGAGCCCTCCTCCTGACCATCGGTGTACACCAGGATGGCGGTGGCCCTTCTCATCCCCACGACGAAATGCCATTCGCCGTCGTTGACGCGCGTAGAGGCTGTCGCCTGGCATTTCGTCACATTGTCGTCCGTTGTCAGGGTTATCACGCCTTCTGTGACCTCACTGACGGCCAGTGTATAGCGATGACCGCCGGAGTTGTCCCCGCCTTTGGCATAGATGGTCCCCTTGTTCGCATCGCCTGTTCCCGTCATGCTGTTCCTGATCCACGCTGTGATTGTCCAATCTCCCGTGCTGAAATCGAGCACGGCCGGGTTGCCCAAATCCACATGACCGTCATTGGCCAACTCCAGGCACCAACCGCCTCCGTGCCAACCCGGGCTCACCCACTGCCCCCCGGTGATGGCTCCTTCAATGCCACTACCCGAGCTATCCTCGGTGGTTAGACCAGACCCCTCGTCCAGTTTCCACCAGCCAACCAGATTGGGGTCTGCGGCCTGGGCAACGTGAGGGACAGCCGATATGACAGCAAACACCAGAATGAGAAGCGTCAGTTTCCTGGGCATGGCAATCCTCCTTCATAATCAGTCGATGTAACTGGGCCTGGGTCGAGACCGAACCGCTCGATCCACCACACACATTTGTCGTACCGTTGCCCTCGAGATTCTTGATCTGGGTCCGAATCACGACAGACGCTGTCCGGACACCTATTCCCCGGGCAGGAGATTGGAATTCACACGTGAGTAGAGTACCTCCGGAATGCAGCAAGAAGCGTGCGTCGAATGCTCCCCTTGCGCTATGTGCCAACTGCCACACATTGGCTCAAGTCCTCCGGTCCAGACCACCAGCGCTGATGACCCTCGCTGCGGCCCATATCATGCTGAATAAAGGGAGCCACCATCCACCTTGCCGGCCCCAGACCCCTCGCAACCGCCAGTTCGTTTATAGCACATTTCCGAGTCGCATGCAACCGAATCTGTCTGGGTCGATCCGGCGGGTGTGGGTGTGTCTTCCGAAACAATGCGCGCGGTGGTGGGCCTGTCGCAGGCCTGAGAGTGGCTGCCTCCGCGGTTGCGGGCCTATGGCTGCTTCGTCTGGGCCGTGACCGGCGCCGGCTGGGGAACGCCTCGGGTGGCTCTGCCGTGCAGGACGCCGGCGTCGTCAAACCACAACGGGTCGATGCAGATGAACCGGTTCCAGGGCTCGGAATCGTCCTTCTGCTGGTGGTAAATCGACCACAGCTTGCCCGCCTGGTCCTTGATGACGCAGCCGTGGCCCGGTCCGAAGGCCTGGTCGGTCCGGCGGACGATGGGGTTGCCGGCGTATTTGGCAAAGGGGCCCGTCGGCGTCGCCGCGGTCGCGTAGCCGATGGCGTAGTCCAGCGTGTTGGCCGCCGTGCCCGAGTAGAGCAGGTAATACGTCCCTTGATGCTTGAGCATCCAGGGGCCTTCCGTGACGGCACCGCGAATCTTCTCCCACGGTTCGGTCGGATGGAGCAACTCGATAGGCTCGCCATCCTTCTCCAGCGGGGTCCTCATCGGCTGGACGTGGATTCGAAAGCCGGGGAACTGCACGTAGTAGAGGTAGTACCTGCCGTCGTCGTCACAGAACATGTGGGCGTCGATGGCGTTGTCGAACAGCCTGGCGCGATCGACGAACTTCCCATCGGGCCGGTCGGCGACGGCAACCCCGATGTTTTCGCCGACCGTGTAGTAGAGATAGAACCTGCCATCCTTCGGATCGCGGAAAACGTCCGGCGCCCAGACGTTCCTCTGGCCCGGCTCGAACACCCGCGGGCCCTTGGTCCAATGGACCAGGTCCGTCGAGGTGTAGACGTGGTAGCTGACGTTGTCCCCGGTCGGATAAAGGTAATAGGTGCCATCGACGAAGATCACGGTCGGGTCCGCCGGCCCGATCTCGTCGATGATCGGATTGATGTAAGTCTTATCTGCCGTTGTTGCCAGCGACGCCAGAACGACCAGGCTCAACACGATGTTCAGCATTGCAGCGACCTCCCAAGGTTTCGGAATCGCGTCCATGCTACCCGAGGACCGCAGCGACGCCAAGACACGCCGGACGAAAACTTGCCTGACGGAAGGCTCGTCTGTAAGATCGGTTTCTTCGCCCACGTGGCGTGCGGCGAGCGGACGTCAACGGATGTGGAGGCCGGCCCATGCGTACGGTTCGATTCGGCATCATCGGTTGCGGAATGATCGGGCGTGAGTTCGCCAGTGCGGCGGCCCGCTGGCTGCACCTGCCTGAGATGACGGTGCGGCCGGAGATCGTCGCCATCTGCAACCGCACCCTCGCGACGCCCAAGATCGATTGGTTCCGCGACAGCATCCCGACCCTCAGGCAGGTCACCAGCGACTACCGTGAGCTTCTGGACAATCCTGACGTCGAGGCGGTCTATATCGCGGTCCCGCACCACCTGCACGCTGCGATCTATCTGGAGGCGATGGAAGCCGGCAAGCACCTGATGGGCGAGAAGCCCTTCGGCATCGACCGCCAGGCGAATGAGGCGATCGTCGCCGGTGTCAAAAGACACCCTGAGTTGTGCGTGCGATGCGCCTCGCAGTTCTTCTTCTTCCCGGCAGCCCAGAGAATCGGACGGATGATCGAGGCAGGGGTCTTCGGGAAGATCATCGAGGTCAATGTGGGATTCCTGCATTGCAGCGACCTGAATCCGGACAAGCCGATCAACTGGAAGCGGACGCGCCAGCTCAACGGTGACTACGGCTGCCTCGGCGACCTCGGGCCCCACGTCTGCACGCTGCCTTTCCGGGCGGGCTGGGTCCCGCGCAACGTACGGGCGGTGTTGTCGAACATCATCCCCTCGCGCCCGGACGGGCAGGGCGGCGCCGTCCCGTGCGAGACCTGGGATAATGCAACGCTGCTATGTGAGATGGAAGCCCCGGATTCGGGCGGGGTGTTTCCACTGACGCTGCGGGCCCATCGCATCTCCCCAGGCCAGCGAAACAACTGGTACATTGAGATTCTTGGGACGGCTGCCTCGGCCCGATACGGCCTCAGAGACGCCAACATGCTGGAGGTGCTGGAATACCGAGGTGGCGCCGAGCAGCACTGGCAACGTATCGAGATGGGCCAGGAAACCGCGTTTGCGTCGATTACGCATGAGCTGTTTCAGTTCAGCGTTTCCGACGCGATTCTCCAGATGTGGGCGGCGTATCTCTACGAACTTGACAAGGGCCGGCCACTCAGCCGATTCGCCGGATGTACCCGACCGGATGAGACCGCGCTATGGCACAGGCTGTTCACCGCCGCCCTTGAATCGCATGCCAACAGCAGGACAGTGACCATCCCGCGCTGAGCCGGATGCTTTCGGACAAGGAAAGGCCGATTTTTGAATACGGTTGTCGAGACTTGGGAGGTTCCGGACGTCGGTCCGGTGGCCGTGGCGGTTTCGGACCGGGCGCGCCGCGCGCGGATCACGATCAAGCGGGATGGCACCGTCACGTTGACCCTGCCCAAGCGTGTGTCTCTGGGGCAGGCCAGGCAGCTTCTCCAGAAAAGCAGAGGCTGGATCCAGAAGCATCTGCGACAGGTTCAAGCCGAACAGGTCGACCCTCGGCTCGACCGCGTCCAGGCACGCAGGCAGCTCCTTGAACGCCTCGAACACCTGGCGAGGCAGCACGGCTTCACGTACAACAAAGTCTTCATAAAGAACCAGAAGACCCTGTGGGGCAGTTGCTCGTCCCAGAACAACGTCAACCTGAACGTGCATCTGGTGCGCCTGCCTGAGGAGCTGCGGGACTACGTCCTCGTCCACGAGCTGGTCCACACTCGACACAAGAACCACAGCCGGCAGTTCTGGGAGACGCTCAACGCGATCGTAGGCGACGGCCGGAAGCTCCAGCGCCAACTGCGCCGCTACCAGCCGCGACCGTAAGCGGACCGAAGGGTGAACGCCGGCCCGAAGTTCTCGCATGACGCGCGGACTTGGTGTGCTCTCAAAACTCCCCTTCCACGTAGTCGTCGAAATGGTACATCTCCGCGTTTTCGAGGAATGTCTCCGGCTTGGCCACGAAGTCACAAAGGCGCTGGACCAGGACCAGATGTTTGTTCTCCTCCTCGGCCAGTTGTTTGAGGATGGTTTTGTGGTTCTGGTCTTTGGCCTCACCGGCTTTCTGGAAGTAGAAATCGCGGCTCTGCTTCTCGATCTCGCATGCTTTGCGATACAGATTCACCTCGCTGATGTCGACGTCGAATTGTTTGGCGCTGTCTCGCATCTTGGCGAAGGTCTTCTCGGCGTGTTTCAGCACGTCCGTCGCAGCCAGCTTCCCGGCGGCCTGGTGCTGCAAGGCCTTCACCGTCTCGTAGTGTTTGACCTCCTCGCCGGCCAGCATGTTCAGGATGCTCTTCAGTCCCTTGTTGTCGGTCCTGTCTGCCAGCTCCCGGTAGAAATGCTCGGCGTACTTCTCCTTCTCCATCGCGAACTCAAATATGTCCATCGATTCTCCTTTCCACGATCGGCCCCAACGCCTGCACTCGGCGAGATCGCTCTGAAACCGGTTGCCCTGCGGTCCGGTTCATGGCACGAATAGTCCTACTGCCGGACGGGCCATTTGTTCTGAGAAACTGGAATGTTTCAATCGCGCGCTTGACTTGCGCCAATCTTGAACAACAATGGCAGGGACAATGAGTACGGTTCACGTGGCTTCGTCGGCACGAATGGCGCGCTGTGGTCCCGCCGACGGGGTGGAGGAATGCTCGGAAAGGTGCGGTCAAGGAGGCATGCAATGGGAACCAGAGGTATCGAAATCGTCGGAATGGACGTCAAGGAGCTGCTCGAGCTGCTGAATCGGGCCTACTGTGACGAGTGGCTGGCCTATTATCAGTACTGGCTCGGGGCTAAGGTCGTCAAAGGGCCGATGAAGGACGCTGTGATTGTGGAACTCGAGCAGCACGCGACGGAGGAGCTGAACCACGCATTGATGCTCACCACCCGGATCATCCAGTTAGGCGGGAGCCCGATCACCACGCCGCAGGCCTGGTACAAGTGGACCAACTGCGGCTATGACGCCCCGGATGACCCCCATGTCCAGACGATCCTGAAGCAGAACATCAAGGGCGAGCAGTGTGCCATCAGCACGTACCAGAAGCTCATGCAGAAGACCCAGATGGCCGACCCGGTCACGTACAATATCGCCTTGCAGATCATCGAGCAGGAAGTCGAACATGAGGAGGATCTCCAGGCGTTGCAGGAGGACCTCGAGCTGATGCTCAAGAGGTCATAATCTCTGGAAAACGGTTTGATCTTCGGCCTGCCCGATCGCTTCAAAGCAGGTTTTTCTCTCATGTTTTTGACACGTGGCAGCCGATTTTCAAGAAATGCGGAAGAATTCGGCTTGACAGTAGCCGATAAGCCACATATACTGTAATTGCTTCTTTAATGGGTGGGTAAGACGTCCAAGATGGACCTCCGTTGGCCGAAGGAACCCGGGGGAGTTTACAGAAGCAGAGCGGTCGTCCAGCGGCAGGCCTTCAGGGTATGCCGGGAGTATGCGGTCGCACAAAGGATGGATTTGCGTGAGATTCTTGAACACTCGTTTTTGGCGGGTCGTACATTAGTCTCGTACGCGTCAGATATGGGAGTCCTGGAATGGGGCTCCGAAAATACGGTTGAGCATCTTAAAGCCCCTGCGTAGTCTCGCTTCCTCTCCCTCCGCACCGCAGGGGCTTTCCTTTTGACCCTCCTCGAATCCCCGCGGAAGCCCGGGTGTTTGTGGGTACCGCGCACGAAGAGCCCGCATGACGTTACGGGCGCGGCGCGCCAAACGATCCACGGTGCGGCGTTCGTATCAAGCTCAGCGAGCCGTCGTTCCGCTGTTCTCTCTCGCTCGAGGGCAGGCACGGCGTCGGAGACGCTCACGCTCCTTTGCCCAGCGAATCATCCCCCCGGATTGAGAAAAGCCCGCTCGGTGTGCCCGTACAGGTTTTCCGGAGACGAACGCGGGGCTACAGGGTCCCAATCAGGGCCGGAGAACTGTGCTTGAGGAGCCTAAAGGGCTGACGGGGATCGCCCCCGGGCAAGGCCTCCTGAATTGGGGCTGCTACCCTTTTTCGGCACGCCTGCGAGTGAAGATACGGACCTTAGGAGGATCGCGTCCGATGGATATAGTTGCATGGCCGAGAAGAACCACCGATTCAACTTGTTATTGAGCAGGTACTTACGTAGTAGCGGCGGGGAAGTCGTCAAAAATGTGACATCGGGCACAATAAGTTGTTTGACTGATCACGCGATTCTATAGATAATGCCATGCGTTGTCTGCCTGTGGGGACAATATGGTTGTCATGCCTCGATAATGTGATGGTAGTAACGGAAAATAGTTGAGGTATATGGTCATGGCCAACAGGAGCTGCATCATAAGGCTGTCCCGGTACAAGAACGCGCTGAATCGGCTGAAAGCGCTGAACTTCGTGCGCGTATTCTCCGACAATCTCGCGGATGCGGCCGGGGTCACCGCGGCACAGGTCCGGAAGGATTTCTCGCTTTTTGGCATTACGGGAAACCGCCGAGGTGGGTATAAGGTGGATGAATTGAGCGACCAGCTCAACAGGATCCTCGGCAAGGACCAGCTCCAGGAGGTCGTTGTCATCGGGATGGGCAATATCGGCAAGGCCCTTTTCCACTATGGGGGGCTCGAAAAGAGCGGCATCAAAATCGCAGCAGGATTCGACATCGATCCAGTCAAGTTCGACCGCCAGTCACCTCAGCCTGTGCTGCCTCTGGATGATGTGGTCCGTTTCGTCAAGGAGCGCGGCATCACTCTGGGGGTCATTGCGGTGCCCGACTATGCCGCCCAGCAGGTGTTGGAGTTGATCTTGTCGGCCGGGATCAGGGGGGTGCTGAATTTCGCGCCGATCTGCTTGAAAGCACCGGAAGGCTGTATCGTCAACAACATCAATCTCGAAAGCGAACTTGAGAACCTGATCTACTTCATCAACGCCTCGGAAAAATGACCAATAGCCAGATACTGCCGGCCGTATCCATCAAAACGAGGATCCTCCTCTCGTTTCTGGTGGTTATTCTCACGCTTTCGGTCTCGATTGCGTTGCTGGGGTACTACGTGATCAAGCGGGACATCTTCGAGCGGGCTGAGCGAAAGGTCCTCAGTGACTTGAAAGTGGCTCACATGGTCTACACGGCCGAAATCGAGCGCATCGGCCAGGGGCTGCGTCTGGTGTCGCCCGATGGGGACATTGATGAACTGCGGCGCAAGCTCGACCTGCATTACCTGTGGTACGTTCCGGCGTCGGACTTCGCGAATCTGCACAGCAGCCTGGCGCGAGCCGCCGCGACGGAAGGCCGCGCCTTGGGCGGAACGAGGCTGGTTTCGGCCGAGGAGCTGGAATCCATGCCCGGCGACCTTGCGGCCAAGCGTCCCATCCCGGTCAAGGCCACCCCGATGGCCGGGCCGACCGACCGGGAGGTCCTCAATCGCGCCATGGCCAAGGAGTACGCGGTCCCGAGGGTGAACGATGCGGGCCGTGTGGAGGGGGTATTCTACGGTGGACGTGTCATCAATCGTGACTACACCTTCGTCGACCGCATCCGGGACACGGTGTACGGCAGGGAGCTGTACCGCGGCAAGCCCGTCGGCACCGTGACCATTTTCCAGGATGACGTCAGGATCTCCACCAACGTGCTCGACGAGAACGGCCAGCGAGCCATCGGGACGCGGGTCTCCGAGCAGGTCTACAGGAAGGTGGTCGAGGAAGGTCAGGTCTGGCACGACCGGGCGTTTGTGGTCACCGACTGGTACAAGACGGCCTACGAACCGATCCGGAACACTGAAGGCTCGGTCATCGGCATTCTATACGTGGGTACACTCGAAGCGCCGTTCAACGATATGGCCCGGCAGATTCTCCTGATCTTCCTGGTGGCCGTGGGCGCGGTGACGCTCATCGGGGTGCTGTTGTCGTTCGTTCTGGCCGGCGCCATCTCGAAACCGTTGACGCAGGTGGTCTATGCCAGCGAGTGCCTGGCCTCGGGCGACTGGGGCTGCCAGGTGAACACGAACACGTCCATCAAGGACATCAACAGCATGGCCGAGGCGTTCAACGCCATGGCGGTCGGTCTGAAGGAACGCCAGGAGAGCCTGCGGGTCTCCAACGAGAAGCTGGCGGCCATGAACAAGAGCTATGTGGATCTCATCGGGTTCGTCGCCCACGAGTTGAAGGGCATCCTGGCCTCCGCGGTGATGAACGCTTACGCCGTGCGAGACGGGTATCTCGGCATGATCAACTTCAAACAGCGCAAGGCTCTCGACTCGGTCGCGCGAAACCTGGACTATCTCGACGCAACCGTCAAGAAGTTCCTGAACCTTGGCCGGGTCGAGCGGGGCGAGCTCGACGTGCACAAGACCAAGCTGAGTCTGAAGAAGGACGTCTTCGACGTCTCGATCAACTCGCTAGCGGCGATCTCGATTCGCAAGAAGTTGAATATTCTGAACGAGATCGACCCAGCGCTGGACGTTCAGGCCGATCCCGATCTGATGCAGATCGTCGCCAACAACCTCGTGAGCAACGCGATCAAATACAGCCCGGACGCCGGACAGATCAGTGTCACCGCTCGAGCGATCAACGGCAAGGTCGAGATCGACGTGTACAACGACTCGACGCCGATCAGCGACGAGCAAAGGGCCCGCCTGTTCCAGAAGTTCTCCCGTCTGGACAGCCCCGAGACGAAGAAGGTCAAAGGCACCGGATTGGGCCTGTATATCACCAAGCAGATCATCGAGCGCCACGGCGGCAGCATCCGGGTCGAACCCCGAGAACACGGCAACTCGTTCGTATTCCAGATAGAAAGGAACTGACACAATGCCGACTCCATTGGACCTCATCAAGAAGAAAAGGGCCGAGGCGGTCAGCCGAATCATCGGCAAAGGCTATCTCTCGACCAAACGCGTGTACGTCGGGATGGCTACCTGCGAGATTGCGGCCGGATCCAAGGACGTCATGGAGGTCTTTCAGAAAGCAATCAGCCGGGGTCTGACCGACATCTACCTCAGCCAGAAGGGCTGTGCCGGGCGATGCAACCTCGAACCGACCGTCGAGGTCATCGAAGCGGGCAAGAGTCCCGTCAAGTACGGCAAGGTGGACAAGGAGAGGGCGACACAGATCATCGAGCGGCACCTCAAGAATGGCCAGGTCATTCAAGAGTGGGTCATTGACTAAGCAGAAAGGGAACTGGCGGTGGCTACAACCTACAGAATCATTGTGTGTGACGGAACCACGTGCATCAACCGCGGGGCTCGGAATCTTACCCAGCGGCTGCGTGAGCAACTGGACAAGCATGGCCTGATGGACCGCACGACCATCAGTCTGTCCGGCTGCCTCGGCATGTGCGACAAGGGCCCGATCCTGGTGGTCAATCCGGGCTATACCATATACGGGAATGTGACCGAAGCCGATATTCCGGAGATCGTCGAGGAGCATCTGGTGCACAACCGGCCCGTCGCGCGGCTGGCGATCCAGGAGGATCACCTGTATAACCGCTTCTTCCGGGTGTTCGGAGACGCCAGGTTCTTTGGCAAGCAGATGCGCATCACGCTGCGCAACTGCGGCATCATCGATCCCGAGAATATCGACGACTATCTGTCACTTCGTGGCTACGAGGCGCTCGCCAAAGCCCTGACAGACATGACGCCCGAGTCGGTGGTGGCCGAGGTGGAGACCTCCGGTCTTCGCGGACGTGGCGGCGCCGGCTTCCCGACCGGGATGAAGTGGAAATTTGCCGCCACGCAGAAGGCAAAGCCAAAATATGTGATCTGCAATGCCGATGAAGGCGACCCCGGCGCGTTCATGGACCGCAGTGCCATCGAAGGCGATCCTCACACGATCGTCGAGGGTATGGCCATCGGCGGTTACGCCGTCGGGGCCAACAAGGGGATCGTCTATATCCGTGCGGAATACCCGCTGGCGATCAAGCGGATCACGAAGGCTATCGAAGACGCACGGGCCCACGGGTTGCTCGGTGAGAACATCCTGGGCTCGAACTTCTCATTTGATATTGAAATCCGGCTTGGCGCAGGCGCCTTCGTCTGCGGTGAGGAAACCGCGCTGATCCACTCGATCGAGGGGGCTCGCGGCATGCCTCGCCCGCGACCGCCGTATCCGTCAATCCAGGGCCTGTTCGGTCAACCTACGTTGATCAACAACGTGGAGACCTGGGCCAATATCCCCGTCATCATCCTCGACGGCGCCAAGTGGTTCAAGACGGTCGGGACCGAGACCAGCAAGGGGACGAAGGTCTTCGCGCTGGCGGGCAAGGTCACCAACACGGGCCTGATCGAAGTGCCCATGGGAACCTCGCTGCGTGAGATCATCTACGACGTCGGGGGGGGCATCCCGGGCGGAAAAAAGTTCAAAGCGGTTCAGACCGGCGGTCCTTCCGGCGGCTGCCTGCCGGAGCAGTACCTTGACACGCCCATCGACTACGAATCACTGGCCAAGGCCGGCTCGATCATGGGCTCCGGCGGTATGATCGTTATCGACGAGGACTCCTGTATGGTCGACATCGCCAAGTTCTTCCTGGAGTTCACGCAGAACGAGTCGTGCGGCAAGTGCACGCCCTGCCGCGAAGGCACCAAGCGGATGCTCGAGATCCTCACGCGGATCACCGAGGGCAAAGGCCAGGCCGGCGACGTCGAGAAGCTCGAACGGCTCGGCAACATGATCAAGAAGGCCTCGCTCTGCGGCCTGGGCCAGTCGGCGCCCAACCCGGTTCTGAGCACGATCAAGAATTTCCGCGAGGAATACGAAGAGCATATCCACCAGGGCAAGTGTCGGGCCCGGGTCTGCACGAATCTCGTGACTTACCAAATCACCGAGAAGTGCGTCGGCTGCGGCGCCTGTCGTAAGGTCTGCCCGGTGGGGGCGATCTCCGGGACCGCGAAGAAGCAGCACGTCATCGATCAAGACAAGTGCGTCAAGTGCGGCATGTGCTTCAACACGTGCAAGTTTGACGCCATTGTGAAGGTTTGAGGATTCCACATGGACAACAGCAAGATCACGATTGCGATCAACGATCAGGAATACAAGGTCGATCCAGGCCAGACGATCATGCAGGCGGCCGACAAATGCGGTTATCGCATTCCCCGACTGTGTTATCACCCCAAGCTTTCGATCGAGGGAGCGTGCCGTGTGTGTATCGTTCAGGTCGAGGGCATCCGGAACTACGTGGCGTCCTGCGCCTACCCCGTGGCGAATGGTATGAAGATTTACACCAACACACGGGAATTGCGCCAGGCCCGGCGTGACATCGTCGAGCTGCTGCTGGACAATCATCCGAAGGACTGCCACACCTGCGATCGGGATGGCAACTGCGAATTGCAGCGCCTGGCCTACTCCATGGGGATTCGGCAGCGGCATTTTGAAGGGGAGCGCAAGCACTATGAGAAGGACCTGTCCTCGACCAGCGTGATTCGCGACCCGGACAAGTGCATTCTCTGTGGGCGCTGCGTCCGGATGTGCTCGGAGATCCAGGGCGTCCATTGCCTGACACAGTCTCATCGCGGGTTCAACACGGTGGTCATGCCGGCCTACAACCAGCCGTTTGCCGAGACCGTGTGCACGACGTGCGGCCAGTGCATCAACGTCTGCCCCACGGCGTCCTTCATCGAGAAGAACTACACGCAGGAGCTGTTTGAGAAGCTCAATGACCCCAACCTGATCACGGTGGCGCAAGTCGCCCCGTCCGTGCGGGCCGCCATCGGCGAGGCGTTCGGCCTGCCGCCGGGACGCAACATGGAAGGCCAGATCGCCGCGACGCTACGGCACATGGGCTTCAACTACGTCTTCGACACCCAGTTCTCCGCCGATCTGACCATCATGGAGGAGGCCAGCGAGTTCCTCGAACGCGTTCAGTCCAAGGGCCCGCTGCCCCTGATCACCTCCTGCTCCAGCGCGTGGATGAAGTACATGGAGCAGTTCTACCCGGACCTGATCGAGAACATCTCGACGGCCAAGTCGCCGATGTCGATGGCCTCGGCGATGATCAAGACGTACTTTGCCGAGAAGATCAAAGCCGATCCGAAGAAGATCCTCAGCGTGGCGTTCATGTGCTGCACCGCCAAGAAATACGAGGCGGCCCGGCCCGAGTTGAACGTCCGCGGGATGCGGGCGACCGATATCGTCATTACCACACGCGAGCTGGCCTGGATGGCCAAGTCAGCGGGCATCGACTTCGTCAACATCAAGCCGGAGAAGTTCGACGAGCCGCTGGGATTGTCTTCCGGCGCCGGGGCCATCTTTGGAGTGACCGGCGGTGTGATGGAGGCCGCGATCCGGACCGCCTACGAACTCTACACCGGGGAAACACTGATTGACATCGAGTTGACGGATATTCGCGGCTTCAAAGGGGTCAAGGAAGCCAAGGTGATGCTGGACGGCCAGGAACTGCGTCTGGCGGTGGCGCACGGTCTGGGCAACGCCCACCAGGTGCTCGAGATGGTCCGGAAGGATCGCAGTCGCTTCCACTTCGTCGAGGTGATGGGTTGTCCCGGCGGGTGCATTGGCGGCGGCGGCCAGCCTTATGCGCTGGTCAACTCGATCCCGCTGGACGAGGAATGTCTCAAACTGCGTGCGCAGGCCCTTTACGGTCTCGATCGGGAGAAGACGATTCGTCGCAGTCACGAGAACCCGGACGTGCAGAGGCTGTACAAGGAGTTTCTGGGGCGGCCGCTCAGTGAGAAATCGCACGAGCTGCTCCACACGCACTACAAGGCGCACCTGCCCAAGGGCATCGTGTCGCCGAATCTGAAAGTCGTCTAAGGGGGGTGGTATTGTGACGACCGTGGCATGCAACCACTGTGAGCATACGACGGCCCGCGTGGCCGATTGGGTCAAGAACCGGATCAAGCCGGAACAGATCGAGAAGTACCTCGACCACGGGCGCTGCTTTATCGACGCACCGGCTATCGAACAGGCCCTGAAAACCAACACGAAGCCCGATCCGCAACGGGTCAAGGACATCCTGCAGAAGTCGCTGGCCATTGAGACGCTGACGCCGGATGAAACGGCCTGCCTGATCCACGTGGAGGATCCGGAGTTGCTGGCCGAGATGCGCCAGGCGGCCAAGGCCGTCAAGGTCAAGGTCTACGACAATCGCATCGTGACATTTGCCCCGCTGTATCTGGGGAACTTGTGCGTCAACAATTGCGCGTATTGCGGGTTCCGCAGCAGCAACCATTCGGAACAGCGTCGCGTCCTGAGCCTGGATGAGGTGCGACGGGAGATTGAGGTTCTGGCCGGGCAGGTCGGCCACAAGCGACTGATCGTCGTCTACGGCGAGCACCCGGCGACGGACGTTCATTACATCGCCTCGACGCTTCGGACCATCGCGGATGTGAAGGTCAAGACCCGGCGGGGCTGGGGCCAGATCCGACGCTGCAACGTGAACGCGGCTCCGATGTCCATTGAGGAGCTTGCGGTCCTCAACGAGGCCGGCATCGGCACGTTTCAGGTCTTTCAGGAGACCTACCATCGGCCGACGTATGAAGGGCTGCATCCGCCCGGAACGGTCAAGGGCAACTATCTCTGGCGGCTCTACGCCATGCACCGTGCGATGGAGGCCGGCATCGACGACGTCGGCATCGGTCCGTTGCTCGGGCTGTACGACTGGCGATTCGAGGTCATGGCGCTGGTGTATCATGCCATCGAGCTCGAAGCGAAGTTCGGCATCGGGCCGCACACGATTTCGTTCCCGCGGATCGAGCCGGCGCATGACACGCCGTTTGCCCGGAATCCCGGGTGCGCAGTCGGCGACGACGAATTCAAGAAATTGGTCACCGTCATCCGGCTGGCGGTTCCGTACACCGGGATGATCCTCACGGCACGGGAGAACGCCCAGTTACGGCGGGAGGTCCTGTCGCTGGGTTGCACCCAGACCGATGCGTCGAGCCGGATCGGGATCGGCGCCTACGCCGATCTGACCGACGGCGACCAGCGGGGCGACCGGCAGCAGTTCATCTTGGGCGATACCCGCTC
>Ga0068714_10003749_pt1 | contig 17624 bp, 19 predicted proteins | sample MTBNYHSulfiMetaG_FD_62988 | JGI IMG/M metagenome (GOLD analysis project Ga0068714, IMG submission 62988) | Enrichment culture microbial communities from rom New York Harbor, USA that are MTBE-degrading - MTBE-NYH (New York Harbor Sulfidogenic)... | ecosystem: Environmental > Aquatic > Marine >...
AGGAAGGTGCCGAAGCCGACCAGGGTGACGGGTTGCTTCTTTTTGAGCGCTTTGGTGATATTGTCGAAGACCGAGGTGACCGCGCGGGCGGCGGCGCGCTTGCTCAGGCGGCTGTCCTTGGCGACTTTCTCAACCAGCTCGGCCTTGTTCATGAGCGGGATCACCTCCTTTGCGGGGGTGCTTCAGACTTGGTGGGGGTTTCGGCGTGCCTGGAAGCACTGAACACCTATTACTCGATCGGAGGCGGCGGGAGGAGCTGAAAGGGATCCTGCCCGGCCGCGCTCTGGCGCGAGTAGAGTTCGGCGAAGTGGTCCACGTAATCCCGTTGCGCGAACTGCCGGGTCTTGCTCAGGTCGGCCAAGGCAATATCGTCTTCGCTTTCGAGGCCATCCGGCCCGAGCGAGCGCAAGGTAAAAAGGACCTCCGGCCCGTCCAACCAGCGATACTCGTAAGGGCGCTGCCAAGGGTCGTTCAGAAAGGTTTGGGGCGAGTATGGCCCTTGCCAGAGAGCCTCCGGCGGGAGGTCGGCCGGGCGCTCGACAAGCACTCCCAAGCCCTGTTGCTGGGTTGGATACTGCCCGGTGTGGCAGCGATAGGCGAAGAGAGAAATCGCCAGGAAGTTGATCACCGCCTGGGCTTGCTCGACCGGGGGCAAAGCGGCGACGAGCTCCTCCGGCGAAGGCACTTCCGAGCCGGCGGTCCCCGGCACAGACTCGCCGGAAGGCATCCCGGGCGCCGACTGCGGGGTTGGAGGAACCGCCGGCTGCGGCGAACTTTGAGACACCTGTACGGGCTCGGACTGCGAACAGGCCACCAGCAGAAGCAGCAGGAGGAGGCCCCTTCGCGGCAGTCCACCAAGGAACCGCCTCATGGCGGCTATCGCGAGTCGTCTGATCATCCCTTTCCCCTTCCTTGTGGACGTATCCTGAACAGGCGCAACAAGCGCAACTGAGACAGTATTCCCACGATTAGGAGCACCGGAAAAGCCCAGTAGAACCGGGTGGACAAGGCGATTAGAGCGGAACCCGAAAGCGCTGTCAAGACAATGATCAGATACCGGTGCAGCACCACGCACAAAACGCCTAAAAGCAGGCCCGCAACGATCTCTCCCCACGGCGAACGTGCCAGAAACCCCACCGACTCCATCCACTCCACGGCGGGCGGCCAGGCATTCAGCCAGTGGATCTTCAAAGCGACTCCATAGACCGCCCCGGCGACGAAGACGACCAGATAGTAGAGCTTCAGAAACAGGCGCGCGTTCAACAACCCCACCAGCACTGCCACGCCCGCGGTGATCCAGGGAACATAGGGCCGCAGCGCCGGTTGCTGGCTTTGCAGCAAGGCCAGAACAGTGTACGTCAACGCCGCGCCGAGGGCGCAACCGATTAGGAAACCGATCAGTCGAATGCCGGCTCGATAGAGGCTCCACCCGCCGAAGAGGAGCAGCGTGCCTGCCATCATGGAGGCTGCCAGCAGCAGGATGCGTTCATTCATCAGGGGAATACCTGCTCCTCTGCCCTGCCCTGCGGTTGTTCCAGGAGTTGCTCCAGCGAGCGGATCTGATCCTGGATGGCGGGGTCCTCGGGTTGGATTTGGGCGGCTTTCTTCCACTCGGCCAGCGCACCGGAATAGTCCTTTTGCTGTGCTTTGGTCCGCGCCAAGCCGACGAGCGCCCCTGGATGAAAGGGCGCCAGACGCAGCAGGGCCTCGTAGCATCGTTCCGCCTGCGCAAAGCGCTTCTGTTGGAAATAGACGGCGCCCAGGACCGACATCGCCTCCAGGCAGCCGGGTTGTTCTTTCAACACTTCGCGGAGCAACTGCTCAGCCTGCTCAGAGCGTCGCTGGTTGAGAAAAAGGTGCGCCAGATTGACCCGGGGGCGGATATCGCCCGGCATCAGGCGGCCGGCCCGCGTGTAGGCCGACTCGGCGCTTTGCGTGTCGCCGCTGCGGTGACAAACGACCCCCAGCTCAAAGCAGGCCTCGTAGTAGTTCGGATCCAGCTTGAGGGCGGCCTCCAGATGAGCGCGAGCCTCGCCGAATGATTCCAGCCGGTTGAGCAGCAATGCGCAGTGGTAGTGCATCAGCGGGGTTTTCACCCCTCGGGACAAGGCCTGCTCCAACTGGCCGAGCGCAGCTCGGGTCTCGCCCTTCTTCTGCAGGGCTTGGGCCAAGGCCAGCAAAGCCATCTCGTGTCCGGGGTGATCCCGCACGAGGTCCCGCAACTGCGCAATCGCAGTGTCGAGGTGCCCTTGTTCGATCGCCCGGCCGGCCGCCACCAGGCTCTGCTCCACACTCGGGCGGGGTTCCTCCGGCTGCGGTGCAGCCTGGACGGTCCCTTCCGGGCGAGCTTTCATGGAGCCGAGGAGCATCTCGTTGAGGCCCCGGCGTGCGCCGGCATGTCCCGGGTCAATTTCCAGGCAGGTGGCGTAACAGCGGTCCGCCTGCTCGAATTCCCCCAAGGCGCGATGGAGTTCGCCTGCGAGGAAATGAGCTTCCGCCATCCGCGGGCAACGCCGGAGAACCTGTTTCAGAAGTCTGCGGGCGGCAGCGTAGCGCCGGCGATCAAACTCAAGGCGCACCAGCTCCAGCTTGACCTCGGGGTCAAAGCCCAGCGCCCGGTCGAGCCGGCGAACCACTCGAGCGGCCTCCTCCGCTCGTCCTAACTTTCGCAGCACCTGGCCCTGAAGATGATAGGCATCATAGAATTCAGGATTCAACTGAATCGAGCGCTGCAAGTAGCCGAGCGCCAGCTGCAAGCGCCCACTGTGAAGGCTCCTTTGGGCCTTCTCGTAGTAGCGAAAAAAGGCATCCGTGGGTTTGGTCATCGCTTGTCACCAGGTGTAGTCCACCTCTGAGGCGGCCGACACCTGAACACGAAATGTTTTCCAGCTCCCGGGTCGCCTAGCCCCGGCGCTCTCCGGAAGGATGGCTGCTGCGCAAAGCCGCCACCGCCTCGGCCTCGGAAGTAAAAACCCTGTACCGAGTGTCCTGTTCGTTCATGCAGTCTTCGAGCGACTGGGCCGCATCGGCGCGGTTCAGCAACACTCCCAATTCCAGATGAAACTGCTCCGCTTGCTGATCCAGCTCCCGCAGCTGTTTCTTCACGTAGGGGCTGAGATAAGTTGCCTGGCGCAAATCGAACAGGATGTTGCGCCGCCGGGCGACCGCTTCGCGCAGCGCCTCGGACAGAACATCCTCGCGGTCAATCGAGCCGGCCAGCTGGATGAGGGCCAATTCACCGATACTACTGTTGCGCTGCAGGCCGATCCGGGCGGCCAATCGGGTGTAAAAGGCGTCGCAAGCTGGGTCATCTTCCTCAATGGCGATCAGTTCAAGCCCCTCCCCTGCCTCATCGCGCAGGATCCGGGAAGGGATAAAGATAGGTAACCATTCCTCCCGGCCCCGCAGGCGGCGGCAAAGGCGAATCCCCGCTCCGCCCTTCACCCATTCGCCCCAGAGAACCAGAGCGTCAAAGGTTCGATGCACCACTTGGGGTTCAAGCGAATCCAGCTGCCACTGAATCTCCACCTGATACCCGAGGCGCTCCAGTTGCTCGCGAAGAGGCTCCAGGAGCGGCGGCTCCTCGGTCGCCACGAGAATCCGCCGGGCGGGCTGTAGACTTTGCTCAACGGCCTGAGCCAATCGCGCGCGGTCGACCGGTTTCGACAGGATCCGGGCCGCCCCGCGCTTCAGGAGGCGCACTTCGGTCTCTGCGTCCAGGTAGCCCGAGACTACGATGAAAGGCATCTTGCGCTGTTGCTGATGGAGGCGGTCAATGACCTGGAAACCGTCGAGGCCGGGAAGGTGAAGGTCAATCAGGAGCAGCTCGATAGGGTAGCGCTCGAGAGTTTCCAGCACTTCGTGGCCTTCCGTAGCCGCATAGACCTGGTGGCCCTGGTCGCTGAGGACTTGCTTCAGCAGGTATTGGATGTACTGGGAATCCTCAGCGACGAGGATGCGAGCCATAGTCGCCGCCCCCTGTCAAATGAATCCCCATCTGTTTCTCAATGATTAGACGATGTTGCCCGGATTGTCAACCCTGTTTTCGGTGAAAGGGTCCTTTTTCTACTTGGAATCCAAGGGCTTATGCCATAAGGACTGAGTATGTTTCAAGGCCGCCCGGCTCAAGTTACGCAATTTCCTGTGGATCAAGCCCCCCGCCCCTGAGTCCCTTCAGGACCCCTGAGAGGTTGGGTCTGGCCCTCGAAAGCCCTAAAAATGCTTGACAGCCCTGACTCCTTTCGATATAAGCTGCTCTGTTTGTTTTTGAACAAACTTAACTTGCAGGCCGACGAGGGGCTGGGCAGGAGACAGCTGCCTCTTTGGGTGTGCCTGCCGGCGGTGGGGCTGTCTCGCAGGTGGCTGGTGGTGTAATGGTAGCACAGCGGCCTTTGGAGCCGTTAGTGGAGGTTCGAATCCTCCCCGGCCAGCTGGCACGACGAGGCACCTTCCGTCCAGTCAAGTCCTTTTGTTGAGACCACACGACGGTCTTGAGAAGCCGCTTTGCCGGGTCGAGCGAGCCTGCTCGAAGATACCCCGGCCGGCTGCTCAGAGGGTTGGCGTGGGATTTTTTTTGCCTTCGGGAGCGGCAGGTTATCTTGAGTGAGAAAAGTGTGTCCTTCAAGCGACCTTTGGCGACCGCTATTCTGGCGGCCGGTCTGGGCAAGCGGATGAAATCGGCGCTGGCCAAACCGCTGCACCCGGTTTGCGGCAAGCCGATGATCCGGCAGGTCGTCGGGGTCGTCGACCGGCTGGCGGCGGAGTCTATCGTCGTTGTGGTGTCGCACCAACGCGAGCAGTTTGAACAAGCGCTGGGGGAGTTTAAGCGGGTCCAGTTCGCAATCCAGGAGGAACGCCTGGGCACCGGGCACGCCGTAATGATGGCCGAGCCTTTGCTGAAGGATTTCCAGGGAGATATCCTGGTGGTTTGCGGGGACACGCCGCTGCTGAGGGTGGAGACGCTGCGAGCTTTGGTTGACCATCATCAGAGGACCGGGGCCGCGGCAACCGTCCTGACGACGATCATGCCCAATCCTTTCGGTTACGGTCGCATCGTCCGGCGGGAGGAGGGCGGTCCGGTGCGGGCCATCATCGAAGAGCGCGATGCGTCCGCGGAGGAGAAAGCGATCCAGGAGGTCAATTCGGGAACCTATGTTTTCAAGGCTTCCCTGCTCTTCCCGGCCTTGCGCCGCCTGACGCCGGATAATGACCAGAACGAGTATTACCTGACCGACGTGCCCCAGCTGCTCATCCGCGACGGGCGACCGGTGGAGGCTGTCATTGCCGAGGATCATCGGGAGACGCTGGGGGTCAACAGCCGGGTTCAGCTGGCGGAGGTCGAGGAAGCCCTTCGGGAGCGCATCCGGCGGCGTCATCTTCTGGCCGGAGTCACTTTGACCAGCCCGGCCACAGTGTTTATTGACGAGGAAGTGGCGATCGGGCGCGACACCGTGGTCGAGCCGTTTTGTGTTCTCCAGGGGCAGACCCGCATTGGGGAGAACTGCCGCATCGGCCCCGGGGTCACCCTGGTGGATTGTGAGGTGGCCGACGGTTGCCGGCTCGCGCACACATTTCGCGCGGGAGAGACTTTGAAAGGCGATTGCGCATAGAGCGGCAAATCCTGGATGTAACCGGTGGGGTCGCGGAAAATGAAAAAAAAACCAGTGCCTAAAGCAAAAAGGAAGAAGAGCCTGGATACCCCTTGCGTCCACGGCGAGCTGAAACTGTTCGCCGGGAACAGCAACCCCGAACTGGCCAAGAAGATCGCCAAGAACCTCGGGGTCCCCTTGGGAGCGGCCCAGGTCGGCCGGTTCAGCGACGGCGAGATTTCGGTCAAGATTCTCGATAACGTCCGGGGGACCGACGTGTTCATTTTTCAGTCACTGGCGGGAAAGTGCAACGACTATCTGATGGAGTTGTTGATCCTCATCGATGCGGCCCGGCGCGCATCCGCCCGCCGCATCACGGCGGTCCTTCCCTATTACGGCTATGCGCGCCAGGACCGTAAGGATCAGCCCCGGGTGCCCATTACCGCCAAGCTGGTCGCCAACCTGATCACGGTCGCGGGGGCGAACCGGGTGTTGTGCATGGACCTCCACGTGGGCCAGCTGCAGGGATTCTTCGACATCCCGATGGATCATCTCTATGCGGCCCCGGTGCTGCTCAAAGCGATCAAGAAACTGAACCTGAAAGACTTTACCGTGGCTTCGCCCGATACGGGAAGTCTGAAACAGTGCCGGGCTTACGCCAAAATCCTGGGAGCCCCGTTGGCATTTATCGACAAGCGCCGACCCCGGGCCAACGTCGCCGAGGTGGTACGCGTGGTGGGTGACGTGAAGGGCCGGGACGTCATCATGGTGGACGACATGATCGACACTGCCGGGACCCTGACCGTGGGCTGTGAAGCTTTGTTGGGGGCCGGCGCGCGGGATATTTATGCCTGCGCCACGCACGCGGTGCTTTCCGGCCCGGCGGTGGAGCGGCTGAACAGTTCCTCTTTTAAGAAAATCATCGTCACGAACACGATTCCCCTCGGGGATAGGAAATGTGATAAAATCCAGGTCGTCTCGGTCGGGGGGCTTCTGGCCGACTGCATCGAGCGGATCCACCACGAGACGACAGTCAGTACATTGTTTGTGCGGACCCAGTACTGAGATGCCGGCGCGGGCAGGATGCCCGGGCTACTTTGGAGCGATGAAACACGGGCAAGATGCCCGTGCCACTTTGGAGGAACAACCGGATGAGTTCCGGGGGAGGATACAGTGAAAAGGGCTAATCTTGTGGCCGAACGACGGCCGAAAAAAGGTAAGAATGCAGCCCGGCAGCTGCGCCGGGAGAAAAAGATCCCTGCGATTCTTTATGGTCGGGGTACCGAGCCGGTGCCCCTGGCGGTGGGCTATCAGGATTTCACCTCCGCCTTGCATGGCGAGGAAAGTCGCAACACGTTGTTCAACCTGCGCATCACGAACGGCGAGGAGCAGGAGATTCTATCGCTGCCCAAGGAGATCCAGTTTCATCCCGTGGACGGCACGGTGATGCACGTTGATTTCCAGCAGATCCATGTGGATGAGACGATCCATACTCAAGTGCCGATCCACCTCGTCGGCTCCCCGCCCGGTGTCAAGGAAGGCGGCATTCTGGAACACTTGCTGCGGGAGCTGGATGTCGAGTGTTTGCCTCTTGAAATTCCCGACCGCATCGAAGTGGACGTCTCCGCTCTGGGCATCGGGGATTCCCTGCACGTCAGCGACCTGAAGCCGGTGGCCAGTATTCGGGTGCTGAGTGACGCGCAACGCACCGTGGCGCTGGTCGCCGCCCCGACCGTCGAAAAGGCCCCTGTGGTCGAAGTGGCTGAGGAGGCGCCGGTCGAGGGCGAGGAGAAGGCCGAGGGCGAGAAGAAGGAGTCGCCGGGAGAATCGGAGAAGGTTGAAGCGTCTTCCAAGAAGCAAAGCCGAGATTGAGGGCTGGCGTGAAGTCCCTTCTGCTGTTCGGCCTGGGCAATCCCGGTCGCGAGTATGAGGCCACGCGGCACAACATCGGGTTCCGCCTGGCGGATGCGCTGTCGCGGCACTGCCGCATCGGGCTGAGTGAAAGCGCGCGCGTTGCCGTTTGGGGTCAAGGGACGTGGCGAGGGCAGGGGCTGGTCATCGTCAAACCGCTGACGTTCATGAATCGATCCGGCCGGGCGGTCGGGGAGATTCTCCGCCGGTTGGCTGCGCCTCTTGAGACGGTCCTCGTGGCCTGTGATGATGTGAACTTGCCGCTGGGGGAGCTGCGCCTTCGCCCTCGGGGCAGTTCCGGCGGTCACCGGGGATTGCAGTCGATCATTGACGAGCTGGGTACCGATGAGTTTGCCCGGCTTCGCCTGGGGGTCGGCGGCGCCCCGGCCGAGATGCCTCTGGAAGACTATGTTCTGGAGGCCTTCGCGCCCGAGGAGCGGGAGCGGGTCGAGGAACTGGTCGTCCGGGCGCGGGATGCGGTCCTTTGTTTGTTCGAGGAATCAATCGAGGTTGCCATGAGCCGTTTCAATCGGCGGCTCATGGGCGACCCGCAAGAGGAACCCAAAGGGTTGACTGAATGATGGAGGGGAACAGAGGATGATTTACATTCCGATGGCGGCGAGCCTTCTGGCTTTGGCGATGGTGGCTTTCCTGACCCGGGACGTCCTGGCTCGCGAGGGGGGGACGCCACGCATGGTGGAGATTTCGGCCATGGTGCAACAGGGCGCCAAGGCCTTCCTGTGGCGGGAGTACCGGTATATTACGGTATTCGTCATCGTGATCGGGGTTTTGATTGCCATTCCGCTGACCTTGGGGCCGGGAACGGCGCTGGCCTTTATCGCCGGTGCGCTGGCCTCGCTCCTGGCCGGCTTCATCGGGATGAGCATCGCCACGCGGGCGAATTGTCGAACCACTCATGCGGCCCAAACCTCCGGGCTGAAGGGCGCCCTGGGCGTGGCGGTCTCGGGGGGAGCGGTGATGGGCCTGTCGGTCGCCGGCCTGGCCTTGCTCGGGCTTTGCATTGTCTATTGGCTGGCCGAAGGAGAAGTTCGAATCGTCAATGGCTACGCGATGGGGGCGAGTTTGGTCGCGCTCTTCGCCCGCTGCGGCGGAGGCATTTATACCAAAGGGGCCGATATGGGCGCCGACCTGGTGGGCAAGGTCGAAGCCGGTATCCCCGAAGACGACCCGCGCAATCCGGCGGTCATCGCTGACAATGTCGGCGACAACGTCGGAGACGTCGCCGGCCTGGGCGCCGATCTGCTGGAATCTTTCGTCGAGTCCATGATCGCTTCGGTGGCCATTCTCAGCACCCTCGTGGTCGCGGCGACCGCCGGGGGGCTTAAGGTTGACTTCGCGGCTCTGGAAACGGTCAAGATGATTCCCATGCTGATCGCCAGCGCCGGGATTGTCGGCTCCATTCTGGGCATTTTCTATGTCAAGTATGTCGGTTCGAACAATCCCCAGAAAGCGCTGATGACCGGCACGTACCTCAGCGCGTTCTTAACCATTGCGGGCACTTTCTTTTTGCTCTATTGGCTCCAGCCGCAGATTGCGGCCCTGCGCTTGGAGTTGACCTGGCTGGGCGTCTTCGGCGCTTCCCTGGTTGGTGTGATCGCCGGTCTGGTCGTTGGCTATGTCAGCGAGTACTATACGTCGAGCAAATATCGGCCGGTGCGGAGATTGGCCGAGAACTCCCAGAGCGGTCCGGCCATCACGGTCACGGAAGGCATGGCCGTCGGGATGCAGAGCACGGCGGTGCCGGTGATTGTGCTGGCCATTGCGATTATTGTGGGTTACCATCTGGCTGGCTTTTTCGGGGTGGCTCTGGCAGCGGTCGGTATGCTCGCCACGACCGGGATGGTCGTCACGGTGGACTCCTACGGGCCGATCGCGGACAACGCCGGCGGAATCGCGGAAATGGCCGAGCTGGACCCGAGCGTCCGGAAGATCACCGACAACCTCGACGCGGTCGGCAATACGACCGCCGCGATCGGCAAGGGTTTCGCCATCGGCTCGGCGGCTTTCGCCGCTTTGGGGCTATTGTCGGCTTACATTGCGTCGGTGGGGATTCTCGGAGACGGGGTCTCTCTGACCAGTGCGCGAGTCCTGGCCGGCTTGCTGTTGGGAGGGATGTTGCCCTTCCTGTTTTCGTCCTGGCTTTTCCGGGCCGTGGGTAATGCGGCCTATAAGATGATTGCCGAGGTTCGGCGACAATTCCGGGAAATTCCAGGCTTGCTGGAAGGCAAGGCCAAGCCGGACCCGGCGGTCTGTGTGGATATCAGCACCAAGGGAGCCATCCAGGGCATGATGCTGCCCGGACTGATGGCGCTCATTGTTCCCGTGCTGATAGGCTTTGTGCTCGGCAAAGAGGCTCTGGCCGGAGTGTTGGTTGGCTCGCTCGTCACCGGGCTGATGCTGGGTATCCAGACGGCCAACAGCGGCGGCGCGATGGATAACGCCAAGAAGTACATCGAAGAAGGTCATTTTGGAGGCAAGGGTTCCGATGCGCACAAGGCGGCAGTCGTCGGGGACACCGTGGGAGATCCGTTGAAGGATACCGTGGGGCCGTCGATTAACATCCTGATTAAGTTGATGGCCGTGATCTCGCTGGTGATGGCTCCGCTGTTGAAGGATTGGATTCCCTTACTGTAAGAGATTGCAGGAGAAACAGGGTCAAGAACGAGACCTGCTTCCCTGTTCCGGGCGAAATAATCCGGAACCTTGGACCGAAGGGAGGTGAGAAAAGAGACTATGGCACAAGAAGAAATCTACGAGATTCTTTACATTGTCAGCCCCCGATTGGAGGAGGCTGAGATCGGGGAAGTCCACAAGCAACTGCTGGATATCATTACCGGCGGCGGAGGCAGTATTCGCCGTGAGAGCAAATGGGGCAGGCGGCGCTTGGCCTATGAGGTGAAGAAGTTCCGGGAAGGTTACTACATCTTTGTCGAGTTCAACGGCACGGGGCAGACGGTGAAGGACCTGCTTGATCTGATCCGGGTCGAGGGGCGCATCATCCGGCACTTGATCACCAATGTCCCCAAGGCGAAGTTGGAGGAAGAAAAGCGACGCGAGGAGTTAGCCCAGAAACGGGCCGAGGAGGCGAAGAAGCAGGCCGAAGCGGCCCGGGCGGCGGAAGAAGCCGAGAAAGCGGCTGAGGCAGCCCGCCAGGAAGAGGCAGCGGCAGCCGAGGCCTCGGCCGAATCCGAGGCGGCCGACGAGCCTGCGCCCGAGCCTGAAGAAGAGTCCGATCTCCGCCCGCAACAGGCGGCGGAGGTTTCCGAAGCAGAACCGGCTCCTGAGACAACACAGAAAACGACGGAGGGCAAAGGAGACTGATCATGTTGAATCGAATCATTCTGATCGGAAGGCTGGTGGCCGACCCGGAGTTGAAGTACACCGCCAGCGGGATTCCCATGGCGAAGTATCGCATCGCGGTGAACCGGGATTACAAGAACCAGCAGGGGGAAATCGAGACCGACTTCATCAACATTGTCTCATGGCGCAAGCAGGCCGAAGTGGTAAGCAAGAACCTCCAGAAAGGCCGCCTGATTGCCGTCGAGGGACAGTTGCAGATTCGTCAGTACCAGACCGAGGACGGGCAGAAGCGCTCAATTGCCGAAGTGGTGGCCGACCGGTTCCATTTCCTGGATAGCTCTCGGGATCGAGGCGCCGCGCCCGCTGCGGACGAGGGGTCCGCGCCTCCGCCGGAGGAGCCGTTCGAGGAGCCGTCGGAGGGGCAAACCAAAGATGACCTTCCCTTCTAAGCAAGGGAGAATGGGAGCGAACGATGTTTGGGAAAAGAAGTGGTCCGCCAGGCGGCCCAAGGCGTCGAAGGAAACCCAGGCGGTTTCCCCGCCGGAAGGTTTGCCGCTTTTGCGTGGATAAGACGCTTTACATTGACTATAAGAACTATCGCCTGCTGCGCGATTTCCTGAGCGAGCGGGGGAAGATTATTCCCCGTCGCATCAGCGGAACCTGTGCCAAGCACCAGCGCATGCTGACGATGGCGATTAAGCGGGCGCGGGATATTGCGCTGCTGGCCTACACGCGCCGGTAGCGCCTCCCGCCCACCTGCAAAGACGAGGAAGAAGGATTATGCCAACACATAAGGCAACCTGGAAGCGGCTTCGACAGGACAAACGGCGACGGGCCCAGAACGTGACCGAGAAGTCCCGCTTGCGCACCTCGGTGAAGAAGCTTCGGGCAACCTGTGCCGAGGGCGACCGGGATCAGGCGAAGGAGGAGCTGCTCAAGGCGTCCTCCCTGCTGGACAAGGCGGGCAAGCGCCGGACGATTCATCCGCGAACGGCCGCCCGCAAGAAGTCCCGCTTGCAGCGGCTGGTGAACAAGCTGGGCAGCTGACGAGCGACGCTGGCCGTCCGAGGAAGCGCTCAGGGGATTTCCCCCGAAGGGTGAGGCAATCGTCTCGCCCTTTGAGTGTTTATTGGCTGAAGGGACGATGCGCGATGCGCCCGACCGAAGCCGACGTTGTCGTAGTGGCCGCCGGGGAAAGTCGCCGGATGGGAGGCGGCTCCAGCAAGCTCCTCCTGCCCTTGGCCGGCAAGCCCCTGCTCGCCTGGACGCTGGCGCCGTTCCAGGCCTCGCCCAAGGTGCGTCGCGTCGTGCTGGTCATCCGGGACAGCGACCGGGAGGCGACCAGCGCGCTGGTGCGTCGCGAAGGCCTGACCAAAGCACAAGGGCATTACGCCGCGGGAGGCGCCTGCCGGGCCGACTCGGTCGCTTCGGGGCTTGACTTTCTACACCGCCAGGGACCTGCCGAGTGGGTCCTGGTGCACGATGGAGCGCGGCCGTTCGTCCGGCCGAGGATGATCGAGGAAAGCCTTCAGGCAGCCGAGGCCACCGGCTCGGCGATCGTCGCTATCCCGGTGCAGGATACAATCAAAGAGGCCGACGCGCAGCGATTCGCGATGCGCACGCTCGACCGGCGCGGACTGTGGCAGGTGCAGACCCCGCAGGCGTTTCGCTTCACGCTGCTTTGGGAGGCCTACCGGAAGCTGCCGCCGGGCGAGCGCTCCCGCTGGACGGACGATGCCATGGTCCTGGAGGCGCAAGGAACTCCGGCAGCCATTGTGCCGGGCAACGTCACCAATCTCAAAGTGACGACCCGGGACGATCTCCTGTGGGCGGAGTTTCTGCTGAGCCGCCATCCGGAACTGCGGCCCGAGGGTTAACGCGATGGCTGCTTCCGGCGAATGGGTTCTGTCCGCTCCCGCCAAGATCAATCTCTTTCTCGACGTCGGGCCGCTGCGCTCCGATGGCTACCACGAAGTCGTTTCGATCCTCCAGACCGTCGCGTTGTGCGACCGGCTGACCCTTCGCCGCTCTTCGGCTCCCGGCCTTCTGTTGTCGGTACCCGATCAGATCCTTCCTGCCGGCCGGGAAAATACAATCTACAAGGCCTACCAAGTGTTTTCCAGGCTGTGTCCAGAAACGCCCGGGTTGAGTGTAACTCTGGAGAAACGCATTCCGGTCCAAGCGGGGCTGGGGGGAGGGAGTTCCGACGCCGGGGTGTTCCTGCGCTTTCTCTGGAAAACCTATGCACCCGGCTTGGCGGAAGAACAGGTCGTCGGCATTGCCGCTGAGGTCGGCTCGGATGTTCCCTTCTTCCTTTACGGGGGAACATGCCTGGTCGAAGGCCGGGGCGAACGGGTGATTCCCCTGCCCTCTTTGCCTCCTTTGCCAGTGCTGTTGTTTCACCCGCCGGTGGCTGTTTCAACCCGGGAAGCCTACCGGACCTTGGACGAGCGCCCGGAGCGGAGACATCCTTCGGTGGAGCCGATGAAGGCGGCGATTGCTGAGGGACATTGGGATAAGGTGCTCGGGGGTCTCTACAACAGCTTTGAGGAGCCGGTGTTCGCCCGGCATCAAGCGCTTGTGGAGATCAAGTCTTTCTGTTTGGAACAGGGCTTTCCCCACGTCCTCCTCGCCGGCAGCGGCTCGAACCTGTTTGTCCTTTGCCGGGATCGCGCTGACCGCCTCTATCGCAAGGCTCGGAAACAATTTCCCGACGTGGGGATTACGCTGACATCTACGACGGCGACAGATCGAACGAGCGGTTGTTGAACGACCCGCCATACACCCTGCCGGTCTCACCTAATCATCAGGAACCACAGAACGCCTATACTCTTCAAGCATTTCCGGGGTCACTTCTTCGGGGGGAACCAATTGGTAATGCTTTTCCTGCGAAATCCTTACGGCATCGTCCTGCTGCCCGAATTCAAAAAGCACGATGGTGTTCTGAGCCAGGAATTGTGCTCCAATCGGCCGACAAATGAGCGAGGGGAATCGATGCTTGCAGAGCTCAAAATCCTGTTCGATCTGAATGACGCTGAGCCTCTCTCTTGCTCCCTTGGCCTGGACGGGAAAGGCGTAATGTGCGCCGCTTCTATCCACGCCCACGTAGATCTCGTCTGTCTCGATCTGGCCTACGTGCGGGACCGTTGTGCGAAGATGGCTTTGCAGGGAGTAGCAAGTCACCCGGGTAAAGATATCAATCAACCGATTGTATCTCAGCCTTGCTAACAGAGCCTGCTCGTCATTCAAAGCGTACATAGCGATGATCCCGGGTGTCGCATCCGGTATCCTCGTTTTCACGAGCATCGGGTTCGGCGCGATGGAGGGAATCCTGACTGCGGCGAAACAATACTCCGAGCGGCCTGCCGAGCGGATAATCCATTGCTTGCCCTTGGGTGCGCTCGCGCGAATCCGCTGCGGGAGTGGGGTTCGAAAGCGAAAGCTATAGATCAGGTCCCCGAGATTCTTGGGCAGCTTGATGCCCAACTCTCTGGCGTACTTTTCAATCTCGCTTCTTTGGAACTCAAATGATTCAACGCCCTTTTCATAATGGGCGAAGAAAACAGCCTCAATGAGTTGATCATACCGACTCGGCTCTTTCATCTTTATCCCCCGCGCTTAAAGAGGTGAACTATAGCGAATGGGTCGCCCTGTCTTAAACCCAGCGGCCGGGACAAGGCGACGACTTACCCGGGCCAACGGAAGACCAGAACCTCCTCCCGAAGCTGTTCCCGCGTCGCGGTCGCTGTACGGGTCCGAAACAGGTCAAGTCCTTCCACATCATACCCCAGCGACCGGCCGATCTCCGCCAGCAACTGCCCGGTTCGGATCTTGACCCTGAAATAAGAGGCCTGGTCTCCCACCACGTAGGCCAGACGAGCGCCGGGGCGAAGAACCGGGCGGAGATTCGCCAGATGCCGAGCCATACCCCCGAAATACAGTTTTGTGACCCTCGCGTACAGTCTTTCAAATCCTGAGGTCTTGCCCAGCTCGGCTCGCCTGTTCTCGATTCTCTCGGCGATTTCAGCAATGGCCGGACAATGCGCCAGCCATTGGTCGTCATCATCCGCCTTATAGACGGCACGGGTATTGGACCGCACAAATCCTTGTTTCAAAGATCTCAAATCTTCCTTGTTCCGGAGAAAACCCAGCAGAACAGACTCCAGGCGGGTGGTGCGCGTGTAATCCTTTTCATTCGGATAGGGGGGCGAAGTAATCACTGCATCAATGCTTTGCGCATCGAGCAACTCATCAGCCTGGCGTGCGTCTCCCAGGAACACTTGCGCTGAGGTCTGCGGATTCAGGGACTGCAGGTGGCGCAAGTCATTGACCATCGAACGGACCCGATTCAGCCAGGCAGCTATTACCGGGGGGTCTTGCTTGACAGCTCCCACTCCGACTTCCGGCCCAAAGCGGAGATTGCTGATGTCGCTGACCAAGGCGTTGGCCAAGGCCAACCGTTCGTGATCCCAGAAGCGATCCTCTCGTTTCTGGTCTAACGCCTCCAGCAGAACGAGCGTTTTGTGAAGAGGAAGCGGGCTGATGGAGTCTCTGAGTAACAGCCTTTCGGACTCGGGGGAGAGTCTCCTCAATGATTGGTGTCCCTCCGGATTGGCATGAAAAAAGGGCCAATCCATAATCCCATCGGAGGCAAGCACCTTCTCGGCGGCCTCCGCGACCCTGGAAGCGTGCTGGTCCAGCCCGTCGGCGTCGGGTTCCCAGCAGGTTTTCACTTGCGATGCGAACCAAGCCATCGGGTTTGCCTCGACCCCGGCGCTGGGGATGCCCAGCTTTTTGCATTCCACCAGAGTAGTCCCTGTTCCGCAAAAGGGATCCAGGACTTGCCGGCTGCGCTCAACTCCGAAACGCTCGAGGTACTCACGCACCAGGTGCGGCGGGAATGACAGGACAAACCGGTACCAGTCGTGGACCTCCCGATCATCGGCTCTGAGCTTATTCAGTTCAACGACAGCCTTGTTTCGAGCGGGGCTTCGGGTAGACATTTTACAGAGGCGTCCTCATCAGAAGTTCCATCCCCGAAAAACACTCCATAGAAGTATAGACCTTCGCCAGCATTAAGACAAGAGATTCTCTGTTCGTCTCATTGTCGCAAGTCGCTGCCAGCTTATCTGAGACTGGGAACATTACCCTTGGTTCATCTCATCGTTCTGAACCAGCTCCTCCAGCGCCCTGCGTCCGCCGAGCTGTTTCTGGAAGAGAACAATCACCGCCGCGCCCAGGAGCACCGCAAACCACAGCGTACACAGGCGAATGAGGATCGTGGCCGAGGCGGCATACGCCTTGGGCATATACTCGACCAGCAGTACCGCGATGGAGACTTCGGTCAGCCCCAAGCCGCCGGGCAGAAAGGCCACCGCGCCAAGGATCGTCCCCACCGAATAAATGAAGAAGCAAGCCCCGAGCGGCACCGCCTGGCCCAAGGCGTGACAGACCAGGTAGAAGGCGATCACCTCGCACGACCAGGAAGGCACGCTGATCGCCACCGCCCAGAAGAGCCGCTTCCGCGTAATCAGGACATAGGTGCTCTCATAGGCGGTGAGCAGTTTCGGCCCCAGGCGGCGGAGCACGGGCAACCTGGCCAGAAAGCCGGTCAGCCGAAGCGAAAAGCCCCGGTGACCGATGAGGCCGCAGAAAGCGACAATGAGAACCAACACCACAAGAACGGTCACCAGGATCACCCGCTCCTGAGTGAATCCCGCGATGCCGATCAGCGCCAGCACGATGAAGGCGAGAAGGTCCGTGATCCGCTCGGCGACCACGATCGGGGCCGTCCGGCTTTTCGGCACCCCCGTCAGGTCCTTGATAAAGACCGACTTCAACACCTCACCCAACTTACCCGGGGTGATCGCCATCACGAAGCTGGCCAGAAACACCACAAAGCCAACCGCCGGCTTGAGCGAAATGTCCAGCACGCGAAGGTAATAGTAGAACTTGCCGTAGCGAAGGACGTAATTCAAAAAGGCAAGCGCGAGAACCACCGGCAGCCAAAGCAAGCGAAACTCGGAGAACGCTTCCCGCAACTGTCCCACATTGGCCCAAACCGACATCAGGATATAAAGGACGATCCCGCCGACAATGGGCAGCAGAATCCGGTTGCGCAAGGAGCGGGAGCGTTTCACGAGGTCGGCTCCTCATCCGAGGTTGGAGCGGCCGGCTCGTTCCAGCGGTTTCCCAAGCAACGCGGACGAGTTTTAGCCGGATCCTCGAGGTAGTCGAGCAATTCCTGCCGGATCGGCGGGCGCAGGTCGAGCTCGGCCAGCCGCTGGATCGGCACATATTCGGCCCCCACCAGGGCCTTGTCGTCCCCCACCATCAGGTCGCCTCCCAACACCTTGCCCTCGAAGTACAGGTTAACGACGTGGCGGTGCAGGTCGGGAGGAATGGACTCCGAGACATAGATCAGATCGCCGACCGCAATCTCAATGCCCGTCTCTTCGAGGACCTCGCGCCGGGCGCACTCCTCGAGGCTTTCGCCGAATTCCAGACCGCCGCCCGGCAGGAGCCAGTAGGTAGCGCCGTACTTGTGATGCTGGACAAGCAGGATCTGATCTACCTTGCGAAGCAGTACCGCGACGCGGATTCTCGGCCGCTCTTTTGTTCTCGCCATTTCGCTAGAGTGTCCTTCCTGAGACAAAACGTTCCGCTTCGATCTGAGCGGCCGGCTCCTGCTCGCGCAAGGCTTTCGAGACCTTCTCGAACACCGACCGGGGCGCTTCCACCTGGAGGAGGATGCCGCCCTCCTCATAGCGTCTTTCCAGAATCCGGCCCTGCTCGTGAAGCAAA
>Ga0068714_10003750_pt1 | contig 17624 bp, 16 predicted proteins | sample MTBNYHSulfiMetaG_FD_62988 | JGI IMG/M metagenome (GOLD analysis project Ga0068714, IMG submission 62988) | Enrichment culture microbial communities from rom New York Harbor, USA that are MTBE-degrading - MTBE-NYH (New York Harbor Sulfidogenic)... | ecosystem: Environmental > Aquatic > Marine >...
CGTCCGGGTGCCAGGGGAACCGGTGGTCGATGTCCGGACGGTGGACGCCGGTGACGGCGCCGCCCACCACGAGCCCGTCCACCATCACCTCGACGTCGACGATGTGGCCGTCGTCGAGGGCCCACCCGGTGACCGGGAACACCCCGTTCATCGGCTGGTAGTTGCCCGGCATCTCGATCTCACCGAACGGGGCCTGGTTGCTGGAACCGTCCACCACGAACGTGCGCTGGCCATAGTCCTCGACGCTGCCGTCGCTGAAGGCGACGCGGAGGAATAGACCGTGGGTGCCGGCCACCAGGGTTCGCGCGTTGAACGAGGTGCTGAACCCCGGACGCGCGAAGGGGGTGCCGGCGTACCACGGGTAGGCCTGCAGCACGTCGTAGCGGGGGATGTTGAGGTCCGCCCGGGCCGTGAACACGCCGTCGACGTAGAGGTCGAGCGTGCTCACCAGCGCGTCGCTCCAGTCGCACGCCTGCCACTCGGGCGGCGGGCCGCACTCCTGGCCGTCGTCGAGGATCCAGCCCGACACCTCCACGATGCCGGCCACGGTGGCCCCGGCAGGCGGAGAGTCGAGGTGGAAAACCGTCTCGCCACTCGCGCTCACCGGTAGGAGAGCCGACAGGATCATCATCGCTCCAACGATCCACGTGCGCCGCATCGCTACCTCCTCTGGAGCCCTCTCCCCGCTGTGGAAGATCGCACGCCACGATGGTACACCACAGCGAACTCCACGGTCAAACACCAGTTACGCTGCCCCTTTGTCTCACACGGCACCCCGGTTTGTCCACCCCCGGGGACCCATTCTCCGCTCCGTCTCCCCGCGGCCAGCGGGGTCTCCGCCGCAAACACCTTCTGATCCAGGACTATACCATGCTTCGTGCGCGATCGTGCCGGGATGAGGCCCCGACGCCCCTCCCGGTGACCGGGCTCACACCGCGACCGCGTTTCCGGCCCCCCTTCTCTCTCGTCATCGCCATCGACGTCGTCATCGCAATGTCCCCACCTCTATGGAGAAGGCGACGACGATGCCGAACCGGAAGTCGAGCCTCCCTCCGCCGTGAGCCGCCGCGACCGGCGGCGGGGAGCAGGGAGCGGGATCGGGTGTCGCGCCAGGGCCGGGCTGCACGCCCTCCGCGTCCCGGTGCAGATCGCAACGCGGTAGGACTCCCCCTCGATACGAGTCGTAGACCGTGATGGTCAGGCGGCCGATAGCCCTTTGGGCTCTACGGCGGGCTCGACCCCTCCGGCCCCAGCGCCTTCGCCAGCTCGAAGTCCAGCACCTTGACCGCCACGTCCCGCCCCAGCCGCCGGTCGCGGGCGCGAAAGACTACCCCCATGCCGCCGCGGCCGATCCTCGAGGTGACGGCGAAGTGACCCAGCTCCCGGCCGACGAGGTCTGACATGAGTTCTGGCTCCGCTGGAACCATCATGGCGTGGGCGGGCGCGCGACGAAGGCGTGTCGGTGACGCGCTGCTCGGCAGCCGCGGGGGAACCTTCGCTGTGGAAGATCCCTCCTCGCTACGCTCGTCGGAATGACAGGTTGGTGGAGGCGCTCGTCGGGATGACAGGTTGGGGAAGGCGCTCGTCGGGATGACGGGTTGGCGGAGGCGGCGTGTTCAACCTCGGTGCTAGACTGATCGGGAGCGGTGCACGGATGACGAAACTCGACCGCATCACGTTCGACCCCCAGGTGATGGGAGGTCGCGCCTGCATCCGCGGCCTGCGGGTCACGGTGGGGGCGATCGTCGGACTGGTCGCCTCCGGGCACTCCACCGAGGCCATCCTGCAGGCCTACCCCTACCTCGAGGAGGAGGACGTCCGCCAGGCCCTGGCCTACTCGGCCTGGCGGGCCGCCGAGATCGAGCTGCCCCTCACCGCGCCATGAGGCTCCTCCTCGACATGAACCTGTCACCGGGGTGGGTTCCGGTCCTGGCGGGACGTGGCTGGGAGGTCGTGCACTGGGCCGAGGTGGGCGACCCCCGCGCCAGCGACCGGGCGATCATGAGCTGGGCCCGCGACAACGACCACGTGGTGCTGACCCACGACCTGGACTTCGCCGCGCTGCTGGCGTCGTCAGCCGGCAGCAAGCCCAGCGTGGTCCAGATCAGGGTCAGGGACATCCTGCCCGGCGTCCACACCGAGATGCTCTGCGACGTCCTCGAACGCTTCGCGAGCCACCTGGACAGGGGCGCACTGCTGGTGGTCGAGCCGGAGCGGGCGCGGGTGAGGATTCTCCCCCTAGTCGACGACTGACCCGGATGTCTCACCACGTCGCGTCAGGAGGCGGCCGAGATGGCTGTCAGGACGGTGATTCGTAGGGAGGTGACGCCGCGTCGTCACTCCCCGCTGCCGGCGAGGGCCGCCACGTGCGCCCTCACCGCCTCGCCCAGGATCGCGGGATGGTGGCCCCCCTCCAGCAGCGACAGCACCCTGCCCCCCGACCAGGTCTCCGCCGCCCGGACCACGGCCCGAGTCAGCCGCGCGAACCCGTCGGTGGTCATCTCGAGGCCACCGAGGGGGTCGCGGGCGTGGGCGTCGAACCCCGCCGAGACCACGATCGCGGCCGGCTGCAGGTGGGCCACCATCTCCTCGAGGCCGACCTCGAGCGCGCTCGCCACCAGGTCGTCCCCGGCGCCGGAGGCCAGGGGCAGGTTCCGCGTCGCGCCGCGACCCTCCCCCTCCCCCACCTCGTCGCCGCCGCCGGTGCCGGGGAAGTGGGGGTGGCGGTGGACCGACAGGTAGCCCACGTCCCCCCGCTCCCAGAACAGGCTCTGGGTGCCGCTGCCGTGGTGGACGTCGAAATCCACGATCAGGACCCTCTGGTTCCAGGCGCGGACGATCACCTCCGCTGCCAGGGCGACCGCGTTGAAGAAGCAGAACCCACGCGCCCGCGCCTGCTCGGCGTGGCTGGAGGGGGGGCGGACGGCGAGGAAGGCGCGGTGCACCCGCCCGTTCACCAGGTCGAGGGCGGCCTGCAGCGCCAGGCCCGAGGCGGCGACGGCAGCTCGGAAGGTGCCGGGGGAGACCGCGCAGTCCGGGCTGTCGAGGGTGGTGGGGGCCGACGCCGAGGCCGCCCGCACCCGCTCGAGGTACTCCGGTGCGTGAATCCAGCGCAAGGCCCCGAGGATGTCCCCCTCGGGCGGGAACCGCGCCTCCCGGTCGACCACCCAGCGACCCACCGGCGGAGCCTCGAGCGCGTCCAGAACCGCCCGCAGCCGCGACGGCGGGTCGGGGTGCCCCAGGGGGGGCACGTGCCCGAGGCAGTCCGGGTGGGAGCGGACCTGCACCAGGGGCTCCAGAGAACCCATCGCGCCCATGCTACCCGGCCAAGCCCGGGAGAACCAGAGCCCCTGGACCTGGTCCTCGACCTGGACCTGGTCGTGGTCCTGGTCCTGGTCCTAAGGTCCAGGTCGAGGTCCAAGTCCAGGTTGAGGTCAAGGAGGTCGATTCCATCGGTGCCCCGATCCGCTATCATCTTTCGGTGTCGCGGCACGCGGTCCGTATCACCGTCTCCCTCGTCCTCACCGCCGCCCTCCTCGCCCTGTTCCTGTGGCGGGTGGACCTCGACGAGGTGGGGTCGACCCTGGCCGGCGCCGAGGTGGGGTGGCTGCTGGCCGCCACCGGCCTTGCCCTGCTCTCCTACTGGCTGCGGGCGGTGCGCTGGCAACTGATCCTCCGCCCGGTGGGGGGCATCCGGCACTCGAGCGTGGTCCTCGCCACCGCCAGCGGCTACGCCGCCATGAGCCTCCTGCCAGCGCGGATGGGGGACCTGGTCCGCCCGCTCCTGCTCGCCCAGCGTGACCGCCGTCCGGCCTCCGCCCTGCTCGCCTCCATCCTCACCGAGCGGATCCTCGACCTGTGGACCGTGGTCGCGTTCTTCCTCGTCTTCGTGCTGTGGCCGCCCCCCATGGCAGAGCTCGGCGCCCAGGCCCAGCGGTCGCTGGACCTGCTCAACCGCAGCGGCATCGTGGTGGGCGCCGGCCTTGCCGCCGGCACCCTGTTCCTCATCGGCCTGCTGCGTTTCCAGGAACGCCTGGTGCGCCTCCTCACGGCGCCGCTCGGCCGGCTGCCGGAGCGCTGGCGGCAGGGGGCGGAGAGCTTCCTCAACCACTTCCTCGACGGGCTGCGGGCGCTGCAGCGGCCGCGGGACCTGGCGGTGACGCTGGCCGCCTCGGCGCTCCTCTGGTACGTGATCTACTGGCAGGTGGCGGTGACCCTCTACGCGTTCGACCTCCACCTGCCGCTGCGGGCGAGCTACCTGCTGGTGACCCTGGCGGTGATCGGGCTCGCGGTGCCGACGCCGGCCGGCGCCGGCGGCTTCCACAAGGCGACCCAGATCGGCCTCACCCAGTTCTTCGGCGTCGAGCTCGGCCGGGCCACCGGGGTGGCCATCGTCTACCACGCCATCTGCTTCCTCCCCATCACGGTCATCGGGCTTCTCTGCCTGCCCGCGTTCGGGGTCACGCTGGGCCAGGTCGACCGGCTGGCAGAGCGCTCCGAGGTCGCTCCGCCGACATCCGGAAACCACGTATAATCGACCCGGAAGGTCGACCGTGAAGTGCCCTTTCTGCAGCGGAATGGACAGCCGCGTCGTGGACTCCCGCGAGGCCCGTGAGGGGTCCGAGATCCGCCGCCGCCGCGAGTGCACGGCCTGCGGCCGTCGGTTCACCACCTACGAGCGGGTGGACGAGCTCCCGGCCACGGTGGTCAAGCGGGACGGGCGGCGGGAGAGCTTCGACCGCGAGAAGCTCTTGAACGGTCTCCTCAAGGCGTGCGAGAAGCGCCAGGTCCCCCGCCTCGACCTGATCCGACTGGTGGACGCGGTGGAGGCGGAGCTTGCCGGCCGGGAGGTGCGCGAGATGTCGAGCGAAGAGATCGGCAACATGGTGATCGAACAACTCCGCCGCCTCGACCAGGTCGCCTACGTCCGCTTCGCCAGCGTCTACCGGAGATTCGGTGACGTCAACCAGTTCATGGAGGAGCTGCGCGACCTCCTCCTGCATCGGGACTGAACCGGTGAGCCCCCTCCCCGGCGAGCCCTTCGGCCAGCTCCACCACCTGCGGGCGGAGCTGAACCGACTCATCGAGCTGCTCGTGGACGACCCCGTCTCGGCCCGCCCCGGCTGGCTTCCCCCGGTCGACCTCGTCGAGCGGGAGCGCGCCGTCGAGGTGCAGCTCGAGGTGCCGGGGGTGAGCGCGTCAGACCTGCAGGTGGAGGTGGTCGACCAGAAGCTCCTGGTCCGGGGGACCAAGCCCCGACTACCCGGGGAGGTCCCGGGCGGCCGGTTTCACCTGGCAGAGCGGTTCATCGGCCCGTTCACGGTCAGCGTCGAGCTGAGCCAGCCGGTTCTCCCGGCGCAGGCCACCGCGCGCCTGCACCAGGGGGTACTGACCGTGACCCTGCCCAAGCTGGTCGACCGGCGCCACCGGCGTCACGTGATCCCGGTCGAGGACCTGTGAGGAGGCGCCGTTGAACCTCTCCGACCCCGTCGAAGAGACCGTCGAACCGCAGCCGGACGAGGTCGTCCACATCCCGGACGTGCTGCCGGTGATGGCGCTGAAGGACGTCGTCCTGTTCCCGTTCACGATCGTCCCCCTGTCGGTCGGCCGGGAGCCGTCGGTGCGGGCGGTGGACGACGCCCTCGCGGCCAACCGGCTGATCCTCCTCGTCACCCAGCGGGACCCCGCCGTCGAGGCGCCCACCCCCGAGGACCTGTACCCGGTCGGCTGCGTCGCCGTGATCATGCGGATGCTCAAGCTGCCCGACGGCAACATCCGGATCCTGGTCCAGGGTCTCAGTCGGGCCAAGGTGGACTACTTCACCCGCACCGAGCCCTACCTCGAGGCCCGCCTCACCCGCCTCGACGAGCCCCGGTCGCAGCCCGAAGACCAGCTCCAGGTCGAAGCCTTCGTGCGCTCGATCCGACAGGGGCTGGAGCGGGTCAACGCCCTCGGCCGCCAGATCTCGCCCGAGGTGATGCTGATCGCCTCGAACCTCGAGGACCCCCTCCGTCTCGCCGACCTCGCCACCTCCAACCTGTCGCTCAAGGTCGCTGACGCCCAGCGGGTCCTCGAGACGCTGCCCGCCGTCGACCGGCTCCGGCTGGTGCACGAGCTGCTCACCCGCGAGCTTGCCCTGCTCGAGATGCAGCAGGAAATCTCCTCGCAGGCGCGGGGGGAGATGGACCGCAGCCAGCGGGAGTACTTCCTGCGCCAGCAGATGAAGACCATCCAGAAGGAGCTCGGGGACGGCGACGACCTCGACCGGGAGGTGGAGGAGTACCGGAGCAAGGCGGAGGAGATCGGGCTCCCGGAGGAGGCCCGGCAGGAGGTCGAGAAACAGCTGAAGCGGCTGGCCAGCATGCACCCCGAGGGGGCCGAAACCTCGGTGATCCGCACCTGGCTCGACTGGATGACGACCCTGCCCTGGTCGAAAGTCACCGAGGACAACCTGGACATCCGGGCGGCCCGCGAAATCCTCGACGCCGACCACTACGACCTCGAGAAGATCAAGGAGCGGATCCTCGAGTTCCTGGCCGTGCGCCAGCTGCGCCCCTCCAGCAAGGGGCCGATCCTGTGCTTCGTCGGCCCCCCTGGCGTGGGCAAGACCTCCCTCGGCCGCTCCATCGCCCGGGCGCTCGGGCGCACCTTCATCCGCATCTCCCTGGGGGGGGTGCGGGACGAGGCGGAGATTCGGGGCCACCGCCGGACCTACGTCGGTGCCCTCCCCGGACGGATCGTCCAGGGCCTGCACCAGGTCGGCACCGCCAACCCGGTGTTCATGCTCGACGAGGTGGACAAGATCGGCGCCGATTTTCGCGGCGACCCGTCGTCGGCGCTGCTCGAGGTGCTCGACCCGGAGCAGAACCACACCTTCCGCGACCACTACCTCGGGGTCGCCTTCGACCTGTCCCGGGTCCTGTTCATCGCCACCGGCAACGTCACCGACACCATCCAGCCCGCCTTCCTCGACCGGATGGAGGTGATCAACCTCTCCGGCTACACCGAGGAGGAGAAGGTCGAGATCGCCCGCCGCCACCTGGTGCCTCGCCAGGTGGAGGAGAACGGCCTCACCGCCGATCTGGTCGACCTGACCACTCCCACCCTCCACACCCTGATCCGCGGCTACACCCGGGAGGCCGGACTGCGCAACCTCGAGCGCCAGATCGGCTCCATCTTCCGCAAGGTCGCGGTCAAGGTCGCGGAGGGGGACCGACGGCCCCGGCGGGTGACGCCGGCGATGGTGGAGCGGCTGCTCGGGCCGCGCCAGTTCCTGCCCGAGGAGCAGCTCAAGGAGGACCGCGTCGGCATCGCCACCGGCCTCGCCTACACCACCGTCGGTGGGGACGTGCTGTACGTCGAGGCGCTGGCATTGCCGGGCAAGGGGGAGCTCAAGCTCACCGGCTCCCTCGGCGAGGTGATGAAGGAGTCCGCCGCGGCCGCACTGTCGTTCGCCCGCGCCCACGCCGCCGACTACGGCATCCCCGCCGACTGGTTCGACACCCACGCCCTGCACGTCCACGTTCCCGCCGGCGCGATCCCCAAGGACGGCCCCTCCGCCGGGGTCACCATGCTCACCGCCATCGTCTCCGCCGCCGCCGGGCGGACCGTGCGCCACGACCTCGCCATGACCGGCGAGATCACCCTGCGCGGCGAGGTGCTCCCGATCGGCGGCGTGAAAGAGAAGATCCTCGCCGCGCTGCGTCTCGGCGTGCGCGACATCTTGCTCCCGGCCGAGAACGAGCGGGACCTCCAGGACCTCCCGCCGAAAGCCCGCCGGCAGGCGCGGATCCTCTTCGTCCGCAACGTCAGCGAGGTGCTCGGCGAGGCGCTGGTCCCGGTCCCTCCGCCATCGGAGCACTGACCCGATCCCGATCCCGAAAGGACGACTCGGGATCGGGATCGGGCTCGGGATCGGGGGGGGAGCGCGCTCGACCCCCACCGAGCTTGACTCATCCGTGAAGAACCTCACCCCCAAGGGCGGCAAGCGGGCGCTCCCCGCTGGCCTCTTCCCCGCCCGAGGCCTGACCTGGCAAGGAGCGAGGTCTCGATGAGGACTCCGAGAGCCATGCCCACGAGGACCGGCGTGGTTGGCGGGCTGGAGAGGACCTCCGACATCAGCAAAACGGCCACATAGACACCGACTGCTGCCCCCACGAGCCCCGAGGCGGCGATGTTCCGCGCTGCAGCGAGCAGCTTCGAGCGTCCAGCCCAGGGCGCCCCCGTCGACCTCGAGATCTCCTCCCGCTCGAGGAGCACCTCCCGAACGTGGGGAGAGATCGAGCGACTGCGCGTCCTGGCAGCCACGACGAAGGGCAAGGCGAAGCCCGCAGTGACGGCGATCCAGATCGCCTCGTCCCACCCCGCCAGCCCGACGTCCCGGGCCAGAGCGGTGAGAGCGAAGAAGGCCACCAGCGCCATGGCGGTGTAGAAGGCGATCACACCGAAGACGGAGAGGTCCTGGAGGATCGAGGGCCAGAGATTCCTCTTCCGCCAACGGCGATTGGCCTCTGACACCACGAGAGCCTGCTCCAGTCGGCTCAGCTCCCGCACCTCGGGTACCAGATCGGACAGGAAGGGGCGAAGCGGATTGACGAAGAGCTCGGGCGCGCTGGCCGCCCGCTCGACCTGTCGAGCAAGTACGCCGGCCGAGGGCGTTCGCTCGCCGCAATCGCGCGCCATAGCGCGCTCGCAGATGCGCGCGAGCTCTCGGGGAACCCTTCGCTCGATGCTGCGGACCGCCGCCGGGACCTGGTGGATCACCTGGTTGACAACATCAGCCGCGGTGTCCCCCGCAAACGGTGGCCGTCCGGTGAGGATCTCGTACAGCACCGCGCCCAGGGAGTACACGTCGGAGCGCTGGTCGAGCTGGTCGAGCTGGCCGCGGGCCTGCTCCGGAGACATGTAGACGGGGGTTCCCATCACCTCGCCGTGTCGGGTGTCGGCTGCGAACGGGTCGGGGTCCGCTCTGGTCCCCTGCGCATCCTCGGCGGCAAACTCTCCCTTGCCCGTTCCCTCACCGTTGCCAGCGATCACCTTGGCCAGCCCCCAGTCGACGACGACGGTCTCGCCGAACTCCCCGATCACGACGTTGGACGGCTTGATGTCGCGGTGAATGACCCCTCGCGAGTGGGCGTACGAGATCGCCTGGCAGAGACCGACGAAGTGCGGCAGAAGGCGGCGGCGTTCCTCGAAGCTCCCAGTCGCACGGATGGCCGCGTCGAGGCTCTGTCCACTCACCAGCTTCATCGTGTAGTACAGGGAGCCGTCAGGGCGCCGACCCAGCTCGTGAACCGGGGTGATGCCCGGGTGCTCGAGCTGGCCGGTGATCTTCGCCTCGCGGAGGAAGCGCACCGCCAGCTCCTTCGCGTGGCGTGCCGGCGTCGGCGTTGGCCCGTCTTCGCCGCCGACGCCAGGGAGCAGCTCCTTGAGCGCGACGTCGCGACCCAACGACTCGTCGTGCACCACGAGCACACGACCCATGCCCCCCCGCGCGTGCTCTCCGATCAGCGTGTAGCGTCCTGGGGCCTCCGTCTCGGCCTCTGCCGGGTCGGCGATCCCCGCGTCCGGATCGACCGGCAGGATCTCTCCCTCCAGCGCGTCAACGCCACTCCGCACCATGCACTTGGGGCAGAGGCCCTTGAGCTGCTTGGTGCCGAGCTCCGCTCCACATTCCGGGCAGACGTCAGGGGTGCCGTCGGTCATCTCGGTTCCCTCCCTTCTGCCCCTTCCTTGCCCTTCTCTTCGCGAGGGTTACGCCCGCTCAGAGGACGGACAGGAGGTACTCCAGCTCGCTCTCCACGCTCTCTCCAGCGTCGAGGGTCTGAGTAATCCGTCTCCGCAGCGCGGCGCGGAACTGGCGCCGCAGCCGGTGGGCGGCCACCTTCACCGCGCCCACAGACATTTCCAGCTGCGTCGCAGCACGCCGCGGATCGTAGCGGCCCTGCCCGGTCGAAAGCACCGGCCGGAGCACCTCGAAGAGACGCTCCCGCCCCCGCTCTCGGTACTGCGTCTCGAGCTCGATCACCACCTGGTCGAGAAGCGTCACCGCCCACTGTCGCTCGTACGCCTGCTCCGGCGTCAGCCACTCTGAGGGCGGATCCACGTCCTGCTCGAGGTCGAGGGACAGGTGCTCCGCCCCCCCTCCTCGCTTCGCAGCTCCGGCCCTCCTCTCCTCGTGCGCCAGGTAGTGCTTAAAACACCCGAGGAGGAAGCTCCGGAACCGGCCGCGACCCTCCTCTACCTTGTCGAGATACCTGCCTTCGAGCACGCCGACGAAGAAGCCCTGGGTCAGGTCCTGCGCCGCGTGATGGGGCTGGCCCAGGCGACGAGCGAAGGCGTACAGGGGTTGCCAGTAGCCCTGGCACAGCTGGGTCAGCGCGTCCTCGGCACCGGTGTCACGGGCGCGGAGGACAACGCTCCAGTGGGTGGTGTCAAAGCCCCCTCGAGCCATGAGCGCTCATCGATCAACGAGTGGTCCTCACGAGCCCCTCCCCAGCCCGGCTTCTCCCGGCACCGATGACGGCGATCCCCCCCAGGCTCGTGGCCTCGCTGTCCGTCAGTCTAGCATCGCAGCGCGGACGTCGCCCGCAACCCAACAACCTCGACCCCGCCGGAGTTCGAGAGGGAAGGAACGCAAAGGCGCGAAGGCGCAAAGGCGCAAGAGGGAGGCGCAGAGCCACCCTGCCGACCGGAGGCGCAGAGCCACCCTGCCGACCGGAGGCGCAGAGCCGCCCACCCGTCCGGTCAACGCAGAGGCGCAGAGGCGCGGAGACGCAGAGGATGCTCAACGTCCTGCTTCCAGCGTATTGCGACCTGTCGTCGAAGAGAATCTCGCCAGACCACACGTACTTCTGAGCCAAGAGCAACGCAGGGAGGCCGAAGGGCCAGGAGCCTGTAGACCATAGCGCTGGCGGGAAGAGGTGGGGGAGCTGAAAGCTGAAAGCTGACCGCTGAAAGCCCGGCTACAGCCGTTCCGCGAAGTACTTCACCGTCACCTCGAGCCCCTCCGCCAGCGCCACCCTCGGCTCCCAGCCGAGGACTCTCCGGGCGAGGGAGATGTCGGGCTGGCGGACCTTGGGGTCGTCCACCGGCAACGCCCGGAACACCACCTCGGAGGTCGAGCTCGTCACCCGGATCACCTCGCGGGCGAACTCCAGCACCGTCATCTCGGCCGGGTTGCCGAGGTTGACCGGGTCGTGGACGTCGGATCGCAGCAGCCGCCAGAAGCCCTCGATGAGGTCGTCGACGTAGCAGAAGGAGCGGGTCTGGGAGCCGTCGCCGAAGGCGGTGAGGGGCTCGCCTCGCAGCGCCTGGTTGATGAACGCCGGCACCACCCGGCCGTCCCCCGCCCGCATCCGCGGCCCGTAGGTGTTGAAGATCCTGGCGATGCGGGTGTCCACCCCGTGGTGGCGGTGGTAGGCCATGGTGATCGCCTCGGCGAACCGCTTGGCCTCGTCGTACACCCCCCGCGGGCCGACCGGGTTGACGTTGCCCCAGTAGTCCTCCGGCTGGGGGTGAACCAGGGGGTCGCCGTAGACCTCCGAGGTCGACGCCAGCAGAAAGCGGGCGCCGCTCGCCTTGGCCAGGCCGAGGGCCTTGTGGGTCCCCAGGGACCCCACTTTGAGGGTCTGGATCGGCAGCTTGAGGTAGTCGATGGGGGACGCCGGGGAGGCGAAGTGGAGGATGTAGTCGAGTCTCCCCGCCACGTGGATGAAGTCGGTCACGTCGTGCTTGACGAACACGAAGCCGTCACGACCGAACAGGTGCTCGACGTTGGCCAGGTTGCCGGTGATGAGGTTGTCCATGCAGACCACGTCAACACCTTCGCGGAGCAGCCGTTCGCACAGGTGGGAGCCGAGGAAACCCGCCCCACCGGTCACCAGAGCCCGTGGCCTGTCACCCATCTCCGCCTCCCTCTCCCGTTCCCGTTCCCTACGAGTCGATACGCTCCGGCGTCCCCACCACCAGCGGCGGCGCGGTCACCGGCTCCGCCCCGATCCTGAACGCCCCCCTGACCCGCTCCGCCAGGGCCGCCCGGTCGACCGGTCGCTCCCCCAGGAGCAGGGTCGCCAGCGGCTGTCCCGCCTCGACCCGGTCCCCAAGACGCGCCGCGATCTCGACCCCTGCGGCATGGTCGAGGGGCTCGTCGGCGGTGCGGCGGCCGGCGCCCAGGTCCACCGCGACCCACCCCAGCGCCTCGCCGTTGACGGCCACGACGAAGCCCCCCTCCGGAGCGACGACCTCGAGGCGCTCGCGCGGCTCGGCCAGCCGCTCCGGCGCGGGGTCTCCGCCGTGGGCCCGCACCATCGCCTCCCAGGCGCGCCCGGCGGAGCCGTCGGCCAGGGCCGCATCGAGCCGCCGAAGGGCCGCCTCGCGCTCCCCCCCACGGAGGACCATCGCCTCCGCCGCCAGGCTCAGGGTGGCCTCCCGCAGGCGCGGTTCCCCCCCGCCGCCGAGCACCTCCGTCGCCGCCCGCACCTCCACCGCGGTCCCGAGGGCGCGGCCGAGGGGCTGGTTCATGTCGGTCACCAGCGCCTCGCAGGCCATGCCGGCGCCACGGGCCACCTCGCGCAGGGCGAGGGCGAGCTCTCGCGCCTCGGCCACCGTCTTGCGGAATGCGCCGCTGCCCCACTTGACGTCCAGCACCAGGGTGCCCGCCCCCAGGGCGAGCTTCTTGGACATGATCGAGGCCACGATCAGTGGCAGCGACGGCACCGTGCCGGTGAGATCGCGCAGGGCGTACAGCACCCGGTCGGCGGGGGCGACCCGCTCGGTCTGGGCGACGATCGCCGCGCCGCACCGGTCGAGGAGCGCCAGCAGACCGTCCCGGTCGCGGTCGCAGTCGAAGCCGGGGATGGCGGCGAGCTTGTCGAGGGTGCCCTGGGAGTGGCCGAGGCCCCGCCCCGCCATCATCGCGACCGGGACCCCGACTGATGCCAGCAGCGGGGCGAGGACCAGCGACACGGTGTCGCCGACCCCTCCGGTGGAGTGCTTGTCCACCACGTCGGCCCGCAGCCGCCCCAGCTGCCACTGCTCACCCGAGCGGAGCATCTCGTCGGTGAGCCAGCCGGTCTCCTCGGGGCCCATGCCCCGCCAGCAGACGGCCATGAGGAGGGCCGCGATCTGCTCCCGCGGCAGGTCGCCGTCGCACGCCCCACGCACCAGCTCCCGGACCTCGTCACGGCCGAGCGAACCGCCGTCCCGCTTGCGGGCGATGACCTCGACGAAGCTCATCGCGTCATCGAGTGGGGCTCATCCCAGCTCGGACAGCTTCTGCTGGGCCGCGAAGCGGTAGGGGGACTCCGGAAAATCTTTGACGAGCCTCTCGAAGGGGTCCTTGGCCTCAGCCGGCCGCTCCTCCCGCACCAGGAGCATGCCCAGCTCGTACAGAGCGGTGTCGCGGGGCAGCGCGGGCTCGGCTGAGCTCACCATGGCCTGCAGCTCGCTCGCCACCTCGGCCCCCTGCCCGGAGGCAATCCGCAGGTGGAGCAGGTCGAGGGTCGCGGCGGCGCCGATGGCAGTGCCCGCGTGGTGGCCGGCCAGCTCGCGCAGGGCCTCGCGGGCCGTTTCGGTCTCGCCCCGGCCGAGCTCGATTCGCGCCAGGTACAGCCGGGCCACGTCCGCCTGAGGGGTCCTCCCGTAGCGGTCCACCACCTCCCGCAGGAGGGGCTCTGCCGCGTCGACGCTGCCCGGGGTCGTGCCGCCCCCTTCGAGGACCTTCTCCGCGCCGCGGAGCAGATAGGCGGCGTCCTCACTGCGACGAGCGGACCACGCGCCCGCTCCCCACCAGACCAGGACCACCAGCACGACCACGCCGACGCCGGCTGCCACCGGCCGCCAGTTGTCGCTGAACCAGCGCGCGACCTCGTCGAAGAACGAGACGAACTCGTCCTCTTTCATCATCTTGCGTGTGACGCGTCGGGGCATCCTCGACCTCCGCTCTCAGAGCCGGCTCTGCACCGGGGCACCAACTCTAGGGTGGGGGGCCGGTGCTGTCAACCGCGGGAGGAAGCTTTCAGCGTTCAGCTGTCAGCTCTCAGCTCCGCCGCCCGCCCCGCCCCGCGGATCCGGGGCGGCGCCGGGGTCGGGGTCCTGCCACCAGCGGGCGACCGCCGGCTGCGCCAGCAGCCACAGCGCCAGCAGGTGGCCGATCAGCGCGCCCGCCAAGACGTCCGACAGGAAGTGCTGGTGCTTCACCACCCGGTTGGCGCCGCTGGCCGCCGCGACGGCGTAGAAAACCCCGCGAGCCGGGGGGTAGAAGACGGCAAGGGCGGTGGCCGACGCGAAGGCGCTCACCGTGTGGCCGGACGGGAACGACTGGTAGGGAGCGAAGCGGAGGCCGGCGCGGGGCCCGCGGAACGCCATCCGCTCCTGCCCCACCGGCTGGTCGAGGTGGGACGGCCGCTCGCGCCCGACGACGACCTTGACCAACCCGCCCGCAAGCGTCGCCGACACGACCACCAGCCAGAGGACCCCGGCCCGGCGGAAGCGGCGCCGGTCCAGAAGGCCCACCACCAGGCCCACCAGGAAGGTCCCCAGCCCCGACCCGAGGAACTTGGCGCCGGTGAGCCCCTCCCGGACCTCACCGGAGTGGTCGTAGAGGAGACCCGTGCGCAGCACCGTGAAGGCTTCCCGGTCCGCCAGGAAGGCGAGGCCGACCAGGGCCAGGCCCACCACTAACCGCCGCAGCAAGGCTCTCGCGTCGGGCACCCGGTCACGGACCACCGTCACCTCCTCCGGAATGAGCCGCCGGCCGGAACAGGGCGGCCCGGGTCCAGCGCACCCGCCCGAAGTCCACCCCCTCCACCAGCTCCACGACCTCCGCCCCCAGGTCGGGGTGTTCGCCCCGAAACGACTCCAGGTCCGCCGCGCGGGCCACTCCCAGGAACGACCCGCCGGCGCGCAGCCGGTCGGCGAGGCCGTCCCGCGACCGGCAGTTGACCGCGCCCAGGGGCAGCTCGAAGAACAGCTCGTCGTCGCGGGCCTTGTAGACGAGCAGCGGCTCCCCCGGACGGCGCAGCTGCAAAGCGCGGGCGGCCGCCTTCGGACCCACCAGGTGGGGAGCAATGGCCGGCAGGAACGCGGTCAGCAGGATCAGGACGAACGACCCGGCCCCGGCCACCAGCACCCACAGCGATCGGGCCGGGCGACGGCCTACGGCGACCGCTGCCCACCCCACCGCCAGGACGAGCGGAGCCGAGGCCGCGGCCGCCGCCGCCACCGCGCCGCCGAGCTCGAGACGCAGCGCGACTGCCAGCGGCACCGCGGCGGCGAGGAGCCCGCCGGCGACCAGGGCCGCCCGGACGCCACGGCCCACCGCCAGCACACCGCGCGGCGTCGTCACCGCCCAGCCCACCACCAGCAGCACCCCGGCGGGGTAGGAGGGCATCCAGTAGTGGACCAGCTTGGTCTCGACGAGCTCCAGCAGGACCAGCGGGCCGAGCAGCCAGGCGAGGAGGAACCGGTGCTGCGCCTCCCCCCAGAACCTGCGCACCGCCGGGAGGAGGAGGGGGAACCAGGGCAGGGCCGCGACCAGCCCGGTGAGCAGGTAGAAGCCCGGGAAGCCGCCGTGACTCTCCAGCGCGGTGAGGCTGCGGGCCACCACGTGCCGGCCGACGCCGACCCGGAAGAAGGCGCCGTCGGTGGCGAGAAACGCGGCATGAGCCCACGGCGCCACCACCGCCGCCGCCAGCGGCGCCCCCCACCACCACCGCAGTCGGGCGAGGGCGGCGCGCGCCGGGTCTGACCGCAGCGCGCCGACCGCCGCCGCCGTCACCGGGAGCGCCAGCACCAACGGGCCGAGGCGCCACCACCCGAGAGCCACCAGGGCGGCGACGGCGGCGAGCTCCCACCGCCGCCAGGATCGGCCGAGGGCCCACAGCGCCACCCCGGCGGCCACCGCCACCGCCGGCCCGACGGGGCCCTTGGCCAGGGTGGACACCCCGAGCCCGAGCCACAGCACGACCGCATACAGCCGGTTCCCGTCGCCGGCCGCCAGCCGCTCGAGGGCGAGCATGGCCGCGGTGGTGGGCAGGAGCATCACCAGGTCGGCGGTGCAGGCGCGGGCCTGGACGTGGAAGGTCAGGGTGGCCAGCAGCAGGCCGCCCGCCAGCAGGCCCGCGCCGGGCCCCCAGCGACGCCGGGCGCTCGCCGCCACCAGCGCCACCACCAGAGCGCCGGCCAGGTTGGAGGGGAGCCGGGCCACTGCCTCGTTCACGCCGAGCACCGCGTAGCTGGCGGCGGTGCACCAGTAGATCAGGATCGGCTTGTCGTAGCGGGGCAAGCCGCCGAAGGTCGGCACCACCAACTCGCCCCGGGCCAGCATCTCCCGGGCGGCTTCGGCGAAGCGGGGCTCGTCGCGCCCGATCAGGGGAATCGAGCCGTTGCCGACCAGGAGCACGCCCAGGGCGAGGAGGCCCGCGGCCAGCACCTCCCAGCCCGGACCTCTGCAACGCGCCGAGACCACCTCAGGGGCCGGCGCTCACCGCCGCCGGGTCGGGAGGTGCGAGGTCCAGCTCCAGCAGGCCGGCCAGCGCTTCGAACGCGGTCTGGTCGAGCCCGAGGGGCGCCACCGTCACCCAGCCCTGGTCGAGCTCGCGGGTGTCGGCGCCCGGCGCGTGCTCCTCGGGTGGGGCCCAGCGGCTGCGGTACCAGCGGGTCTGCCCCTCCTCGCGGTCCAGCTCGTATTGGTTGACCCGGTCGGGTGCCAGCCCCATGCGCGCCAGGCGGAACCCGCGCGCCGAAGCCGTCGCCCGCGGGATGTTGACGTTGAGCAGCACCCCGGTGGGCAGGCCGTGGGGCCGGACCGCGTCCACCAGCGCCTTGGCCCACCGCGCCGCGGCCTCGTAGTCCGGCTTCGGGTCCGACCAGTCGAGCTGCAGGGAGAAGGCGACGGCGCTGACTCCGGCCAGCACCGCCTCGCGGGCGGCGCCGACGGTGCCCGAGTACCACGCGATCCGGCCGCAGTTCTCGCCCCGGTTGATCCCGGTCAGGACCAGGTCCGGCGGGTCGTCGGCGAGGATCCCGGAGAGCGCCACCCGGACCGAAGAGGCCGGGGTCCCCACCACCGCCCACGCCTCGCAGCCGGCCACCTGGCCGTGCCGGCGGACCTCGAGGAGCCCCTCGATGCTCAGAGCGTGCCCCTTCGCGCTCTGGTTTTCGGCCGGCGCCACCACCGTCACCCGGTAGGACGGGTCCGCGGCGACCGCGGCGGCGAGGGCCTCGAGACCGGGGGCGAGCACCCCGTCGTCGTTGGAGATCAGGACGTGGTAGGGGGGGGCCGCCTCACCGGCAGCGCACGCCACCGCCGGCAGGAGGATCAGGGTCAGGAGCAACACCATCCGAGGCGATCTTCTCATGCGGGCCTCCTCGGTCCGAGCCGCCGGGGGAGTCTAGCACTTCGTCGTCGCGATCCCGATTCCGGCCCCGATCGAGGGGGTTGCGATGTGGGTCTCTCGAGCGGCCGGTCCCCGAGGGAGCGGCCCGCATGGCGGGATCGGGCGTGACGGGGACAGGGGCAGGGTCAGCGACAGCGGCAGGAGTCAGGGACCGCGGCAGCGGCAGCGACAGCGGCAGCGACAGCGGCAGCGACAGCGGCAGCGGCAGCGACAGCGGCAGCGGCA
>Ga0068714_10003753_pt1 | contig 17622 bp, 17 predicted proteins | sample MTBNYHSulfiMetaG_FD_62988 | JGI IMG/M metagenome (GOLD analysis project Ga0068714, IMG submission 62988) | Enrichment culture microbial communities from rom New York Harbor, USA that are MTBE-degrading - MTBE-NYH (New York Harbor Sulfidogenic)... | ecosystem: Environmental > Aquatic > Marine >...
CCACCACAGCGAGGGCAGCGGCCAATACAATGTAGGTCAAAAACTCGGGGTTCAAATTCATGGTTTGCTTTAAGTGCTGGTAAGTGTTGGGTGTCTCTCCTATTAAAGCACAAAGAAGGCGTGGGGTAAAGCGGGAAGGGGAAGTTTTTATTTCTCCGGATAAAATTATGAATTTTTTGTGCTTTGCGGGGAATTTTTCTGATTTTTTTGTTTCTTTGTTTCGTCGGGCAGGGCGTCAGGGTGCTCGGATTGATCCATTGCGTTCCTGTAAAAATCTTCCGGTGTTGTACGGAGATTGGAGGATAGTCCTGGCTGGTGGGCAGGCGCGGCAGTTTTCAGGGAGCGGTAAATTTCGGCTGTGCCGCGCCCGACCAGATGACTGGGAGCTGAAGAGACAGTGCCAGATTTGAAGCGGTCCTGGACCTCCTGCTGGCGTTCCAATTCGTCCAGTGGTTTGGGATACCCCATTTCAAAGAGCAGCAGGGCGGCGCTCTGTTTGAGGTCCGGATCTTTGAGCAAAGCAAACAGCGCATCGATCAGATTCAGGCTGCGCCCACCCCGCACGAGGATGGGGAGCCACTTGCGCTGCTTTTGCAGCGAGTTGAAAGCGTCCCGGCGCACATAAGCATCCGGGTCGGACAGGGCTTCGGTCATGGCGTAAATGATTTGCACATGCGGCATATTCCCGCGCAGAGTGGCGCGGATTTCTTCCAGCAGGATGACGGCATTGCGCCGGACCCAGACCGAATCATCCTGGAGCGAGCGGTAAACCGCGGCCAGGATGCGCCGCTGGTGACTTGCATCCTGTACCAGGTGCCAGATCCGGTCCAGCGCGCCCATCGCGCTCTGCCTGATTCTGGGGTCCGGGTCGCGCAGCGCGGGGACCAGCGCGTTGATCAACCGGTCCATGGCTGCCGGGTCTTTGATAAGGTCTTCCATTTCAAGCAAACCATTAAGCGCGCACGAATATACCCCTTTTGCTTCGCGCTGCTCGATCAGCGTGAAAAGCGATTCCTGGATCGGTTTGCCGGTTTTCGCCAGCGATTTTACCACCTGCTTGCGGAAATCGGGGCGCAGGAAGAGGTCTTCAGAGGTTTCACTGAAGGCCCGCATGGCTTGTTGGTATTGCGCCGGGTCTTTGAGTTTCTCCAGAACACGGCATACCGCAACCACCGCGTGGGTTGAACCGGTGGTGTTGACCAGGTGCAGCAAAGGCTGCACGGCTGGCGCGCCGACCTCCACCAGCTGCTGGATCGCTTTTTCGCGCCTGTCGGGGTCTTCCTGTTGGAGATGATGGATCATCCGGTCCAGTTCCAATTTTTGATGGTTTTTTTTTGTTTTGGGTGATCGGCGCATAAAAACCACCACAATAACAATCAGAGCCAGCACCAGCAACAGGTATGCCCCGAGTCCCTGGCCATTCTCGCTCGACAATGGATTCATGTTGACAACCTCCTGACAGGTTGGCGCACCATACTGTTTTCACTGAAACACTCGCCATATCCCTCGCGGCACAGGTCTGAACCACCTGCCTGGCGCAGGCCAGCCACAGGTAGGGCAAGCTGTCTCTTTAGATGTCCAAACCAAAGGAACAGTGACAGTTTACAGGATGATATAGGGTTGAGTCTATTAAAGCACAAATCGGGAAGAAAAAAAAGCCGGACAATGAAAGAATCACCTGAAAATGTTGTCAAACAAGGAAAGAGAGGAAATTTTCTGCCGGATAGTCTTGTGAGGTACTCAGAAGAAACACGGATCAGATTGACTGCCAGACCTGGTACAATCCCAGCCGGCCGCCCTGACCATCCGATTCAAACTCGTCCAGGATGGTAAAGCCGGTCTCTTGTGCCAGGGTGCCCAGTTCTTCCTGGTTAAAAAGGTGCACGTAACGGGTTCCAACCTGTTCGGCCTGGCCGGGCAGGGCGTGGCGCCAATCCAGCAGGGTATCGCCGGGGTCCAGCTCGGTGGGGCTGATGCCGGCCTGCTCCCAGGGCAGGCGGCGCGACCAAAGCTTTGGGCTGTGTTGGAATTGCCATTCGGAATGAATGAACAGGCCGCCGGGGCGCAGCAGCCCGCGCACCTGGTTCAGAACGCGGTGATGGAGGTCGCTCCCGGGCAAATGGTGGAAGACGGCAAACGCCAGCACCCCATCGAAAGTCTGCCCGGCCACCAGCGCGAGCCAGTTTGGGTTGGTCAGGTCGGCCTGGGCGAAGCGCAGGGCCAGGCCGCTGGTGGAAAAATCCGCGGCAGTCTGGCGGGCGTTGGACAGCAGCTCGGGGCTGAAATCGAGGCCGGTGTAAGAGCCTCGCCGGCCCTGGCGCGCCCATTCTGTCGCCAGCGCGCCGCTCCCGCAGCCCAGGTCCAGCCAGTCGCCGCTGGTGGGGATGGTTTCCTGCAGCAGGCGGCGGATGCCGGGCTGGATGCGGCGGCGGGTGTGGGCAAAGGCATCGCCAAAACTGCGGTAGAAGCGGCGGTTGATCTCGATCAAACGGGAAGCGGTTTGGGGTTTCATGGGGGTAATTATATTCGATTTCCGCGGCATCAACCGGGCGCTTGCCCGCGAGAGCGCGGCGACATCGAGCCGCAGGGCTCTTTCTTACAGATCGAACAGATTTGGGGCTTTGACATTCGAGCACAATTTGTGTAATATAAAAGCACTTTGTAAAACAAAGTACTTTTCTGGATAGGAGTTTTCTATGAAGGAGATGTTAAGCTTAAAAACAGCGGAACGAAGAGTCTTCCAGGCCACCCTGGCCGACGGCTTGTGGGATGTTTTTCTGGGGAGCTTTGTGTTGATCTTCGCCATCGCGCCGCTCTTGAGCCGTTCTCTGGGGGATTTTTGGAGCTCGATCATCTTTTTGCCTTTCTGGGGGCTGGTGTATCTTTTGATACGGCTGGCACGGGAAAAGGTGGTAGCGCCCCGGCTGGGCACAGTCCATTTTGGGGAACACCGGAGACGAAGGCTCCAGCGCTTCACTATCGTCATGGTGATTGTCAATTTGGTGGCTCTGGTCGCTGGTATCGTGGCTTTTGCGCGTTTCAACAGAATCACAGAAAGTGGTACCGCCCCAATGCCGGGTGGGCTTTCCAGTCTGCTGGGCCTGTTTATGTTGATGGGGTTCAGCCTGGCGGCCTATCTGCTGGATTTTCCCCGGTTGTACCTGTATGGCATGCTGCTGGGTGCCGCCTCTGTGGTGGGTGAGTGGTTGTATCAGAACCATGGTGCCGCGCATCATGGTTACCCGGTTGCCTTTGGCGCCGCGGCTGGGCTGATGATCCTGGCCGGGTTGGTGATGTTCGCGCGCTTTGTGATGGTCCATCCAGCCGAGGAGAAAGGAAACCTCGATGGATGAATTCAACCCGCAAGATGGGGTCAATTTGTTGGCGAACCTGGACCCGGTCATCCACGCCCCGGCCCGCCTGATGATCCTGACCTATTTGTATGTGGTAGAGAGCGTGGATTATGTTTTTCTCATGAACCTGACCGGATTGACCTGGGGTAATCTGGCCACCCATTTGAGCAGGCTGGAAGAGGCCGGTTATATTGAAATCCAAAAGACCTTCAATGGGAAGAAACCTCAGAGCATCCTCATCCTGACCAAAGCCGGGCGGGTCGCTTTCCAGGCTTACAAGGATACAATGAAGAAAGTGCTGGATGACCTGCCGGAATGATGTGCCTGGAACAATCTTTGGCTTTATGCGGCAGCTTTGCCGGAATTGGGGGCAGTGATTCTTTGTGCGTGCGCCACTGCGTGTCACAATCACATGATGAGGCTTCGTCATCCTGAGTAAAGCGATATCGTGCCCGGAGGGTAAGGATTTTGGTAAGCCAGTAAGGAAGAGATTCTCAAGAGAATTTGGGTCTGGCTGCCGCTTCGCTCCGCGGCAGCGCCCACCCGGTTGTTTGAACCCGCGAACTGTGATAAACTTCCCGAAATTAACGCGGAAGGAATCCCAAGACAATGTTGATCTACATCACCCAGGGGATCGTGCTGGGCCTGTACGCGGCGGTGATCCCCGGACCGTTCCAGGCTTTTTTGTTATCCGAAACCCTGCGCTCAGGCTGGAAGCGCACCCTGCCGGCTGCCCTGGCCCCACTCATCTCGGACGGCCCGGTGCTGCTGGCGTTCCTGCTGGTGCTCTCGCGGCTACCGGAGGTGTTCCTCAACCTGCTGCGCTTTGGGGGCGGGCTGTTCCTGCTGTTCCTGGCATGGGGCACCTACCAGGCTTCGCGTGCCGCGTTGAACCTGACTGGGGAACCCCAGCCCGGCGCGCCGCGCAGCCTGCTGAAAGCGGCCCTGATGAACCTGCTCAACCCCAATGTGTATATCTTCTGGGGCACCATCGGCGCGCCGCTGGCCCTGGAGGGAATGGCAATCACCTTCTGGCATGGGATGAGCTTCATCCTGACCTTTTACGGGGTGATGATCCCGACCATCGGGGGAATGATCTACCTTTTTGGTACTCTGGGCAGGCTGGGGGCGCGAGCGCAGCGGATCATCCTGCAGGCGCTGGCGGTGCTGCTGCTGGGGATGGGACTGTACCAGATCTGGCAGGGGGTTTTGGGTTTCGTGAGTTAAACGCGTTCCACCCGCATAAATTCTCAGACAACCTTCACAGGTTCTTCACAATCCTTGAGTAAGATTAAGACCAGCTTCCCGGCAGGGATTCTTAATCCATTATTTTCAGTATTTTAGAAGGATCTGTTTTCATGAAAGCAAAAAAACATAACAAAATCTGGCTCCGGCCGGCCATCCAGCTGTTTTTCTTCGCCCTGATCGCGCTGATTGCGATCAACCACACCCTGGCAGAGGAGGGCGGCGGGATTGCCTTCCTCTCCAGCGCTTCGCTGCACGCCCTGTGCCCGTTTGGCGGGGTGGTAACCATTTACCAGTACGCCACCACGGGCACCTTCGTCCAGAAGATCCACGAGTCTTCCTTTATCCTGATGATCCTGGGGTTCATCCTGGCGGTGCTGTTCGGGCCGGTGTTCTGCGGCTGGGTGTGCCCGCTGGGAACGGTTCAGGAATGGACCTCGAAGCTCGGTAAAAAGCTCTTCAAACGCCGCTTCAACCGCTTTGTGCCGCGTAAAGTGGACGCAGTGCTGCGCTACCTGCGCTATGGGGTGCTGGCCTGGGTGCTGTATATGACGGCTGTTACAGGGAGGCTGATATTTGCCGATGTAGACCCGTATTTTGCGCTGTTCAACTTCTGGAGCAGTGAAGTGGCGGTGGCCGGGCTGGTGGTGCTGGGTGTTACCCTGGTGGGTTCGCTGTTCGTGGAGCGCCCATGGTGTAAATATACCTGCCCCTACGGCGCGGTGCTGGGGGTCACTAACCTGTTCCGGGTTTTCAAGATCCGGCGCAACGAACCGACCTGCATCGCCTGCGATAAGTGCAGCAACCGCTGCCCGATGAATATCCCGGTCAGCCAGCAATTGGTTGTTCGCGATCACCAGTGCATCTCCTGTCTGGAGTGCACCTCGGAAGCAATTTGCCCGGTCCCGGCCACAGTCGATTTTGTCACGGGAGGGAAGTAAGATGAAGCTGAAATCCAATCTGTTAGGCGCGATTGTGTTAACCGTGTTGTTTGGGGGTATTGCCCTGACCACAGCGCTGAACCTGTGGACGACCGAGACCGCCAAAGTGCCGGTCAAGTTTGAGACCGGCGAGGCGGCCGGAGAATACAACCCCGATGATATCCGCGGTTCGTATGCCTTTGGCGATATCAGCGAGCTGTTCGACATCCCGCTGGAGTACCTGGCAACAGCCTTTGGCCTGCCCGCGGACGTGGACGCGGCCGCTTTCCAGAACAAAGAGCTGGAAGAGATTTACGGCGCGCTGGAGGAAGCCGGCACCGAGATCGGCAACTCCTCGGTCAAGCTGTTTGTGGCGCTTTATAAGGGACTGCCTTATGAGATCGACGATGAGATCTACCTGCCCGCGCCAGCCGTGAAAATCCTCAAGGCGCAGGGCAGCTTGAGCGCGGAGCAGATCGCTTATGTGGACGCCCACAGCGTGGACCTCGGCCTGGCAGAAGCGGCTCCCGCTGGTGTGGAACAGGCAGAAGCTGCTCCCCAACCCGCCGCCACGGAAGAACACGTCCCGGAAGCGGGGCAGGTGACCGGGCAGACCACCTTTGGCGACCTGCTGGCGTGGGGCCTGGCGCAGGAAACCATTGAGGAGATCCTCGGCGGCCCGATGCCCGCCAGCGGGACGCTGGTGAAGGACCACGTTTCCAGCCTGGGCAAGCCCTTCTCTGAGGCGCGCACCCAACTGCAGGCGGCGCTGGACGCGGCGGCGAAGTAAGGGTTTTGATTAGTGAGTTGGCAGGGGCGAAGCGTTAGAAATATGCTTCGTCCCTGTTTTGGTTTAAGAACGACAATGAAGATCAGGCTTGACTTGAGGCGTTTGAGGTCGGATAATGCAGATAGAAAGGGTAACCTGGGAGGCGATCATGTGGGCGTGGATTAATGTGGCGGTGATGGTGGTGCTGGCTGTGGTGACGACGGCGGTGTACGTGCGTAGCGTCAGCCCGGCCGCGCTAGAGAAAAAGATCGGCCCGGAGGCGTATGCCGTCTGTGGTCGGACGCGCAAGGTCGCCATGGGGCTGTATTTGTTGTTCTTTGTCCCGTATGTGCGGGCGGCTTTTTACCCGCCCGCGCCGTTCCCGCGCGGCTTCCCGTGGCCCTACTGGATGTCGGCAGTGCTGGGGGCGCTGATCGCGGTGCCTTCCACCGCGCTGATGCTGGTCGGGGTGTGGCACGCGGGCGAGGAGACCCTGCTGCCGCGCAAAGAACACACCATGTACGGCGGGATTTACAAAGTCATCCGCCACCCGCAGAGCCTGGGGGAAGTGATTGCCATGTGGGGTATGGCTTTGCTGCTCAATTCGCCGTTTCTGGCGGTGTTCAATGTGTTCTTCCTGCTGCCGTACGCCTGGATGCTGGCAGCGGAGGAGAAGGACCTGCTAATCCGCTATGGGGAGACGTATAGGGCGTACCAGCAGCGCACCGGGGCGGTCTTCCCGAAGCTGGGGCGATGGATGGGCAGGGACGAGCGGTGAGGGGTATGTCATCCTGAACAGGGTGAAGGATCTCTGGTCTGGCGGGGAAGCAAAGTAGAGATTCTTCGTTCCCTTCGGTCTCTCAGAATGACATGATGTGGTTTTGTCAGGCTGCCAGGACAGCTTTTTGGCAAAGGGTGCGAGCGGTTCTTCGCTCGCTCAGGACGACGTCTAGGATTATTTCTCAAGCGCGGTTACGGAGGCTGTAAAGGTTTACTTTCGGTTATTGGAAAAAGATTGTTGATGGGCACCAGGTTGGGGGAAAATGTTGGGCAGCGTGGGGCTAGGCAGGGGCTCAAAGCAGCGATATCGGAGCACAATAAAACAGATAAACCCCGGGTCATGTCTATCCGGGGTTTATCATCTGGAGGATTTAGAGATGAAGGAGGCTCTTATTTGCGAGCCGCACGGGCGGCGTTGACAAATTTGGTGACTTCTTCTAAAGAGACCATGTTGTGGGCGTTCCCGCCAACTTTGAGGGCTGATCCAACAATCACGCCGTCCGCGATTCGCAGCGTTTCCCTGACGTTCTTTTCGGTGGTACCGCTGCCGGCGATGACGGGCAGGTTTGTCGCGTTTTTTACAACTTGCAGGTCGGCGAGCGGGGTTTCGATCCCGGTGGTCTCGCCGGTAACGATGATCGCTTCCGCCAGCGCTTCTTGCGCCATTTTTGCGGATTCCTGGAGGGTATAAGGCACCAGGTTCTTGGAGTATTTGGGGTGGATATCGGCCCAGATTTCGATGGGCTGCTCCGCGCTCAGCAGCTTGCGGTAGCGGGTCACTTCGGCGCAGCAGGGTTCAACCAGCCCGGATGACGTAACTACCGTGTTAACAAACGCTTCTACTCTGACAAACTGGGCCCGGCAAGTGAATGCCAGGGCGATCTCAGCTTCCCAGTCATTAAAATGCACATTCACGCCAAGCGGCTGGCTGGTTTCTTTCCTGGCAAGGGTGAGGATGGAGGCCATCACCCCAAACTGTTCGCGAGGGATTTCGTTTTTCAGAAAAGGAACATCATTAAAGTTTTCAATAATGATCCCATCCACATCGCCTTTCTTGAGGATCTGAACTTCCTGAAGGGCACGTTCAATGACGGCATCGAGGTTTCCCCCATAACCGGGCGATCCCGGCAAGGGAAGCAAATGCACCACGCCAACAATTGGCTTCGATCTGGTGAAAAGCGAATTAAGTTTCATGAAAAACTGCCTCTCTGGTTGACAAGCAAAAGATTATGTTGTATGATGTATAACAACAGACATCATATAGCAGACATTATACAGCAAACGCGGTTTTTTTTCAATACATTGATCCTTGTTCAGGAAAAGGTTTTGGAAATATGAACGAAAAAGAAAACATGCTTCATGAGATCGTGACCGATGAAACCATTGCGGAAAAGGCCTACAAGGCATTAAAAGACCTGCTGGAAAGCGGGGCTTTCTCCCCGGGGCAAAAACTGCCTTCCGAACATGAGATGGCGCGCCAGCTTAACATCAGCCGGATCACGCTGAGGACCGCTCTTCAGAAACTGGAACTGCTGGGTTATGTGGACCGGAAACGGGGAGTGGGCACCTTTGTAGTGGGTTCTCAAAAAATGCACATGGACGCGGGCATTGAGCGCCTGGTCTCTATATCTGATGTGATGCGCCAGAGGGGGCATGTACCGGGCACAAAGGAAATCGACATCCGGGCGGAAAACGCGGATGAAACCATTGCCAATGAATTACAGATCAATGTTGGGGACCCGATCACCATCATCGCTCGCGTGCGGACGATGGACGGCACGCCGTTAATCTATGACCATAACATCTTTCCCGCCAAAATTGTCCCGCAAGACATTACGAAAAAGGAATTGGGGAGTTCTCTCTTTGTTTACATTGTCAAGAAGAGGAGGCTGAATATTACCCACGCCGTTGCCAGGCTGGTGCCGGCCATGGCGGATGATTTTCTGGCCGAGAAGCTGAGTGTCAAAAAAGGCACATTGTTAATCCGTCTCGTCCAAACGCATTACATCAAAGAGAATGACGCGCCGATCTGGCAGTCCACATTAAGCTTCCCGGACAGTAAATTCAGCTGGTACATCGTCCGCACGAGATAAATCCCTAGAGGTTTCAATATGAATAAAATCTGGAGTTTAGGTCTTGCAATGGTTGATATTGTGACACAGCCGATCACAAAGTGGCCGGATTTTGGCGGCGCTGTCAACTCAGACACAACCGACCTGGTTTTAGGGGGCATGGCATTGAACACGGCGGTTTCCATTGCGAAAATTGGTAAGGCACCGGTTGGGTTAATCTCCTGCATTGGCAGAGATATTTGCGGTGAATTTGTAGAAAAAGGATTGGCAGATCTCAAGGTCGATATTTCTCGGCTGTGCTACACCGATCAGGCCAATACAGGAAACGCGATCTGCTTTATTCACCCGGGTGGAGAACGCTCGTTTGTTTTATGCATGGCGGCCAATAATTACCTCACTGTAAAGAATATTGACTTCAGTGCGCTGGAGGAAGGCGATTATCTTCACGTTGGCGGCGCGATGATCATGGATGGGACGAAGGGCGAGGACCTTGCCAACATTCTGAAAGAAGCCAAATCGCGAAAAGTGACCGTTTCTGTCGACACCTGTTGGGACGGTACCAACCAGTGGACGAAGATCCTTGAGCCCTGTCTGCCGTACTGTGATATCTTCCTGACCAATTACGAAGAAGCGCGGCTTTACGCCGGGAAGCAAACCATTGAAGAAGCGCTGGCATATTATTCTTCTTTTGATCCCGAGATGATTGTTGTCAAGAATGGGAGCGAGGGAGCCTATATTCAATCGGCAGCGTTCACCGGCAATATCCCGGCGTTTCAAGTGCAGGCGGTCGACGCCACCGGCGCGGGCGATGCTTTTGACGCCGGTTTCCTGATCGGTTTGTTTAACGGCTGGCCGGTTGAGCAGGCAGCCCTGTTTGGCAGCGCGGTAGGGGCAAAATGCGTCACCGCTTTTGGCGCGACCACCGGGGTGGTGAGCTATGAAGAAACAATCCGCTTGATTGAGTCTCAATCCAGAATGGGAAATTGGAACTGGGCGCTATGAACGAAACCGCAATATGCCAAATCACAACACCCGTCCTGGAGATGAACTCGATTACCAAGACCTATCCTGGTGTCGTTGCTTTGGATGATGTCACCTTTCATGTAAAAAAAGGAGAAATCCACGCGCTTCTCGGGGCGAACGGCGCCGGGAAATCCACACTGATGAAGGTTCTGTGCGGTGTAACCACACCTGATTCGGGAGAGATCATCCTGAATGAAGAGCCGGTCACCATCGCGAAACCATCCGATGCCATCAATTTAGGGATCAGTTATGTGCCCCAGGAGTTGAGCCTGGTCCCTACGATGAGTGTCAGTCAAAATATCCTGTTAGGGCAGGAGCCTTTATACGGGAAACCTTTTTCTCTGGTGAACGAGAAGAAATTAGACAGTCTTGCCAGGCAGATCCTCAGTTCAGTAAATCTTGACCTGGATATTCACCAACCGGTGAAAACGCTCCCGGTGAGCGAGCAGCAAATGATCGCCATTGCCACGGCCTTATACCGGCAAAGCAAGATCATCATCCTGGATGAGCCAACCTCTTCGCTTTCCAGCCAGGAAATCACCAAGCTCTTTGAAATCATGAAAAAACTTCGCCAGGAAGGGCAGACCATTATCTTCATCACACACCACCTGGAAGAGGTCTTTGAAGTGGCAGACCGGATCACCATTTTGCGGGACGCGGTTTTTCAAGGATGTTTCAACGCTGAGGAAATCAACAGAGATCAGGTTGTATCCCTGATGACGGGCAAAAAAAATCAGGTGATTAAGCCAGACCTTGATCCACACCAGTTTGGTCCAGAAGCCCTGCGGCTTGAAAATGTAAGCACCAAATTAATTTCAAAAAACATCTCGTTCAATGTGCGTGCGGGCGAGGTTGTTGGATTGTTTGGACAGGTGGGGGCAGGACGGACAGAAATTTTGCGGGCCATATTTGGCGCGGATAAGATGGAATCGGGTGATATTTTCCTTTTTGGGGAAAAGACGCATATCAAATCCCCATCAGACGCGATCCAAAAAGGGATCGGGTTTATTACAGAAGACCGTAAGCATCAGGGTCTGGTCCTGTCGATGGATCTGTTAGACAACATCAATATCGGTGTTTATGAAAAATCGATGCAGTTTGGCCTGATCCAAATGAGCAGGTTGGAGAAGATCGCGGAACATTTCCGGGATGCCTTGAAGATAAAGAGCAAGAATCTTTATTTGTGGACCAAATTTCTCAGCGGAGGCAATCAACAAAAAATCGTTCTGGCAAAATGGTTGAACCATGAATCCAAAATTCTCCTGATGGATGAGCCAACAAAAGGAATTGATGTCGGCGCGAAGCAGGAGTTTTACCAACTGATCCGGGACCTGTCAAAGAGCGGGGTGGCTATTGTGCTGGTAACTTCAGAGCTTGCTGAAGTGATCGGACTCAGTGATCGAATTCTTGTATTCCGTAAGGGATCCATTGTGGGCGAGGTGAATCCCAAAGAGGCGACCGAAGAAAAAATTATGTCGATGACATTGTAAGAGCGAAAGGCTCTGGAGAACGGGAAAATCAATCTGATGAACAATACTTTCTTTAAAAAATTGAAGAACAAACAAATTCCCGCCGAATCGGGGATATTCCTTGCGTGGGTGCTCTTAATCCTTGCTTTTTCCATACTGAGTCCATATTTTTTTACAACTCAAAATTTTTCCAACATCCTGATCCAGTCCGCCATCACGATTGTGATTGCCAGCGGCGCGACCATTGTGATTGCCTCTGGCGGGATAGACCTTTCAGTCGGGTCGGTGTTGTGCTTATCCGGCATTCTGATGGCAATGGGCATTAAAGCCGATATCCCCGCCTGGGCCAGTATCCTGATCGGCCTTTCAGCGGGAACATTGATGGGCGCGATCAACGGTTTCCTGATTGGGGTTGTAAAAATTACCCCACTTATTGCCACGCTTGCGAGTCTGAGCGTGATCCGGGCACTTGCTTATATCATCACTGACGCCAGGCCAATTTATGGTTTGCCGATGAGCTTCAGGATTTTTGGAACCGGTTATATCGGCCCAATACCTTACGCGTTTGTCCTGGCGATATTTGTCGCTTTGATGCTTTTATTGGTGATCAAACGGACTCGAACAGGTCGTTACACGCTGGCCATCGGAGGCAATGAAGAGGCGGCGAGGTTATCCGGTGTGAGTCTTTGGAAAACAAAGATCGCCATTTACGCGCTGGCCGGGTTATGTTCTTCTGTTGCCGCGCTGATCCTGACCGCAAGGTTGAATGCCGCCGAAGCATTGGCCGGGTCTGGGATAGAAATGGAAGCGATTGCGGCGGCTGTCATTGGCGGAGCGAGTCTGGCTGGCGGTGTCGCCAGCATCCCGGGTACGATCATCGGGGCCATACTGATGGCAACTTTAAAAAACGGTTTGACATTATTAAGTGTGCAGCCATATTTCCAGCAATTAACCATTGGTATTGTCATTGTGGCTGCTGTGTTTATCGATAAGATCCGCCGGCGGTGAAATAAGAGATCATTACTGAAATGCTTATCTCAGCAAGGAGGTGAGCCAAGAATAAATTGCTGCTTAATGAAAATATTTGCCAATTCAATGAAACGCATAAAAAAGGAGATAGATAAATGAATAAGAGAAAGTTTGCCCCGTTGTTGATTGTGATGATTGTCATGTTGATTCTTTCAGCATGCACTGCTCCGGCCCCCGCAGCGCCTGCCGCGGAAGCACCGGCAGCGGAAGAACCCGTCGCGGAAGCACCGGCAGCGGAAGAACCTGCAGTAGAAGAACCCGCAGCAGAAGAACCTGCGGCAGAAGAACCCGCAGCGGAAGCACCGGCAGCGGAAGAACTCACCGTTTTTGAGCAGATGCAGGTGGATTCATTTGCCGGAATGGTCGGGTTTGAAGCGCCGAATGATCCAGAAATGCGGATTGGTGTCTTGATGATCACCATGGCCAACCCGTTCTGGGTGACATTCGCTGAAGGCGCGCAGGCCATGGGTGAAGAGCTTGGGATCAAGGTGGATATCCAGTCCGCTCCGACCGAAGGAGATATTGGCTCTCAACTGGCTACCTGTGAGTCGATGGTCGCGGCAGGCTATGACGCGATGGTCATTTACCCAATTACCGAGAACAACCTGATCCCGTGTATTGTGAAAGCCAATGAAGCCGGTGTGCCGATCATTGAGCCTAACATCATCAGCGATCTTGCTGCAGTGGAAGCCGCGGGCGGCCAGATTGACCAGCCCAAAACCCTGGACATGTACCAGATGGGTGTGGTTGGCGCGCAGTACATTGTTGACCAACTCGGCGCAGAGGGTGGTAAAGTTGCGATCATTGAAGGACTTGCGGCCGCCCCACAATCCATGGCTCGAAGAGACGGCGCGAAATCCGTCTTTGAAAATGCCCCGAATATTGAACTGGTAACCAGCCAGGCCGGTGATTGGGACAGGACAGTGGCGCTGAACGCAGCAACCAATATCATCCAGGCCAATCCGGATATCCGCGGTTTCTACTGCGCCAACGATGTGATGGGGCTGGCAGTGGTCGAAGCGGCCATCGCCGCCGGGAAGAAAGACCAGATCATCGTCGTGGGAACCGATTTTATTGAGGATGCCAAAGTCTCAATTCAGGAAGGGCTGCTGGATGGAAGCGTTGCCTTCTCGCCTTATGTATGGGGTGAGCTCTCCGTGCAGATGGGTGTGATGAAAGCGCAAGGAAAAGAGGTTCCGTCCGTTATTCCGATTATCCAGATACTTGTTTCTGAGGAAAACGTTGACTTGCTGGAAGATTGGAAATAAATCTGCTGCAATCAAGCCCAGCCTTTGAAATATAAGGCTGGAAAAGAAAAAAACGCACACGCTGGATATCGATCTTATTCAGCGTGTGCGATTTATCGCTATCAAATTTTGGAGTTCTTCAGTGACAAACCATTTAAAAGAAAAAATCTGGGGATCGTTTTCAGGCCTGGCGATTGGGGATGCCATGGGAATGCCGTTTCATGAGCTGACCCCGGATGAAATCCGGGACAGGTGCGGCGGGCTGGCCGCCACTTTTTTTCCAATATTTGAGGATGAATTTATCCATATTGACTTCCAACCCGGGCAGGTCACCGATGACACAACCCTGACCGTGGTTACCGCGAAGGCGATCCTAAAATACAATGGACATATTTCTGCAGACCAATTCATTCAGGAACTGGCTGACTGGGTGAAAAACAACCAGGAAATATGGCAGTATGGCGGAGTCTATGGCCCCAGCACCAAACTGGCTTTTAACCATTATCTGAATAATAAATTTGACGCTCATCAGGACAGGACGCGGTCGTGGTGTTATACAGGCACCTCCAACGGGGCGGTGATGCGGGTGTCTCCGGCTGGCTGGGCGCGTCCGGGCCAGTGGCAGGAAGCCGCTAAACTCGCCTGTGAGGTCATCTACCCCACCCATCCGACCGATGTGGCGCTTTCGGCGGCAGCGTGCCAGGCAGCCGCGATCTCTGAAGCGTTAACACCCTCAGCCACATTCAGCTCCGTCATTTTCGCGGCTCTGGCGGGAGCAAAATCAGGGGAAGAGATCGGGAAAAAGGTCGCGAGGCAAACCGGGCAGCGCTACCCTCTCCCCAACCTGGAGTACGCGCTTGAACTGGCTGAAAAAGCAAAAGACCCGTTTGAGGCCGCTGATCTAATCCGCAGGAGGGTGGGATCTCATTTCCATGTAGCTGAGACTATCGCGACTGTGTTCGGGATCTTCTACGCCGCGAAAGGTGACCCGGAATTGTCGATCACTGCCGCGATCAACAACGGCGGAGATACCGATACCATCGCGTCGATCCTTGGAGCTTTGACCGGCGCACTGCACGGTGTTAAGGCGCTTCCTGAGGAATGGGTCCAGACCATCGAGCGGGTGAACCAGCTTGACTGCGAGCGAATGGCCGAGGCGTTTTGCTTACTGGATGAAGACAGCCTGGCGAACCGTTAGAACCGCTGCCACGCAGGATAAAAGAATTGGCTTTACATAAATTTGCCAGAATTTAAAGAATGGTATGTGTCCTTCGGGACGATGCGCGATCTGGGGCTGCGGTAAGTGACGGCTATCCGATTGCGTTTACTCTCCTTATTGGAAAGATCCTCGAAAGGGGATCTTTTCCATTTCAGATGAAGCTACCCCCAACGAGGGATGAGACCGATTCGGCCAATCACACCGCGCCCGCCGGTTCTGGCCGGGCTTGGGCGTGGATCATGCAGTTCCCACCGCTTATCTTGGCGGCATGCAGGGCGTGATCGAGGGCGTATAAAAAGGCCTCCAGATCGTCGAACTCCTCGTTCCAGGTGCCACAGGTCACACTGATCCGCAGCACGACTTCTGCCCCACCGGCCTGAAAGGGGCTCGCGGTAAGCAGTTTGTGGATTCGCGTGGTGAACTGGCGGCACGCTTTTTCGTCCATCTCGGGCAGGATGAAACCGAATTCATCGCCGCCCAGACGGGCAAAGATATCTGATCCGCGGGTGCCGCGCAGGCATGTATCCGCCAACTGCTGGAGGACCTGGTCTCCGGCAAAGTGGCCATGACGTTCGTTGACTTCCCTGAATCCATCGATATCAAACAGGACGGCGGAGAAGGAACGCCCGCTGCGCAGGTAGCGCAGGATCTCTTCGTTCAGCCGCCGCATGAAGTAGCGCGAGGTGGCCGCGCCGGTCAGCTCGTCCTGGATGGAAAATTTGGAAAATTCCTGGTAGGCTTTGCGCAGGCCGGCGGCATGGCTGAAGACGTAGATGGCAAATAACCCGCTGAAGACCAGCGGGGGGATGAGAGCCAGGATAAGGTGCCCCGGCTGCAACCCGTCCAGATAGGTGTTGGCAATGAAAATGGTCAGCAATACGGAAAGGAGAATAGTGGAAACTGCCATCAAGGCCACGGCGCGCAAGGGACGGATTTTCACCTGTCCGGGGTGAGTCGGCGTGGGTGGATTGAGGCTGATATAACGCATGGGAGGAGGGGGTGAGGTGTCCATTGTTTTCTTGCGGGTATTCTCCTGCTGCCCGCGCCTGGCAAAGGCGCGGCGGGGTGCGATGCGGGCGGTAAAGGAAAAACCTCCGGGTAGAAAATCCTGTCCGGCAGGGTGAAAGCGCACCAATGATTCAATTATATCGAAGTTTGTGAGTTACAAGTGCCGATTCCGGCGCAGGAAATTTGATGCCGCGGCTCTGCTGTTTAGATCTCTTTGACCATGTACAGTTCGCCAGGCGCGAAACCGCGCGAGGCGTAGTAGCGCCGGGTGCCGATGGCGGCAATCACCGCCAGGCGGCGGAAGCCCTTACTGCGGGCAATTTCTTCGGCTTTGGCCAGCAGGTTGGTGCCCAGGCCAATATGCTGGGCCGCGCCTTCCTGTTCCGCGCCTACTTCCAGCGATTGCCCGTAAACATGCACCTCGCGCACCAGGGCGGCGCAGTGCAGGTCTGCCATTTCCAGATCGGGGGCTGCCGCGGTGGGCAGGGAAAGCCGCAGGAAACCGGCCATTTTATCATCCGGGGTGACGTAAGACAGAAAATGCTCCTCGGCATGCGCCGGGTGGTAGATATAGTCCTCCATCACCAGGCGGTCCACGTCCACCTTTTGCCCGCGGATCTCGCGGCAGCGCACGCAGCGGCACACCTGGCCGCGGCGCTTGACCTCTGCCAACGCGTCCATCCGCAGGTTGGTGCGTTTGTTGCCCTCCACGACGTGAGTCGAGGGGATGTCGCGGATGATGCGATTGACCCGGCAGTAGGGTGGGATAGTGGGTTTGAGGTCGGCAACCAGGTTGATGAGGGTCTCTGTGTCGTAGGGGTGGTATTCTCCGCGCTGCCAATAGCGGTACAGCTCGGCGGTTTCCAGCAGTTGGGTGGGGTAGATTTTCATCTCGTCGGGGGCGTAGCCCAACCCCTCGGCGGCGGAGCGCCACAAACGGGCGAAATCTTCTCGGTCAGAGTCGGGGGTCGCGCCCAGCAGGTTGGGCATCCAATGCAGGACGATCTTGAAACCCGCGGCGCGCAGCAGGGTGGTGGCGCGCAAAGTGTCGGCGGCGGTGTGGCCGCGCTGGTTTTGGGCCAGAATGGTATCATCCAGGCTCTGCGCGCCCATCTGCACTTTGGTGACGCCCATGCGGCGCAGGTCGCGCAGCTCGGCGGAGGTGATCTCGTCCGGGCGGGTCTCTATCACCAGACCCACATTGCGGTGAGGGGCGGTCTCGTTGACGCGGTGGGCTTCTTCGAGGGTGGCAGTCTCAACCTCGTTCATCGCGTCGAAGCAGCGCCGCAGAAACCATTCCTTGTAGCTGGCGGGGTAGGCGCTCCAGGTGCCACCCAGGATGAGTAGTTCGATCTTGTCGGTGGGGTGTCCCACGGCCTCATAGGTGTCGAGACGGCTGCGTACCTGATCGTAGGGGTCGAAATCGTTCTGCACGGCGCGGGCGGCGCCCGGTTCATCTGCCAGATAGCTCTTGGGCATTCGGGCCTC
>Ga0068714_10003755_pt1 | contig 17620 bp, 13 predicted proteins | sample MTBNYHSulfiMetaG_FD_62988 | JGI IMG/M metagenome (GOLD analysis project Ga0068714, IMG submission 62988) | Enrichment culture microbial communities from rom New York Harbor, USA that are MTBE-degrading - MTBE-NYH (New York Harbor Sulfidogenic)... | ecosystem: Environmental > Aquatic > Marine >...
ATATTCACAGAATTCCTCAGATTCGAAATATTCATCCTGGTAATAGTGATCCAGATACAGGTACCCCTTATTGAATGCATTCTCGATACTTCGTATGATAAAGAGGATTAATTCGCCGATTTCAGCTCCGGCTTGGGACTCAAGTCCCTTCAGCGTGTTCAGTTGCAGCATCAGTTCCTCTTCCATCCCTGAAGGGTCGTATAACAATTCGTCATTTTCAAAGAATTTCCTGATCTTCATCTCAGCTTTTCTTATTATAGCTTCAGCATCTGTCTTAAGCACTTCCCGGTTTCGTATCTCCGTTACAAAATCCATAGGAGCGAACTTCATCACCAGTTTTATCAGGTCCTTTTTAGAGTGGGATTCAAGGTGTTTCTCCAGGAAGCCGAGAGATTGAACCGTAGACGGACCGGTAATAGCAATTGATTTAATATAATCAGTTCCTTCATGGACTATCGACATCAGGGCCGCAACCGTATGTTTGCATATACCATTGTATGGACAGTCACAAGTGCTGTAAATACCCCCATCCTCCATGTAAAACTCGATCTGGTATTCCATGGTCCCGTTAACTGTAGCAACAACTGTGTTATTGGCTGAGTTGTGCAGGAGATCTTCCACCCTTCCTTCCTGGTAATACTCCAGTCCCCTGCTGAATATTTTGTAATCACAACAGTCCTTCACGTCCTCCTCAGATATACCGGACAGGCATTCCATGATTGATCCGGAAGAGGCATCAAAGAGGTATTCTCCATATGTATTTTGCATGGTTGTCTAAATTGAGAGGTTTTAGTAACATGTAAAAATAATATTTTTATAACATGACAAGGAATGATGAAAATATCAGGAAAGAAATTTCTACAGGATTGCCTGAGTGGAAGCCTCTTGCCCACAAATATTATTTTTCAACATAGTGAATCCTTTGCCCCTTACCACCTAAAGGATTATGCTTTGGAAGATCAATCTTACTTCACTCTTTTCTTCTCTACCTGGTGTCGAAAGACGGTATTTTTTTCAGGTAATATTTACCACTTTAGCAGTAAAATATATTCTTAAACCGCAGCATCATTTGTACCCGGAAATGCCTGAGAATGAAGATCTGACTATGAGGCTGGCTGAAAAGATCGGTCTGGAAATACCTTTGCATGGTTTAATTTGGTCAAAGGACGATACCTTAACATATTTCATAAAACGGTTCGACAGGAAAGGTCAGAATAACAAAGTACCGGTTGAAGATTTTGCCCAGTTGGCGGGACTTAACAGGGATACAAAATATAATTACAGCATGGAAAAGCTTGTCGGTTTGATAAACAGGTACTGCACTTTCCCCGCCATTGAAAATCTGAAACTTTTTAAACTGGTTATATTTAATTATCTGGTTGGCAATGATGATATGCATTTGAAGAATTTTTCCATCATAACCGAAAATGGCAAAGTATCATTATCGCCGTCTTATGACCTTGTTAATACCACTATTGAATATAGTAAAAAACCGGAAGATGAAATTGCATTACCATTGAAGGGTAAAAAGAAGAACTTATCAAAACACCTTTTAGTTGACTACTTCGGGATGGAAAGATGTGAATTAACACCAAAAAGCATTGAAAAGGTCTTACAGACAATTTCTATGTCAATTGCGGACTGGAAGGAGTTAATCAATACTAGTTTTTTATCAAAGACAATGAAAGAAAAGTATCATGATTTGTTAGATGGAAGGCTCAATATCCTGAAAATACAATAAAAATCGACCTGTCGCGGATTTCAACTGCTCCGAACCGGCGGTCTAAACCCCGGCGAAGACAGAAATAACTTGTCGTGGGTTTCAATCCGCGAAAAAAAGAAATTTTAAAAATTGTGTGCTGCAAATACTCAATGTCTCCAGGTAATATAAGAAGATTTAATAAGTAATTGAGTATAAATAAAATAATTGTTTTGATATTAAATTAACATAGAAACTCACATTAAATTATGAATCCACTTCGAATATATCCACAGCAGAAATCTCCCCAAAAAAATTGCCACAGATTACTCAGATTATAAGCATTTTATTATTTATTAAATCTGTGAATCTGTGGCTTCTTTATAATAATAACTTTCCGGAGTGTGCTTAATTGTATTTCTTATAATTGTTTTAATCGTACAACGCCTTAATTATTAATCTCTTTCTATCTTAAGAATACTGTAAAACCCATTTTTAATCCTATGGATCCGATTATCTCTATTTCTTCTTCACCCTTCTGCTTATAGCTTATTGAATTGTAACCTGCCAGTGCATCAAAAGTCACCCTTTCACCAAGCGGCATCGCGGCCCCGATCCCTATTCCAAACATTTTCAGGCTCCATTTATCATCACCTTCAAGGTTGGCATAATCGTATTTATCGGTTTCTGTTCCAATGGCACCATTTATTTCTGCATATGGTGAAAACTTCGGAAGCGTATAGTAGTACCTTATAAATGGTCCTACGCAAAATATTGACTCACTATCCTCATCTTCATTACTGTACTTGGTGGACCAGGAGGAATAAATAAAATCTAATCCGGTTGCGAAATTATGAAACAAAAGATATCCTACCCTGGGAATAATTGTAAAACTGGTGGTTTTATCAGGATCAGATACCGTACCGTTTTTATATTTTGTACTAAAAAAATTAAGGTTCATAAAATCTGAACTCCATGTATACCCACTGAGATTGAGCGAGGATGAAACGCCGATCATGATCTGCCCCTGACTCATCTGAGCAGTTGATACCGGAGAAGAAAGGAAACCAATAACTATGAATACCAGGAATAATTTTTTCATAATTAGTATAATTTAAATTTTTGCTTACTCTTGAGTTTTTCAGCATACACTCCTTACTCTTTTTAAGGGATTTTCAGGTAACTCCCTTTAGTAACATTTTTTGATAATGATTGTATCAAATTTAAACCATAGTGCTATTCAAGTCAATTCTTTATTATATTTAAAATGAAACTGGGGGATTTTTATCTTGACATAGGATATTTACGGGGCTGACTCTTCCTGAAAATTTATCAGGATAATATTATTTTAATTTGGATTATATTTAATCGGCAATCATAAGTGCTTAGATAGCTCCATTTAATTAATACTTTCAATTTTAGCCTTAATTACTTCTTTAATTTCAACTAATATAGTGATAAGAAAACATTCGTGGCTAAAAAAATTATATGTGGAGGAATTCGAAGCAAATAAAAATCAAAAAGCAGAATTAAATATGATTTAATGCTCTCAATAAATTTTACTTGCCGTCGGTTTTAACCGACGGGATGGGAAAAAGAAGGTCAAAGAGCAAAGGGCAAAAGGGTCAAAAGTCAAATCACATGATTTTTGTAAATCTAAAGCTTCTCTGTGGTTCTCATTTTTTCCTCTCTGTTACCTCTGTGGTTAAATTTTTATAAGAATCATCGCAATTTTTTTACCGCAGAGGGCGCAGAGATTGCGCAACTTGTCCCGCTTCGCGGGAGAGGACCACGGAGGATGATTTTTTTATCTAACTTCATTTTTTTAATCCCCGGAAATGAATTCTTCTCTGAGGCTCTCATTTTTCTTACTCTGAGGTGCTCTGTGGTTAAATTTTTATAAGAATCATCGCAATTTTTTTACCGCAGTTACACGGAGAATTCAAAGAGAAACACAGAGAATAATACCTGCATCTTTTTATTCATTTCTGAAATCAATAACAGCCTGTTTCATCCGAATTTATAATGCTTCCGGACAGCCTTATTTATCTTCCACCTGCATTTCAATCCCCTGGAGAATACAACCAGATCACCTTTGCTGAAATTTACAGGTGTCCCATGATCAGGGGTGACAACCACCTCACCTTCGAGAATATAACAGGTTTCCGTTTCATCATATTGCCATGGGAATTCTGAGACCTCTTTTTCCCATACAGACCATGATCTTACATTCAGCTTCATAAGCTTCTCTTCTGTTGGTTTTTCAACATGTATCATTTCGGGTTGAATTAATTTATTATCGTTATCTGCTAAATTAATTAAAAAAGGATTACAGCTGACAAGTCAGCTTCACGGGATTTATTTTTTAGTGCAAATGGTTCATCATACGGTGTTCGATATTCATTATTCTCAATGTGTATTGTAATTGTGTGTCATTTTTCCATTACTGCTTTTTACCTGACATCATATTTTACAAACAGGACAAACGAGATGAAAAAAACGATACCTGTATAGGCAATCATGATCATCAGATAATATTTCATGAAATCGAGCCGCTGTCCATAGGAGGGAAGTTGCTCCTCATAAACGGGAACGGTTTCAAAAGCCACCGGCAGGTGGGTTGTTGAATAATCTTCGTTCGGATTATACCAATGCGGACTGCCTTCATCCTTATTATCAAAATCCTTGAAAAACTGGAGGAATTGTTCCTGGAATATATGCAGATCTTCCCAGTTCTTCCTGAAACGCAGGTAACCACCACCCAGAAATGCCTCATTAGAGTAATCGAAAAGGGCCACAGGTGACAGCAGGGTAAAATACCGGGTTTTCACGAACTGTCGCATCATATCGGAATAATATGCATCCATAAACTTTTTATCATTGACCAGGAATGACATCTGCAATCTGGCTCTCAGTTCATGCTTTGGGTAAAACAGATTACCTCCATGTGAAGACCAGCTTCCGGGCGGTGCATTCCGGTTCAGTTCCTCCCAGCCTTCCGCCTTTCTTTTATCAACTACATCTGCATGATCAATTGGAAAAAGCTTGTTGGCCCAGAATACCGCATTATTGGGAATGATGATGACAAACAACAGCCATATGCTCAGTGATATCATCAGGCTAACATTTGAATTCCTCGAAGCTACAGAAGCCAGCATTCCGAAAGCGGTAAAACAGGAAATAAATAGTCCTGACAGTATGACGAATCCTGCGGTTTCAATAAGAAAACGCGGATCAATGGGTACACTGCCGAAAATCACAATAAGTAATATGCTGATAATAATACCAATGATCTCTGTGATCAGAAGAAGACTGATAATACTTAAAAATTTCCCGAAAAGGACTGTACCCCGGGATATCCTGTTACATAATGACAGTGCAAGTGTTAATTGTTCCTTTTCACCTGAGACGGAATCGAATGCGAAAAGCAATGCCAGGAAACTCAGAATGATGGTGACAATGAACGACCAGCTCAGTCCCTGTGAGACTTTTAGAAGAGGATTACTGCTTCCTGTGGCTACTTCAAAACCAAACACATTGAAGGCGCTGTAAGCAATTTTATTTGGCAATTCCCGCTCATTGCAATCAGACATGATGCCATTGGTGCGTGGTGCAAAATTAAAAGTCAGACGACGAGTAGCAAGCCGGGTAGCACTTACGGAAGCAAGCCTTTTTATCTCCTCTGTACGGTTTTTTGAATAATCGATATAATTTTTCTGAGCAGCATCGAAAGTTTTCACGAATCCGATTGAACCGACAATAAAGACCAGCATAGTAATCAGAAAAGATACCTGGAACCTTAAACTATAGATAAGGTTTTGTGATTCTTTTATAAATATTGTTTTTAACATGATCCGATTTAATTAAATTACCGAATATCATATTTATTGAATGACCATTGGGCAAGGACGAATAAAACGATACTTCCTGCCAGCAGGGCGATTATTCTCAAAAGTCCCTGATTGATCAGGACAGGGAGACTAACCGGCCGGTACCGGAACACAGGAATATCACTCAAATCAAGAACCGGATTATTACTATTGCTCCAGCAATCCGGTATATTCCCGGATTTAGAGATTCTATAATATTCCTCAAATGGAACAATCTGATCCAGTGGCTGGGCAGTGATGTAACGAAAGGAATCAAACAACTTGTTTTTCTTAAAGTGTCCGATAAGGATTTCCCTGTATGAATGAACTTCATCCATGAAACCGAGGAAAGCATACATATCGGTACGGCAAAGGCCGGCCGAGACCTGCTCAAAGATCATGGAAGGAGAAAACCAGGCCAGGTATTGCTGCCAGTGGCCCTGCCGGGTCAGGTCGTCCAGGTATTTCTTCTGGACAGCCCACTTCCTGTCGGCATACTCAATCCGCAAAGGTTCGCTCCATGCTTTTAACTTACGTTCAAATTCCATCACCTCCAGGGGAGTGCCCGAAGTTTCGAAATAACCGTCAAGACCGCCATTGGCATTCCACCAGGACCTGCTCTGTAGTTTTTCGTTCTCTTGAATTTCGCGGGATTTTTTATTATGGATATCATAATATTGCCTGTCAATTTCATCCAGTGCATATCTCACATTTTCATATAGTTCCGTTTCCACAAAACTTTCAACTCCGTAATTGATGATCGCAGGTGCCAGGAAAACAAACCATGCCCAGGCAAAAAGACAGATCACAATACTGGTTGAAGAATACCGGACAAGACTCGAGATGAATGTTCCGGCCAACACAAAGAATACCATAAAAAAGAGTGAGACGATAAACAGGATCAGAATATTCATCCATTCTCCTGTTGAGAAGGAAACATCACGGGACAATAATATGATGAGAAAACTCAGCAGGTAACAAAATACCAGGAGGGGAACCAGGATAATGAACACTCCCAGGATTTTACCTGCCATAAAGGTGGAACGGCTGATCCCTTTAGATATGTTCAGTTTCAAAGTCCCGTCCTCCCTCTCACGGGTGAACAGGTCATAGGAAAACAGAAGAGCCAGGAGTGAGATCAGGATCGTGATCACAGAAACAAAATCGATGGAAAGGAAAGAGTTCAGGAAGGGATTATCCCTCAGAGATGCTTCCCCTTCCGGGAAAATGGGTTTCTGACCAAAGTTGGTTTTTACCTCATCCCCCATGTTTGCACTGATGCCTTTACAAAAAATGCCCAGTGGTTCAGGTGGCTTCACAATTACAGGACGTAGCCCGGAATAAACATGGGTTTCTTTTATGTTCTTTTCAGCTTCCTGCCGGTCAATCTGATAAATCCGCATTTGATTTTTATAATCATCGATATTTACAATGATTGTAAACGGTATGATCAACAGGCAAAGAAGAAAACCGATGATGAATCGTACTGAAATAACATTAAGCAGAAAATCTTTTTTTGCAATATGCCAGATCATAAGTTTTGATTTTAAATTAACAGTAAGTGAACCATTATAATACCGCCTCCTGCATATAATCCATATAGATCTTTTCCAGGTCTTCTTCCAGGAATTCCTCGCGTGTGCGGACCATGACCAGCCGGCCTTCCTTCATTATGCCAACCCTGTTGGCAATGGATTTAGCCCTGAAAATATCATGGGTACACATGAGTATTGCCTTACCCTGATCGCGAAGTCCGCCCAGGATCTTCAGCAGTTCGGATGCGGCTTTGGGATCGAGCCCGGCGGTAGGCTCATCAAGTAGGATATTTGGGGCATCCTTGATGATCGCAATGGTCAGCCCCACCTTCTGCCGCATACCCTTGGAGAGCTTTTTGACCTTCATCTCGAAAGCCTCTTCCTGCAGTCCCACACGCCGCATATGCATGTAGTAATCTTCTTTCGTCAGGGTTGTCTTACCGCCGAGCCTGGCAAAAAAGTCAAGGTTCTGGCGGGAGCTGAAGTTGCCGTAAAGCATCACATTTTCAGATACATAGGAGACAAACCTTTTCGATTCCAGGGGATCTTTTGTAACATCTATGCCATTGATCAGGGCCTGTCCGCCGGTGGGATCGATGAAATTCAGAAAAAGGTTGATGGTGGTGGTTTTTCCGGCCCCGTTGGCACCCAGGAGACAGAAGATCTCACCGGGATTAACTTCCAGGTTCAGGCTGTCCAGAGCCAGGTTCCCGTCTTCGTAGCGTTTTGAAAGATCGATTGCTTGTAACATGATGTTTGTGATTTAGGTTAATTTAATAATATTAATACTTACGTACATTTACCCCCTCCAAACCTCCCGCATTCTGCGGGACGAGTCCCCCCTGTATTTTCAGCCTCCTTCCAAAGGGGCTGTCTCAAAAAACCCTGTGGATCTCTGTTTTTTAACCACGGAGAGCCACTGAGTAAAGAAGAGAGAACCACAGAGTTGTACACATTTAATAATTTTTTCCATAGTTAATTACTTATTATCATTCTCTGTGGTTCTTCATTCTTACTCCGTGGTGCTGTGGTTATTTTTTTTTACTTAAAAAACAACCGCCTCCTTAGTTATTTTCTATAACAATTCCCCTTCCCTTTTTAAGGGTAAGCCTTTCTACCGTTTGGCAGGGTGGTTAGGGGATTGGGTGAAATTAGAACCACATTATATATTATTAAACTTAAAATCATTTCATTACTTACCTTACATCATATCTAAAAAACCCCGTAACACTTGCCGTCAGGAATAAAATGGCAAACAAACAGATCAGTAATTTGAATTTGTCATCCGTCAATTTATCTCCTGCTCAGCTTAATCCCGAATATTACGATCCCTACGACAATCCCGATTAACAGCACGATCAGGAAGAGTGTCCATCCAATTGAGGTTCTTGCATTCACCTGGATCCGCACTGTCTTGTCTTCAGTCTCCACACGACGGTTGTTGGCGTAGGCTTCCGTTCTGATCTTTACCTCCTGGGCACCAACATTTACATCAGCAGGCGGGAGAATGGTAACGGTCACCTTTGTCTCTTCTTCAGGAGCCAGGGAAGGTATCAGTTCAGGTTCCACCGATGAGATCCAGTTAAGGGGATTATCCGTCCGGATCCTTATATTATCAATGATCCGTGTCCCATAATTCCTGACCGTAATGTTCATGCTTACCGTATCACCTTCTTTAATCTCGTGATAAAGGCTGGTTGCCCTGACTTCCAGTTTTCCGACACCGCGGGGGATCAGTTCAAGTCTTATTTTTCCTGCACGGATATCTTTAAGATCATCTTCCGTTAATTTATCCGTAATCTTTTCTTCCAGCTTTCCAAAATTCTCTGTCGTAACGGCAAGAGCGTAAAAAACTATGGGCTGGTCGATGACCACATTTTCGTCACCTCTTTCAGGCAGGTATGTTTTCAGTGACAGTTTCCGGATATTTTCACCCTGGTTGAATTTAAGCTGTGAAAGCCTTGCACCTGTGCTCCCGTCCTGGAAGTCTGCACTTACCTGACGGGGAAGATTCACAACTACCAGTTTGTATGTTTCGTCGGAGGTCGTGAACCGCTCAATGGAGAGGTCAAAAGTCGTGCTTGATCCAAGGTCTGCCTCCTGTGAGAATTGGGTCGAAGTAATATCTACAAAGCTGGTGGTCGCATCTTTTTCAAGAAAGATATTCTTTTCATCCTTGCGGTTATTATAATTAAGGAGTACCTGCAAACTTTCCATATCCTTCAGCAGACCGAAATCCACATTCACACTCTGACCGATGTCAAGAGCAGGAACCCTTATCTCATAAGGCGTACCAATGATTGTTTTGTCTTCAAGATTGATAAGTGAAACAAAGATGTTATACGTCTTGCCGCTCCTCATCTCCGGAGTAAAGACATCGAAATGTTCCTTGAACTGGCTCAGATAATCCTGGTTCCCTTCCATGGTACTGTGAAGGGTGATTTTAACTCTCCGTTGTCCCGCCTTATCCTGGTATTTGACAGCTTTTTCCACAACTATGTACGACTGGCGCGAGATAAGCTTAAGGATTAGTTTCTGGTATTCCACCTCATTACTCAGGAATGCATTCTTCGAATTATTGAATTCATCCTCTGAAATGGCATCATTTTTCAGGAGGATCCTGTCATTTTCATACTTCTGCCGGGATATTTCAAACGCGGCACGGGCTTTTTTAAGATCCAGCAGGAGAGAGGCCTGGTCTTCCTGGGCATCAACACAGAATGACGGAATAAAAAAACTTATGAGTAATATCCATCTTGTTACTTTCGTTATCATAATCGATATATTATTTGATTAACAAATTTTTCATTCGCGTCCTGCGTTCTTATCCACCGTGCATATACAGCCTATGCACTATGTCGTATATTGTGCGTCAGTGCTTTTTTAATTTATTGTTCTGAAGCGATCAAGCCCAAAGTGCATAAAATGATTATAATTGAGACTAAAATAATTGAAAGGACATTCCAAAGCTTTTTTGGTTTCCTATACCAGTAAAACACGAGTAATGAAAATAACAAAGTCTGGGGTAAAACTTCAAAATAACCTTTTAATTGAGATATCACTGGAATTTTAGTGTAAATCAGTCCTTCAATAGAACCAGGAGTAGGTCCTGTGGTAGATAATATACACAAACCAACTATTAATCCCCATAATTTCAGCCATCCATATCTTTTATAAAGAAAATTATCTTTAAAAAACCATAGCACTATTGAAAAGACTAAACCTCTGAATATCTGCAAAACAGGTCCGATAGCTACCCAAGAAGAATCAATTGGTTTCATCAAATAGGACAAAGGGGGATTTTCAAAAACCTCTTTATAATTAAGTATGGAGGCGGCTATGATTCCCATTATAAAATAGGTAATCATATGTGATGAGGATATTCTCCAAAAGAAACCGCCAAATTTTAAATTATTGTTTTTCATAATTTAATTCCTTACTTATTAAAGTTTTGAGATATTCTTTTTATTGCATGACGCACAACAGATAATAATGATATTGTTTACTTGTTTTTCTCAATCAGATAGCTCCTGTTATTTTCAAAGTCCCACATAGTTTTTCGTTTCAGATTATTTACTGCCAGCTGATAACCAATGAAAGCATTCAGGTATTCAAGTTGAATCCCTGCCAGGGCTTCACGTTCCACTGCAAGCTCCTGGCTTGATATATCGCCGTTCTCAAAACGCATCTGGCTTATATTGTAACTTTTTCGTGCAAGCTCAAGGGTTTTTTCATGAATTTCAATCTGTGCCCTGCTTTCCCTTACATTTCTTATTACCTCCTCCACTTCACGTCTTATTGTCGTTTTAAGATTGTCAAGATAGAGTTGTCTTTCTTCCAGCCCTATTTTAGCTTCATTTACCTTTTCCCTTCCTCTGCCCCAGTCATAGATAGGGAATGATACTGTAAAAGCAATTCCTCTGTTATGCGGACGGTTATTGATGTCTTCGATTGACGACCTGATCAATTCCGGAGTTTTTCCCTCACCGAGTGTGCTGATTCCTGTAAAATCATAATACGCAGAGACACTGCCTTTGAATTCTCTTTCCCTTTTTGCCCTGTCATATTCTATGTTCTGAAGGTTGATGTCAAGTTCCCCTTCTTTAATTTCAAGTCTGTATTTTAATGCTTCTTCAACAGCCTTTTGATCATCAATGATAAAGACTGGATATTCAAGGGTGGTAAGTATTTTAATGGACTTATTGAGATCAAGTCCGATAAGATGAGCGAACTTTTCCTGTTCGTTCATGAACTTGTTATGGGATTGCAGAACACTGGCCTGGTCACGTGAAACGGATACTTCGGCACTCAGCACATCTGCCCTGGGAATGCGGCCGCTTTCTGATTTTAAGACCGCTATACGGTAAGACTCTTCCGAGTTTTTTAATTTTTCCGCGGCAATCTCTTCTTCCTTTACAGCCTGGTAAAGCTTGTAAAAACCCTGCGTGACTTCGAACACAATATCCATCTGGGCACGCGTAAAATAATATTCTGCCTGTTCAAATTTGTATTCAGCCTCTTTCAGGTTTTCGCGCAATTTATTTTTAGTGAAAACCGGCTGATTAAAACTCAGCCAGAACCTGCTGTAAAACTGTTCGGTATATATCCTGGAATCAGTGGAAGTCACCAATGTGGAAAGGTCATTCCGGAATAGGTTTGTTGAAAAGGCAACATTGCCGCCTGAGGGCAGAATATATCTGAAACTCATATCACCGCCGACTTCCATGGAACTATATGTGTTGTAAACAGGCAATCCATCCGGCTGTTCAATCCGGTTTACAAACTCATTCCACAGAGGGAGATTCAGGTTCATATCAATCCTGGGTTTGAACATAGCCCTGTTATATTGATAGAAATATTGCATTTTCTCTTTCCGCAATTCATGGGATTTGATGGTATAGCTCTGACCAAGAGCGATCCTGATGGCATCCTCAAAACCAAGTACGATGGTATCCTGTCCGGAAGTATTTATATTGCTGATCCCGAGTAAAAAGGCGAGTATTATGTTCCCTTTCATTAAAATATATGAATAATGGAAATTATCAAACAGAACATATGATACTGTTTTTATTAACTAATAAATAATTATCATGATTCGTGCCATTTTATTAATGCATTAATTATTAATACATTAGCAAATAAATATCTCTGCAAACTGCATTTTTTATGGGTAATAATATTTAAATTTGTGTAATTAATTACCCATTTTATTTGTTTTTGATTAAAACATTGCTTAATTTGAATCAAAATATTTAAATAAAAATCAATATATGCCGGGTAATAAAAAAGAAGTCGTTGATATTCAGGTTTTCCTGTCGGAGCTCAACAAATCCTTCTCCCTGATATCTGATATAGACCAGCTGAATAATAATTTTACGGCAAGGATCAGGGAAATTATTAATGTCACGAATGTATCCGTCCTTCTGCTCGATCCTGAGACCGACAGGTTTCTGCCCATTAAGGATAAAAAGCCCGGAAGTGTGAAACAGGACCCGCTCTATTTCCTACCCGGAGACAAGCTGATTTTCTGGTTAAATGTGAACAGGACGCACCTATTGTTACCAGACAATCAGGAAATATATTCTTTCTTCAGTGAAAGAGAGCAAACCTTATTATCTCAGCAAAAGATCGTATTCATTTACCCTTTTATCATCATAAACCAGGTTAAAGGGCTGGTCCTTCTTGGAGAAAAATTTTCTGGGCAGAAGTATTCAAACAGTGATATTGAGCTTCTCAAAACCTTCCTGGATCCGGCGGCATTTGCTTTTGAAAATGCTTTTCTCTACCAGCAGCAAAAAGAGCGTACACGCAAAATGTACCGCGCTGACAGGCTGGCTACTCTCGGTGAACTGGCTGCAGGGACTGCCCATGAGATCAGAAATCCATTAACGACCATACGAAGTACAATCCAGTACCTTGAAAAACGGCTGACAGATAAAAAAGACAAGACCATGGCGCATGATCTCATCAGCGAAGTTGACCGGATCAATGAGATCATCCAGAGGATGTTGTCATTTGCCAGGCCCGAAAAACCAAGTATGGAAAAGAGTAAACTGAAGGAGATCATAGACCAGAGCATAACTCTGGTTCAAACCACTGCGAAAAAGAAAAATATTACGATAAATCTGGAATATGATGCGAAGGAGGAATCGATCATTGCCGATACAGGGCAATTGAAACAGGTACTTTTAAATGTCATCATGAATGCTGTTCAGGCAATCGAAAATCCGAAAGGTGAAATTCATATAACTGTAAATATGGCTCCTGCATCATCAGATCATTACTCAGAGGGTAAACACTGTTTTATTATCAAAATTGAAGATAATGGTAAAGGTATTCCCCAAAAGGATATTGATAAAATATTTGATCCTTTCTTCACAACCAGACCGGAAGGCACCGGCCTCGGACTATCCATCACGTATGGGATCATCCATAAACATGGAGGTGAGATTGAGATTACGAGTGAAGAGGACAAGGGTACTACGGTTACCATTAAATTGCCTGCCAGCAGGGGATCCTGAAAACAGGGCTATATGATTATGAGATTTTTTTATCAGAATGTATGATTTATTATCAGTGTTACTTAATTAAATTATCCGGATTACTTTCAGTGACCACGTTCTCCGCCGACCAGCAGATTTTGCGGTCTCGAAGCTCCCTTTCAAATAGATTCCTCACTTCGTTTGGAATGACAAGCTTATTCTTCGATTTAGGGGGGGATGGTGGCAGCTGCGCTGCCACCATCCCCCCCTAAATGACTAAGCAGCTGTCATTCTGAGCGAATCCGCCAACTGGCGGAGAAGCGAAGAATCTCATTATTTTAATTGGACACTATTGATAATCTTTAATTATTAAAAGCACCATGGCTGAAAAAGTCCTTATTATTGATGATGAAGAAAAAATAAGAAACATCATATCCCATTTGCTGATTGATGAAGGCTACATTGTAAAAACTGCAAAAAATGGCATAAGCGGGTATCGGACTGCACTTGGTTTTTATCCCAGGGTCATTCTGATGGATCAGAACATGCCTGGAATGAATGGCATTGAGACAATGCAGAAGATTAAGGAGAAGATGCCAAATGTCACGGTTATAATTATTACTGCATTCGGTGAGGTATCACTGGCTGTTGAAGCTATAAAGAAAGGGGCTTATGATTATGTCGAAAAACCCTTCGATAATGATAAGCTTCTGTTACTGATCAAGCGGGCTTTGACGTATAACCTGATGACCGGAGAGATATCAGAACTAAAACAAAAATTGAACGTGAAGGATTCTTTTGAAGAGATCATCACGGCCAATCCAAAGATGCAGCAGGTTATTGACCAGGCCAAATCTGTCAGTCAGACTGATGCTACGGTATTGATCACGGGAGAAAGTGGTGTGGGGAAGGAGATGTTTGCCAGGGCCATCCATTATTCCAGTTCCAGGAAAAACAAACCGATGATTGCCATAAACTGTGGTGCTATCCCGGTTACACTCATCGAAAGTGAGCTGTTTGGTCATGAAAAAGGAGCATTTACCGATGCAAAGGAAATGAAACCGGGTAAATTTGAACTGGCCGTGGGCGGCTCGCTGTTTCTTGATGAAATCGGGGAACTGCCGCTGGAAGCACAGGTAAAACTACTCCGGGTACTTGACGATCACAGGATAACCCGGATTGGGGGGAAAAAAGATATCCCTGTCGATGTACGTATCATATCTGCTACGAATAATAACCTGGAAGAGAAAGTACAAAAAAGGGAATTCAGACTGGATCTCTTTTACAGGTTGAATATTTTCGCTATCGATATTCCACCGTTACGGGAACGGAAGGAGGATATACCATTATTAACGGAGGCATTCATAATGAAATACAACAGGGAACTCAATCTGAACATTACAAATATCTCACGGCAGGCGATGGATTACTTCATTCAGTATTCCTGGCCCGGGAATATCAGGGACCTTCAGAATGCCCTTCAGAGTTCAATGATCCTTGCAAGGTCGGGTATTCTCTCTACCCGACATCTGCCATTACGATTAAAAGGATACCATGAAACAGAAGACCATGAGACAATCACAGATGCCGGATTGGATGAGAATGTCAAAATTCATCAATCAAAAATTGAGAGAGATCTGATCGTGGAAGCTCTTAACAAATGTAATTACAACAGGACAGAGACAGCCAGATTACTGAAGATCAGCCGAAAAACATTATTTAACAAAATGAGGTTGTATGGATTATGATCCTTCATAAATCCTAATAATACAATATTCTTGGTAAAGTTTGATATATAAAAATTAAGTCCCCTCCGAAAAGTAATCATTTTGCCACCAAGTCACCGAATTACAAAATCTCACCAAAAATATCAATTTGATTATCTTTATTTTGTGAATTTTGGTGTCTTGGTGTTTTTGTGGCATTTCCTTTTTTAGACTTTTCGGAGGGGGCTAAAGGTATCAAAGTTCAATGTCTCCAATTTCGGCCTACTGCCGGCTGCCAACTGCTGACTGCCGACTTTTTCCCCTGTGCCCTGAATCTATTTTTCCAGACTGCCGACCGCCGACTGCTGACTGTACGGCTGAGATATCATTTCTCCTTCAAGGAATCCTGGGATTTAAGTAATTTATACCGACTCAGTTCCCGTGTAAGCTGTTTATCCAGTTTATTATCATATCCAAGACTTTTTCCACGAGGATATTGACTAATAACCACTTTATGAATAGTATCCCCCGGTTCGTATATCAGATATTTTTGATGTGTGAAGCTGATATTTTTAAAAATCAGACATAAATATTGCAGGAGACTGCAATATTTTGCCGGGGGTTTAAACCCCCGGCAAATCAAGAACCGCAGTATTTCATTTCATAATTCCCCTGCATATTTATACCTTATCCGGAACGATATACGGAGCACGGTAAGGCCTGGTCAGTAAGGCATCCGCCTCAGGATCATTCACAAATTTTTCAGTATTTTTATCAAAATTCAATGACCGTCCTCCGAGGCGATAGGAAATATTGGCAAGGTGTACCAGTGTGGCTCCGTAATGGCCGGTGATGATGGGATTGACAAGATCTTCATCTTTACCCGAACGGATCACATCAAGAAAATTGGTATACAGATTAGGCCTCCCTGAACTGCGTGCTGCAGGAGGAATATTTTCTCCTATCCCTGCACCGGCAAATGGCTGTTTTTCCCAGTTCCGGAAGGCTTTCCATCCCCCTGTATATTCCAGGTAGCCTTCGGTTCCGTAAAAGATGATCCCGTCGGAGATATTGTTTGTCCCTTCGGTATTGGTGTACCGTCCCCTTGTATCGAATAAAAAGACTGTTCCGTCGCTGTATTTGAATATGCATGCCTGGGTGTTGGGTGTTTCCTGGGTGGTCATGTTATTCCCATACGTCTCCACATCCCCGTATGATTTGATTCCCGGAGTCCCCTTATCCACTTCACTGAATCCATAAAGCCCCCCGTTTGAAACCGCATAAACCGGGTGTTCATCCTTCTGTATCCCCGTACGGGCGGAATGGATTGCGTGCGGGCCTGTGTTGCCTGTGTCCCCGTTGCCTGTATCCCAGTACCAGTGCCAGCAGTAATGACCTCTTTTTTTATTGTAAGGCCGGTATGGGGCAGGGCCCAGCCACATGTCGTAATGGAATCCTGCCGGGGGCGCAGTGTCTTTGTCTTTCGAAGCAATGCCATAGGAATCACGGCGGTGGAGGCACAAACCGCGAACCATATAGACTTTGCCTATACCTCCGCCAAGCAGGAAATCCAACGCCTCACTCCTTGCCGGACTGGCCCCGTGTTGGATATGTACCTTGTATTTGATGCCTGCCTCAACCATCTTACGGCCTTCGAAAATGTTATGAGAAACCGGTTTTTCAACAAATACATTCTTCCCGGCCTGACAAGCCCAGATGGTAGCCAGTGCATGCCAGTGATTAGGAGTAACGATGGCTACTGCGTGGATATCCTTGTCGTCATAAACTTTCCGCATATCCCATTCTGTTTTGGGAGTAATCCCGCTCTTGTCATAAACGAGCTTTGATCGTGATTCAAACAAGCGTTCATCTACATCGCAGATGGTTTTGACCATCACATTATGACTGTCTTTCAGGGCACACCATCTGTTGATGTGAACGCTGCCCTGGTTACGGTTACCGATTACCGCCATGTTGATGCGGTCATTGGCGCCAATGATGGAAGCGAAGGATTTTGGGCTGAAACCCATGCCGCCTATGGCAATACCTGCGGATCCCACAGCGGTCTTTTTAATAAATTCTCTTCTTTTTGTCATTATGATTATGGTATTGATGTGGTTTGTTATCCTGATTATTCCAAATTTACTAATTTAACATAGAAACTCACGTTATTTTATCTTCAACACCCTCCGGGGTTGATGATTAATTCACTTGCAAACCCTGGACGACAAGCGTCCGGGGCTATTCAACTTCATCCTCCCGCAAATGCGGGACAGGCTCTCCGGGGTATTTAGTCATCATCTTCACGCAGTTACTTTTTAATCTTTCG
>Ga0068714_10003756_pt1 | contig 17611 bp, 9 predicted proteins | sample MTBNYHSulfiMetaG_FD_62988 | JGI IMG/M metagenome (GOLD analysis project Ga0068714, IMG submission 62988) | Enrichment culture microbial communities from rom New York Harbor, USA that are MTBE-degrading - MTBE-NYH (New York Harbor Sulfidogenic)... | ecosystem: Environmental > Aquatic > Marine >...
ATTCTATATTTTGGTTTTCGGGCATAGTCTTTCTAATTTTTTTTCAATTAATTTCATTGCTCATGGATCATCGGTTTATTAATTTGCCAGTAACCTCGTGTCCCTCCAATTCTTGATATGACTCCTTTTCGTTTTAATGCACCTAAATGTTTTTGTATAGCGGATTCATTTATTTTCAGCTGTTGAGCCAGTTCGGTTCGACTAATTTTTGGATTATTTTTTATTAATACTGCAATTTGTTTTTGTCTTGTAGTTAATGAAATTTGACCACCCATTTGACCACCCATTGTACCACCATTTTCCTCCATTGAACCACCGCTTTCTTTTTCTACCAACCCTTCTACCAACCCTCTGTTTTCTTCATCAGGAGTACCATCATCAATAGCAAAGTCAGGATGTATTTTAATTTCGGTTACAAAATATCTTCTGTCCGGTTCATCTGTATCAAAAACCGGTGAACCTTCCACCATTTTGCCCGACAATAAGGTTTCTATGTTTATAGGTATGCTCATGCTTATTTTTGGTTTATTTCTGCAAGTTAAAATTTGATACTCTGTTTTAAATTTAGTAAATGACTGTTCTAATTTTTTTTTGTGGTTTTCCTGTCATTTTTTATCGGATAAAGCTTCTTTCATTATTTTTCTAATCCATTCCGGAGCCAGTCTGATATCATGTTCCAGTTCCCTTGTTTTTTCATTTCGCAGGATTTCCAGGATTTTTTTACGCACATTTTCGTTTACTTTATCCTTTCCAATGGCTTTTAATGCCTGAATAACCAGTGAGCTGAATTTCCCTTTTGCCGTCAAGTTTTTCGGAGTTGTTTTTTTAAACTGAATCGTTCTGTTGCCGGCTTTAATTTTTCGTGCAGTTCCATCCGTCAGGTAAACCACATTCAACGGTATTTGGGTTGACAAACCAAGAGCATTCAGTGCATAAGTACCGGTTGGAATAATACGGGCATGATCTCTTTTGGCAACGGCTTTGGCGATTTGCCCGGTAGTAGGTAGCATAACGCTCAAAACTGGATCTACTTTATATCGCGCATAAATACCGGTAGCTACACGAATAAGTACTTTATCTTCCACAAGACGTTCCAGTGCTTTACTTACTGCCTTGTAGTTGGCAATATCAATAAAATCATCAACAAAAAACAAACGTTGTGATTTATAATCTTTAATTCTTCTAACTATATGGTCATATGTACTGTTAGGCATACTATTAGTATAACTATTTGTCGCAAATGTAGTAATTATTTGCGACGTTTAATTGGTATTTCTATTCTTGGTTTTGTCATTAATTCTACTATTTTTTTTCGGCTCTCTACCAACCTTTCAACCAACCTCTCTTCCAACTCTTTTATTCCGACAATAAAGTTTTTATGTTTATCGGTATGCAAATGCCTATATTTGGTTTATTTCTTCAAGATATGAATTAAGCTTGTATTTAAAATTATTCCCAAAAGTCTGTTGGTTTTATAGTTTTATTGTAAGGTTCAAACTCATTTTCAATTTTATCTATTTCAATAATAACGGGCACTTGCGCACTTAATCCTGCTAAAACACAACTCCCGGTTGGTAGAATTGGTAAAGCATCAAATGATACCTTATCTAAGTATGAAATCGTTCTTTCAACGGCCTCAATATCTTTATTATTAATGAGCCGATGCAGAAAATAATTATGTAATTGCGAAATTATTGTACTTGAGATATCAGAAGGTCGCTGGCTTGCAACTGTAAGAAAAACACCAAACTTCCTGCCCTCTTTTATTATTTCTTCAAATGTTTCTAACCTATAATCCTTCCAAGTTTGACTTTCTCTTTCTGAAGTATAAGATAATATGTTATGAGCTTCGTCTATTACAATATTTAGAAATCGGGTGTTGTCTTTTTTATATTTCTTTTTTTGTTTTTCGTAAATATTTTTTGTTAGAACAAGCGGAATGATTTTTTTAATATCGATATTCGAATCATTTAGATTAATCAAAACGATATTGCCATCTTTAAAAATATTTGAATGCGCGCTGGTGAAATCTATTACCTTTTCTAAATCGTGTGTTTTGCTCTGCAATTTATGAATCGCCGGACCTATGTGTTCATAAATTACTTTATCATTGTAAACGTCAAAAATTAATTGTAAATAAAGAAAATCTACAATCTTGTTAAGTACATTAGGTGGGAATTCATATTCATCAGATGCTTCATACAAAGAAGTTTCTTCAATTTCTTCTCTGGTGAGTTGTCTACTTGGGCCTCCTTTAGGCATAAAATGATCGTTTTTGTTATTCCATTCGACCGCTTCAAATAATGATTTATGTGTTTCCTCATCTCCTAAAATGGAAATTAAGTAATCAATTAAAGCAAGTGCTTTATCCTTATTGGCCATTTCTAAGACTTGCCGGATTTTCTTTTTTACCATGTTTCTAAAAAAATCGAGAGGATTATCTGACTCGTGTAATCGTTTATAAAACTTAACTGTTCTTATTAAATAAGGTTTTTGTGTTTTTTCGGTTGCACTTGCCAATATTGATAATAAATCAACGTCGAGGAGCCGATTCTCGTTAATTGGTAATTTGTTCTTTTTCTCAATCTTATCTGATTTCTTTCTTGTCGATAAGTTAAATACAACTTTTTTCGTAGATAGACAATTGCCTGATGAATATTCCCCATTAAAATCAAAAAAGATAAAATTTGCATTATTTCGAAAACCTTCTTTCTCCTGATATTTGTTAAATAGAGAATGATACAAACTTGCCAATGTATATGATTTTCCGCTTCCTGTATTACCAAAAATACCTATATGACTTGCAAATAAACTATTTATTCCAACTTTGATACTTTTCCCTTTTTCGCTGGCTAAGTTTCCAATCTTAATCGGGATATCTTCAACTCCATTTATTTCCTTAATAAAATTGTGTACCCTGTCAAATTCTGTTTGCGTTAATAAATAACATTCATTCTCGATTAAAGGAAGTTCCTTAATCCCCTGTTTGAATTTTTTCTTTTCAAAATACCCAAGCAAACTAATGTTTAAAATACGCTTGATTCTTTCCTTTTCATGTAAATATTTTTTGTTTTCAACTAACTTATCTTCAACAACAAATTCACCGTCTATTTTTCCAACAAGTTCCTCAAATCCTTTTGAAATTTTTACATAACTTCCTACTGAAACATTTTTTATTATCTCTCCATTATATAGCAGGTGAGATGTGTTCTTACTTTTATCCACAAGTATCTCCACGTAACGTCCTTTTACAGAAGTTACTTTGCCTATTTTAAGTATTGATTCTAATTCTATTTTTAGATTGCTCATAAAGCGCCTAATTTTCTAATTCTTTAGCGAGCTTGATAAAATATTCAGCATTGATTCGATCCAAAGTATATTTAATCTTGTCTTCTTCATCATAAATAATCTTTATGTTGGAACGCTTTGGAAGTAAATCTTTTATGTTCTCCTTTGATTCCTTATTAAATGCAAAAATTACAATTAATAAAGTAGGGTTAGCCGCAGCGACTCTTTTTGTTATTTCCCTAATATGCTCGTCGGCAAAGGAAAATCCAATTACAAACAAAACTGAATTCTCCCTTTCTAAATGATTGGAAAACATGCGAAGCAACTCATAGAAAGTTAAATCCCGGGTAGTTGTTTTAAATTTTTCTTTAGTAGGATTTATCATAACAAATTGATTGTAAGCTTCTAAAAATTCTTGATGCTCATTCTGAAGTTTAATCTTTTCTTTTTTTACCAATTTGTACATACCATCAATTGTATGATACCACCATTCACCGTCTTTATCTTCATAATCGATATTAACAAGAATTTTTTCGGGGATTTCTATGTTATTGACCTTGTTGAGGATTTCTAAATTTTTATCGTATAGAATAGTATTATTGTCTATTTTCCAATCCAAACTACCATGTAGCTTGAAGATATTAAACAAAGGCATTTCTGATTGATACTCATAATGTGTGCTTGTCTTCCTTACTGAATTATGAAAGTGCTCAGTTCCAAATTTTGGATTCATCTTACCCGAAAATCCGTCGTTATAAACCAAACCCAGTTCTTCTATTGTATAATCCAGAAAAAGATCCATGTTCGTTGTAAAAATATTGACCTGCTTCGAGACTAAATTGCTTTTTCGTTTAACAAGAATGGTATTGATAGCATTAATAAATTGATGATATGCTTTTTTTGTTTCTTTTAATATATCAGAGGTTCCCATAAAGATTTCCAGGTTACCTCTGATTGCTTCATCAAAATAATATTTTTTGATAGAAGCCTCAATTATAATCTTTTCGTCATTGTCTTCTCTTTCTGACAAATCCGTCAACATTTCCTCAATAACACCTAATGTTTCAAGAAAAGGTTTAGACGCTCCTGAACCAATCAGAAAGTTTAAATGGCAACTTTCAATTATTTTTTTTATTTCTTCAGAGTTCATTTATAGTAACTTTTTCAGTTTTAATTGTAGTCATTTTTGAAAAAAGTAAAGCTTTCAGTTCCATTAGCTTTTGGTTTTGAATGCTGTGATTTTTGATGCAATTATCAATTGGTAGAGTGATTTTGTCAAATTCCTTTATTTCATTTTCAGAATAAACTACTTCCATATTGTGTAAATCATCTTTATTGATTGAACCAAAAATGGTACCTTCACCTTCCGAAATGTCAAAATGTGATTTCAAATTTTGAAGTGTATAAAATAAATGCGAATTGCATTTTAATTTACTTCTTAGTGCTCCTACACCACGACCAATTGCACAATTTTCTATAGCAATATTTAAATCGCCAACAGGTGCTCTAACACTAATAAGAACATCATTTTTTAATGCCTTTCTTTTGGGTTGTGTAGTGTAGGAAGTGACAGAAGGAAATCTGAATCCAAAGTCAGTTCTTCCTTGATAAAAAATCATTCCATTTCCATCTTTATTATATGTTTCTCCGTTAGGCGATTGTCCCATTATTATATTTGCAATATCTGATAGTTTACCCTTTTTCCATCCCTCCGGAATCTCCTTCTCCAACTCCTCATTACAAACCATCTTACCACCGGAACTTTTATAAGGATTGCCGGTTTCATCGGGGAATTCAAAATCCACAAACCATTGCTTATAAATGGCCTGTGCGGTTTCTTCAAGTTTTTGAATGAGTTGGTTGTTTAGCGCAATGCGGTTTTTAACGATGTTGTATTCGGCTACAATTTCGCGCTGCTTTTCAATGTCCGGGACCGGGAGTTTCATTTCACAGAAGTCTTCCCATTCCAGACTCCCGCGAACACCACCCACTGCATAAAAGCACGCTTCGCGGTCAAACTCAGCACGAGAAAACCACATCATTAAATATTCCGGTAAAATTTCGTTTTTATCTTTCACTTTAAAAACCGGATAGGCTTGTGAAATGATGGCTTCATTAAAATCCTGTAAAAGAGCAACAGGCATTTTTTTATCGCGCCTTACCTGCATAATACTGCAGGCAAATTGGTGTCTGCGAATGATTTTATAATTGGCCATATCGGTTCCCACCGTATTCGCCACTGAAGGAATAAAAACCTTGTTAATGGAAAGACCTAAAAGCGTATCAATCTTTAAGTTTTTGTTCCGCTCATCAACCAGTTCAATGTAATCTCCTATTGGTTTATAATCACTCATCCTTTTTCCCATTTTTACCTGACAGAATTTCCCCTATATTTTCCTGCAACAGTATTTTCATTTGATTAATGGCAATTTTGTTGTATTTATCCATTTTTGAGGCGAAAGTGTAAACGCGTTTAATCCAGCCTGATTTCTAAACCCATCGAATTCGAGGGGTTTAAAATCCGGATTATACAAAGTCTCCTAAAGCCCTAAGAACTCAATAGTATTGCGGTTTCGCATCCAATTTGCTATAACTGCACTGGTGTCATCTGTTTTATATTTAGCAATATCGGTTAATGATATATAGTCCTGCTCCTCGCTTCGAAAAACAGCTATTTCGCTACCTTGTACATTTATTTTTTTATTCCCTTTCATTTTTTATTTTTTGAAATTATGGCGATTATGCCATATTTAAATTCTAAGGTGGTCGAATTCGACCACTTTAGAGCTTTATTTCGTAACCCAATTCCTTGAACACATTCAACAATTTTTTTTTCGACTGTTCTTCTACCTGGAGTAATTCAGCGAATTCGGCTTGCAAAGCTTTCATTTTCTCATCGAAGTCAATATTCTCATCCCGGTTCACAAACTCAATGTATTTGCTTGGCACGAGTGAATAGTCTTTATTCCGGACTTCTTCAATGTTTGCCGAGTAACAAAACTCCGGGATATTCTTATATTTTGTTTCCGCTTTCTTCTGTTGCCAGGTATGCAGTGTTTGGGCAACTTTATCAATATCCTCCGGTAAAAGCTGGGTAAATTTCTTTTCAAGCGGTGCTCCCATTTGACGCAGATCCATAAACAGAATTTCATCTTCCCGGTTTCTGTAATCTTTCTCTACGCCATTCAGTTTTAATTTCCCTTCTCTTTTATTGTTGCTTAAAATCCAAACAGTAACACTGATATTGGTGGTGTAGAACATATTCTGCGGCAAGACCATAATCGCATCAACTAACCGGTTCTCAATCAGTTTTTTGCGAATCTGATACTCGCTTCCCCCACCGGACAGCGCTCCATTTGCAAGTACAAACCCTGCAACACCGTTATCAGACAACTTGGAAACCATATTCAGAATCCAGCCATAGTTGGCATTGCTCGCCGGTGGTACATCGTAACCTCTCCACCGTGGATCGTCAATTAGTTCGTTCGCAGCCCGCCAGTCCTTGAGGTTAAACGGAGGATTAGCCATGATAAAATCGGCCTTTAAATCGGGATGCTGATCACGGGCAAAGGTATCGGCAGGCACGGCTCCCAGGTTTGCGGAAATTCCCCGTATGGCAAGGTTCATTTTGGCCAGTTTGTAGGTGGTGGACATCAACTCCTGGCCGTAAATGGATACCTCCCGTTTGTCGCCCTGGTGTGCTTCAATAAACTTCACCGACTGTACAAACATGCCACCTGTTCCGCAGGCCGGGTCATAAATAATTCCCTTGTATGGCTCTATCATTTCAGCAATAAGATTCACAATGCTTTTAGGGGTATAAAATTCGCCTTTCCCTTTTCCCTCTGCCAGTGCAAATTTTCCCAGGAAATATTCATAAACACGCCCCACAACATCCTGCTGTTTGTCTTTTAGCGTGTCGATGTTGTTAATGGTATCGAGCAAAGCAGACAATTTACTCACCTCCATGTTAAGACGGGAGAAATAGTTATCGGGCAGAGCTCCTTTCAATGTTGGGTTGTTCTTTTCAACGGTGTGCAGGGCAGTATCAATTTTTAAAGCAATATCATCTTGTTTTGCATTTTTCATGATGAAACTCCAGCGGGATACTTCGGGAAGAAAGAATACATTCTTCATGTTGTAAAATTCTTTCATTTCGATGTATTTCTCTTTCCCTTCGTCAATAAGTTCCTGTCTGCGTTTTTCAAATTTGTCGCTTGTGAACTTCAGAAATATCAATCCCAGAACCACATGCTTATATTCGGAAGACTCAACCGTTCCCCTCAGCTTATTCGCTGAATCCCACAAAGATTCTTCTATTGATTTACCACTTTTTTTCCGGGTGGAATGTATTTTTTTTGTTTTGTTGTTCTTTGATTTTTTATCCATTTATGCGCCATCTTTTAATATTCGCATCTAAAATACGAACAATATTTCCTATGGTCTATCATCATTTAAGAGTTTGTCTGACCAAAAAAATAAAAATTAGTATATGTTGTATATTAAAAGCTCATTTAGAAAAAGGATTAGTTTAAAACAATTCGCCCGTTATTTTCTATAATCATACCTTTTTGAAGGGCATACTCAATTCCTGTTTTCATAGCTTGTTCTACATTTCCACCTAACCGGGCATAACTGAATAAACGTGCCGCTTCTTTCACCAAATCCTCAGTTGGTAAACTAATTTGGTTGGTTAAAATTTCAACTATACCCGCCGCAATCTCTTCTTTGGGTAAGTCTTCAGGGTTTCGCTTTTGATCATCATTTTCCGGAATACGAAATTTATTGTACGTTTCAGGATTTTGTTCCTCGTTCCAATAAAAATAATTTCCGTTTTGGCGGGTAAATCTCAGATTTAAACTGTCATATAGTCTATCCAGGTATTCTTTTAGCCGGACACCCAGTCGACATATTCCCCAGGCGGTCAAAATCCGTTTGGATAATAATCCCTGACTAATTGGGGCTTCTGTTTGAATGACCTGCTGTATCTGGTTTAGTATCTTCTGTGCTCTGCGTGTGTCAAAAAATTCATCAGAAAAATTTAAAATCGTATTAGGTAATGAGCATACTTTATATACCGCATATTCACGATTTGTCACTATAACATGCTGTGTTATACCCTGTAACTTCACACCTGCAAACTGCTCTTGTTTTTGTTGAGTTCCAAATCCTGTAGGTTCGGTATGCTCTATTGGGGGAGATACAAAATCAACAGGATTTTTGGCATTCTCTATTGCATCTTTTATTTCCTGTATCACTTTTCGGGGATTGTCCCACCAGTCGGGGGACCAAAGTTTATAAATATTCCAGCCAAGCAACTGCAGTACCTGCATTCTGATCAATTCCCTATCTTTTGCAGTTTTAGCCGATTTGTAATTTTCCCCATCGGTAAGAATTCCCAAAATATATTCTGAAGTATTTTCCGGATTGATCACACCAATATCAATTCGATAACCGGAACAACCAATGTTGGTATGTACATCATAACCTAACTTGCGTATCTCCTCAGCTATATGACTTTCAAAAGAATTGGATTTCTCTTTCAGGATATTATTTTTTTTAGATAAAACCTTTTTACCTTTTTCTGAATATTCCAAAAATGCCTTAATCCCTGCAACTCCTTCAGACGATGTACGGGTAATATCGATCTGGTCAGATCGTAAAGTGGAAAAAACTTTCATTTCGTATCGGGCTCGTGAAACTGCTACATTTAATCTTCTCCAGCCTCCTTCTCTATTAATCGGTCCAAAGTTCAAGCTAATATTACCCTCTTTATCCGGTCCGTATCCCACTGAAAAAAGAATAACGTCTCTTTCATCCCCCTGAACATTTTCCAGGTTTTTTATAAAAATCGGTTCCCCAGATTCCATCGCTATCAACTCAAGATCAGGCCGCTGCTTAAAAGCTTCGTTAAGCAGATCTTCGATCAAATTTTGTTGAGCCGAACTAAATGTCACAATGCCAATACTTTTTTTTGACAGTTCAGGATCGGCCAGCATTCGAATAACTTCCTCAGTGATAGCGGCTGCTTCAAAACGATTTTGGCGAGTTCTTCCCCGGTCATAAAATCCGGGCACATGGATATTACTTACTTTAGTTGTAATATCATCGGGAGAGGGGAAGGTCATTAGTTTATTGTCGTAGTAATTAGAGTTGCTGAAAGCAATCAGACTTTCGTGTTTGCTGCGATAATGCCATAACAGGTGTTTAGATGGCATTGAGAGTGCAAGACAATCATCCAGAATACTCTCCAGGTCTTCCTTTTCAGCATTTTCTTCATCAAAATTATTAGTAGAAAAAAAGCTTGTAGGCGGCATTTGCTTCGGATCACCAACAACAATTACATTTTTTCCCCGTGCAATGGCACCTACTGCCTCACTGGTTGGCATCTGCGATGCCTCATCGAAAACAATCAGGTCAAATTTGGTTTGGTCGATTTCAAAGTACTGGGCTACTGAAATCGGGCTCATCAACATACAGGGGCACATGCGGGGAAGAAGGTTCGGAATCAAATCGAAAAGCCTTCTTAATGACATTCCTCTTCCTTTACTTCGAATAGCGCGCTGAAGGATCCCGATTTCAGAACTTTTTGCGGCTTCACGAGTAAACGAGGGAATCTCAGATGCCAGTTTGGCAAACAGTTCAGCTTTGGTAAGTTCCTCGAAATACCGGCTTTTTTCACGGAATTTCCTGATTTTGTTTTCAAAAAGCTTTCCGTTAAATGTTGATAGCTGAGATTCACTTGAAATAATATATTCTGAACAGTGCCTGAATATTGCTTTTTTAAATGAATTAAGAACTTCATCATTTTTTAACTCTCCTTGCTGATACGCTTGTACCACAGGTTGCAGGCCAGCTTTCAAAACCTTTTGAACAGAAAGATTCCAACCTGACCAATCCCTTAAGTCATCAAGGTTCTGCTGCCACATCAACGCTTTTTGATTCCATACGGTAATCCAGCCCTGAGATTGATTGTTATTGTTCAGGAAATTAATCCCAAGTGATTCCGTTAATTTATTTTCAATATCTTTAATCCTTTCGAAACTTTCTTTATAACTCTGTAAATATTTTTTATTTAGCAGAATATAGGTTTGTGTCCCTTCGGTAAAATCTTTGGACAAGTTCGATCTAATCAACTTCGATTTGGATACATCACCGGTAATATTCAATACAGATTGATGAATGTCTATAACCGCTTCACAAATCTGAATGACTTTTTCCCAGTCGCTATTTCCATTTTTCCATAGAAATTCCAACATCCGGGAAAGCATTCCTGCATTATCATCCAATATTTTCTGTTTTTTTTGATAATGAATCACTTTTTCAATCACCGGCAATACTTCAAGCTTTTTAATTTTTCCGGTTTTTGAGAGAGGCTTTAGTGTTTTAATAATTTTCTTCTGCTCAAAAAATTGGGGTAAAAACCATTTCCTTAATGCATTGTTCCAGTTTGCTAATGCAGAATCCGCTTTAAATATCAAAATGCCTTTATCGAAATCTTCAAGTAATTCTTCACATAAATTATCCCGGGTTATTCCATGTTGTGAAATATCGATGATATAACCGAGTGTATTTTCAACATTTCTGCAGTTCCAAATCTCATTTGGTATATCCGGTAATAAAAGAACATTTTTAGCAATCTCAAATAATGAAGCATCTTGCTTTCTTGAATAAAATAAGGCATCAAGCTTCAGCAGGGAGAGAAGTTTTTCTCTTTTTTGATTTAATTCCGACAATAAATTAATATAATTTGAAATTAATTCATAAGCATTTATTCTTAATTGCTGACTGTAATAGACTGCATGAATTTCATTTAGCGGATGATTAAAAGGATGACCGCATATTGTGCCGGTTGTTTGCAATTCCTCTACCAATTCATAAAATTCTTCAATTTTTGCCTTATCAGATTCAACAACAATTTTTTCATTCAAAATAATTCTGTCCGGTGCTTCGCTCAGTTGTGCATAACCGTTAAAACAATCAAAAAGGGAAAATCCGAAGTGATATTTCTTGTGCAACGCCTCAACATAATCATTCAGTTCATTCCGAAGTAGATGCAAACGTTCAGCTTCTGTTTGATATTCCAGTGGAGATGTTTTTTTTATTACTTCCGTTGTTTTCTGCAATTGCTCGAGTACTGTTGATTTCTTTGCTTTATTAGAATGTAACTCCAGACAAAACGGATCGAGGCCAATATCAGTTAATCGTTTTTGAACTACCGACAATGCAGCCATTTTTTCAGCTACAAACAGAACATTCTTTCCCTGATACAAAGCATTTGCAATGATATTTGTAATGGTCTGGGATTTCCCTGTTCCCGGTGGTCCATGCAAAATAAAACTTTTGTCCTGAACAGCAGCACAAATAGCTTCCAGCTGAGAGAAATCGGCACTAATGGGTAACGCAATATCAGAAGGCAAATAGGTTTTATCCGGATTTTTCATTTCTGCAAGGGACTCGTCTGCCTCCCATTCAATCTTACCTGATATAAGACTTGCAACAATCTTATTTTCCTTCAGCTTTGCAGCATTATGGTGAATATCATTCCACATAATGAATTTATTAAAGGAGAAAATACCCAGGAATGCGTGCTCCTCAACATCCCATCTGGGTTGCGACATTATTGCTTTTCTTAAGATATTAAATATTCTTCGAACATCTACCCCGCTTTCATCGCGGGGCAATTCCTCCAATCCACTGATAGTGATTCCGAAATCCTGCCGGAGCATTTCAAGCAAAGTTATATTTATCAGTGTTTCCTCTTCTCTGCTCCGAATAATGTATCCTTTTTGAGCAGACTTTCGGATGATCTCGACCGGAAGCAGTAATAAAGGAGCATAACGTGGTAATTCACTTATGGAAGTTTCATACCATTTCAAAAATCCAATTGCCAGATAAAGCGTATTCGCGCCGTTTTCCTCCAGTGATAGCCGCGAAGAACGATAAAGTTTAGTCAATGCTTTCGAAAGTTCATTTTCTGTGAAATACGCTCTTAATTTCTTTTGGGAAAGTTCATGTCTTAATAAATCTATAATTGGATCTGATTTGTTAACTTCCTGATAAACATTTGAAATGCATAATGGATTAGCCCAATCATCAGGTTTGGGAAGAATTTGGAATTCTTCTCCATCGGCGAGGGCATCTTCAAATAAATGAAGGGCTAAGAAAATTAACTGAATGGTACTTTGAGTCACTCTCATATTTAAGAGATTGTTTCTCAAACTTAAATCAAGTAGTTTTCGTTCCCAGAGTTTTTGTTTAGTTATTGTAATATTACTTCTGTCGAGATCATATTTTTCTATCATAATTTGTTCCGGAGCTTCTGAAATCCCTTTTTCAGGCTCATGCTCTATAATTTCCCAGCCGTTATCGGTTTTTACTCGTTGAGGTAATGGCTTAATTCCACTGTAACGAGCTCTTTTGATATCAATAAATAAAATAAAGTTGTCTTCATCCACCAATTTATAATTGGCTGCATTAATTGCTTCATCAAAAGAGACCTTTTGACCTGCATTCATAAATGTAGATTCTACTAGGCCTATTTCGTTTATACCACCTGCTGTGCGTTTTTTTATTAGTGAGACATCGTCATTGATACAATCAGGAAAAGTTTGGTCTATCAGCCAACATCCGGCAAAAGCATGCCCGTTAATTACAATAATAAGTGGATTTAATCCTATAGCCTCTAAACAAGAGGCATATAAAAGGGAAATATCAATACAAGTAGCCAATTTTTGAGAAAAAATTGTATCGCACATCCTGATACGCTGACCTTCCTGTTCAAAACTTGCTGGCGGGGAGCAGTAAATCAATTCCAATGAAGCGATTGCTTCATAAACAGCTGCCATTTGCTTTTTAACCCGGTCGGGATTCAAACTTTGATAGGCATCAAAAGAAGGATTCCCGGTCCAATGATTCAGTATCCCGGATGCAGAATTTAATATCTTCGAAATTTTGGGATGATTTGGGGTTATAAAAGAAGCTATCATTTCAGGCAATACCCCTATTCCATTCCATTGATCGAAAGTTAAAACATCTACTGAATAAATTTTTTGAAAAATAACCTCTTCTCCTGCTGCAGATATGGTTAGCGTTATTTCTCCTGCTATTTTTTCAGTAAGTTCGGACAGAAACTGCGAAGAAAGCCTGAAATCATGAAGATCCAAAATCAAACTTTGATTTGCAGATATCATGTCGATTTGATGCTCCCATCTGTTCGCAAATTCAGGTTCACATTCAATCTTCACATAAATATCTGCAAGATCATTACTTAACAGATTTTCAATGCGTAATTTTCTGACTAAAGGGATTTTGTTTTGCTGAATAGCATAGTTTATAACAGGAGTATATAAAAACTCAACTTCGGAATTAATTTTGGTATCGGTCATGGTTTTTGGTTGTCATGAAGTTGTAAAAATGATTGATCTTCAAGTTCAGGCGACTATAAAATTATGAAAAACATCTGACAATGAACAAAAGATCAGTGATCATTTTATAAATGACTCTCAGATATGTTAAACAATTTCTGAAATCTGAATTTAATAAAATAATTCAAAGTATTTATTCTGAAGAGATATTATCATCTGACTTATACCAGTTAACTATTTATAATGAACAATCTACTGCACCTATATACAAAGTATAAGCATGCAAAAAAACAAAAATCAATATCGGCGACAAACGATATTTTCATAAAAACTTATAAATCAGAATTATAAACTCATTGCCTGTTTTTTGATAATATAATTTCAAGCTGCTTGTATATGAATTGTTTATACAAATATCTCCCATAAATAACCTATATTTCTTACTAATTTCCAAAGTGATGATATGCAGTTTGAATCATACTCTTTGGTGAATTTGCGATCATGCTCGTTTCAACTGTTTTTAATTGTTTGTTTTTAATGGTTACAGATGAAGTTTGATCATATTCGTTTGTGTTAAAAATTTTGCTATGCTCGTTTAATGAAAAACATTAACAAAAGCAATTAAAATAATTCAAAACTTATATCGTATGAAACAAATTTTTTTTCTGCAAATCTTCCTCTGTTTTTCAGTCTCCCTGTTTGCTCAGCCGGGCAGGATTGGAGTTGAAAATAAAGAAGACGGATGGAGGCTACTGGTTAACGGTGAGCCATTTATGGTAAATGGCATAAACTGGGATTATTTTCCCATAGGCACTAACTTTTCCTACAGCTTATGGAATCAATCCGACGATTTTATTAAAAAGGCACTCGATGATGAGATGTCTATGCTGAAAAATATGAATGTGAACACAATTCGTGTTTACACCGGCATTCAGCCAAAATGGATAACATATATTTACGAAACCTATGGTATTTACACCATGCTTAATCACTCTTTCGGGCGTTACGGACTTACCCTCGATGGCGCATGGGTAGCAAATACCGAGTACTCTGATCAGCGTGTAAAAGATCTTTTGATAAATGAAGTAAAAGATCTTGCCAAAGAGTACCAAAACACCCCTGGTCTTTTATTATACCTGCTGGGTAATGAAAACAACTACGGACTTTTCTGGGAGGGTGCAGAAACCGAAGATATTCCGATGGAGGACAGGGAGTCAACACAGAGAGCCCGTCACATGTACAAATTGTTCAACGAGGCTTCAGTGGCAATGAAATCAATTGACCCTGATCATCCTGTTTCCATTTGTAATGGCGATCTGTTGTTTCTCGATATTATTTCAGAGGAGTGCAAAGAAGTGGATATTTTAGGCATAAATGTTTACCGGGGAATTTCATTTACCAATCTGTTCGACAGGGTAAAAAATGAACTCGGGAAGCCCATAATACTGACCGAGTTCGGAGCTGATGCCTTTAATGCCATTACCCTGGAAGAGGCCCAGCAGGAACAGGCATTATACAATGTGTCCAACTGGAAGGAGATTTACGAAAATGCTGCAGGAGTTGGCAAAGCAGGAAATGCCATCGGGGGTTTTACTTTTCAGTTTAGCGATGGATGGTGGAAATTTGGTCAAACAAAAAATCTGGATGTTCACGATACCCATGCTTCGTGGGTAAACGGTGGTTACCAGTATGATTATGAAGAGGGTGATAACAACATGAATGAAGAGTGGTTTGGCATTTGTGCAAAAGGGCCAACCAATTCAAAAGGATTTTACCAGTTGTTTCCAAGGGCATCTTATTATGTTTTAAAAGAAGCCCACCTGGTGAATCCTTATACAAATGGAACCAATTTACAAGCCATTCATCAGCACTTTAGCAACATTCAGGTTGGGGAGTCACTTCTGAAAGCCAGAGGTGATAAAGCAGCGCTGGAAAGCGAAAAATTGAGAAAACTCAGTTTGAGCCGGTTTAGCGCACAATTCACTACATTTAATACAGGTGGAAGTTTAATTTCAACACCGGATGACGCTGAACCGGGCAGTACAACATACCCTAACCAACTGGGATTTGACCAGATGCAGTCATTTTATTTTGGATTCGAAGCCAATCCTGCATCCAATTTCAGGGCCAATGCAGAGATAAACGTTTTGGGCAATGTGGCACAAAATCCGATAGACCAGATTTTTTATGAAAACAGGGGCCGGCCGGTTGAGGTAACCAGTAATGATGGCAACCTGAATATAGAATCCATTAACAGGGTTCAGGTTTACAGGGCAAGCTACGAATGGAACCACAGATTGTTCAATATCAATGGTTTTTATCGCACCGGACATTACCACTGGGGTTATGAAGGCGATTTTTTTGGTCTTTATCCCGAAGCCAACTACGGGCCCAATATCGACATTTATAATGGTGTTGCGCCATCAGGTTTTGAGATGGAAGGGAAGAAAAGCTTTAGCGGTTTTAAACTGGCTTTTGGCCCTCAGCTTTGGTGGGGGGCCAATCCGGCAGTCTTGCTGAAATACAGTAAAAGTCTGGCTAAATTCAACTTCACGGGAATTTTCCATGAAGACCTTGCCCAGCTTGGATTGACAGAAAGTTCATTTGCCATTCCGCAACCTAAAACCCGGCGGCTCACCTTACATCTGAACAGGGAATTTGGAAAGTTTGGTATTGGTTTGGGAGGTATTTGGGCCGGACAACCGTTACAGGGCAGAGAGTTCCAGGTTGTTCGCGGTGAAGAAGGAGATTACGCCGTTTATCAGGATGTGATAAAGTCGCAAGACAATTTCGGGGGTAAAATAAAGTTTACTTACGAAGGTGGCAGGTTTAACTGGTATGCACAAGCAGCAGCAATGGGACTTGTAGCTCAGGGCGGAGCAGACCAGACACTGACTTTCACCGGTTGGAAGCTGAAAGACAGCGGCAGTGGAAACCAGTATAATTTGCTTTCCGGATTTACCTGGTTGATAGGAAATTTGCAGATAGCTCCCAATTTTTTATGGCAAAAACCGCTTGAAGGACCTATTCCTGCTGGTGTACCTGCACCGGGAAGACCCAGAAACATTCTCGATGATCCATTCGTTGTCAGGGCAAACAGGGAACAGGTATCCGGCGAAATATTATTTACTTTCGATCCCACGCCCGGAACCTGGATGTATGACTGGGACAGCGACCGGTCGGAAGATGCAGAATTTGCAGTTAACCTGGGTTTTGTTTACCGACACCTGCCAACTACGCAGGATGCAGCGATAGGAATTTTACCTGACGGAAGAACCATCTTCGCTTTTCCCGGGGCTGCACCAGCCCAGGATTTATGGGAAATTCACTCCAGACTGGTTTCTAAAATAAATCACGACTTTGGATTTATTGCCAATCTCTATGCGGGAGATGCTCAGGCCAACGGAAGTGACGACCGGCTTATACGGCGCTACGGAATGGATTTGCGAATGATTTATAAGGAATTAAAACTCATTTCTTTTGCCAGGGTAAACGACTGGGGCCCTTATGACTATCACCGTGATTACAACCTGACATTTCCGCTTCAGCTTATGGCTGATCTTTCTACCTCATTACGCAAGCCCGACTGGTTTGACCTTCCTGATACCAATATTGGCATCAGGGCGACATACCGTACACTCGATAAATACTCCCCGCGATACTCGCCAATCCAAAAACTTGATGAAAGCGGAGAGCTGGTGCCCGATCCGGATGCTATCGGATTTGATAACGGTAATGAATGGGAAATCAGAACCTATGTGCGCATAAATATTGGAAAATAAAAAAATCAATAAAATGAAACGAGCATGATTGAAAAATCACCCAAGAGGATGATCAAAACATATGCGAGTTCCAGTACGCCATGAGGCGTGCACTAAATAAAACCCAGTAATATGAAAGGATTACACAGGCCAATTTGTCGTTCAGTCTGAAGCAGCTATGAGGTGCGGGGAGGA
>Ga0068714_10003757_pt1 | contig 17607 bp, 11 predicted proteins | sample MTBNYHSulfiMetaG_FD_62988 | JGI IMG/M metagenome (GOLD analysis project Ga0068714, IMG submission 62988) | Enrichment culture microbial communities from rom New York Harbor, USA that are MTBE-degrading - MTBE-NYH (New York Harbor Sulfidogenic)... | ecosystem: Environmental > Aquatic > Marine >...
ATCTTCTCTGCCGGGCATTTTGTCTATGTTGATCATGCCGGCCAGATCGTATACGTGCAGATGGTTTCTCAGGCCACCGGTACCGCGACCAGCGGCAGCAACTTCAACGATGACCACCAGGAAGATGATCATGACGATGACGATGATGATGAACACGAAGAAGAGGATGACTAGGCCCAAAAAAGGTCTATCCAGGATAAACCATGATGAAAACGCCAGCTCATAACACCCGTCGTACCGCACTGCGCGACCTGCGCGTCCTGATCACCACCCTCTCCCTGACCGTTGTCATCGGCCTGTGGAATCTGTTCTCCCGCCAGGCGCAGCAGGAATTCTCCAGCACCGGAACCGATAACCTGGTCAACGCCGGCCCCGCGCCAACCGGAGAGGACAGCCTGCCACCGCTGCCCACACTGGTGCCGATGGAAGATATTGTTGTAACCACCGGCAATTCGCCGGCCGCTGCTCCCTCCGCGGTTGGGACCGCACCGCTGCGGGAAGTGACCTCCCCCACTCCGGTGATTATCCAGAACAGGCCACCGGTTGTGGAACGGGTGCAGATCGGCCAACAGCCTGACGCCGGCAACGATGAGCCAGCCCCAAAACCGGCCGCCCGAACCGGATCATCCAAATAATGCTCCAGATTCGTTTCCGCGCCATGGGATGTGCCATCCAGGCTATTCTGGATGCTGACTCGCCTGCGGTCGCCCGCAGCCTGGAAATGGTCCCGATCTGGTTCGAGGAGTGGGAGCAAGCCTTGAGCCGTTTCCGCCCTGACAGCGAGCTTAACCAGCTTAACCGCAGCGCGGACCGCATTACCCCGGTCAGCCGAGCCCTGTGGGAAGTGCTCGATGCAGCCTTTCAGGCTTTCAAGGAGAGCAGTGGGCTGGTCACTCCCGCCCTGCTGGACGCGCTCATCCTGGCGGGCTACGACCGTTCATTTGACCAACTCGCACTGAACGGTCCGGCTGTGTCCCCCTCACCAGGCCTGCCTTTGTTCTCGCTGGAAGATATTGAACGCGACCCGCGCACCCAATCGGTGCGGCTGCCTGCCGGGCTGCGATTGGATTTCGGCGGTGTAGCCAAAGGCTGGGCCACCCACCAGGCTGCTGACCGCCTGGCACAGCTCGCGCCCGCCCTGGTCAGCGCGGGTGGAGATATCAGCGTGAGCGGCTCGCGCTCTGATGGAAACCCATGGCCAGTTGGTGTGGAGGACCCTCGCGTTACCGGCGGGCAGATCGAACTGCTGGCACTGCACGCTGGCGGCGTAGCCACTTCAGGCAAAGATTACCGCCGGTGGTTGCAGGATGGGATTTGGAAACACCATATCCTTGACCCGCGCACCGGCCGGCCTTCCGCGTCGGATGTGCTCAGCGCCACAGTCATCGCGCCAACTTTGCCCGAAGCTGAAATGGCTGCCAAAACCGTTTTTATCCTGGGAAGCGCCGAAGGTCTCCGCTGGTTAGAAGAGCGTCCCGCTCTGGATGGGCTGCTCGTCCTCGAAGATGGGTCGCTCCGGCATTCCACACGCTGGTCCCGTTATATTTGGGGGCAGTCCGGCATCAGCCCGACCGGCTTTTCTGGGTCAGTGGCCCCTTCAAAAGCATGACAATGCACATCCATAATAAAGAGTAAACCAATATGACAGCTCAACCTTCAAATTTATCTGAAACCGCACCCGTGCCGTCCGCGGCACCATTTCAAACTGTTTTGACTGTGGCACTGGCCGTTGTTGCCGGCACTGTCCTGGCAGTTGCAATCTTGCCCACCTGGCTGCCCAACCTGGCCAGCTCCCTGCTTGGAGCCGAGCCCAAGGCGTACTGGTATCTCTCCCGTGCCACGGCAATCGCGGCCTATGTTCTGCTGTGGGTCTCGATGGTGATGGGCGTTTCCATCACCAATAAAATGGCTGCTATTTGGCCGGGCGGGCCGGCGGCCCGCGATATGCACCAGTTCACCAGCCTGTTGGGGTTAGGATTCGCATTGTTTCACGGATTGATCCTGATGGCTGATGCCTATATCAGCTTCAACCTCGCCCAGGTGCTCCTGCCATTCTCCAGCCAATCTTACCGCCCCTTCTGGGTCGGCGTGGGACAGGTTGGCTTTTACCTTTGGGGGGTTGTGGCGCTCAGCTTCTACGCGCGCCGTGTAATCGGACAGCGCGCCTGGAGAGCGCTTCATTTTGTAAGTTTTGTGGTGTTCTCTGCAGCAATGCTTCACGGCGTTGCCAGTGGTACCGATTCTGGCACTATCTGGATGTCAGGGGTGTATTGGGCTTCTGGCAGCATTCTGGCCGTACTCATCTTTTATCGGGTTATGCAGGCGGTCAAACCAGCCCGGGATTGATGTGCTTCAATCCCCCGGCCGTTCCAACAACGACATGCTTTCTGCGTCGGCCAGGAATTCCATAAAGATCCGCACTACTTCCGGGTCAAAGTGGCTTCCTGCCTGTTCCTGCAGATATTCCCGCACCTTATCCTCCGGCCAGGCCAGGCGGTATGGCCGGTCCGAAAGCAGCGCGTCCCACACATCCACCAGCGCGAAGATGCGCGCCGCCAGAGGTATCCCCTCTCCCTGCAAGCCGCACGGGTACCCGCTGCCGTCCCACCATTCATGATGGCAGTAGGGAATTTCCAGCGCCGGAGACAGAAAATCAATTCCTTTCAACAGGTCATAGGCGTAAACCGGATGCATCCGCATGATTTCCCACTCCTCATCGGTGAGCGGCCCTGGTTTATGGAGGATCGCGTCCGGAATGCCCATCTTGCCGATATCGTGCAGCAAAGCGCCGCGCCGAACGTGTATAATTTCCGCCTCAGAGAAACCCATCTTCCTGGCCAACCGGACGGTAATCTCCGTCACCCGTTGGCTGTGGCCTTCGGTCTCCTTGTCGCGCAGTTCCAGCGCTTTGGCCCAACCCGCCAGGGTCACATCGTAAGCCCGTGCCAATTCATCGGTGGATGCCTGCAGGTCGTGGAACAGCGAGTCCCGCCGGATCGCGTTGGCAGCCATATCCGCGATGGCCGCGACCAGCCGTTCTTCAAGCCGGGTAAAAGGAGTTTCACTTCCAATACACAATGTTCCTATGTGTTCCTGGTTGGATATCAGCGGCATCACCACCAGAGAATTTACCCTCATCAGGAAATCGCAGGCTTCCAGGCCGGGTTCTGCCGCCAGGTCATCCACCCGTACTGGTTCTCCTCGCAGCACCGCGCTGTGAAGCCGTGGGATGACACAGGTCAATGTGTTCCCGGTATATGGTGCCCAATCACCGCGCCCCAGCTCAAGCCGGAACTTACCCTCAAACCCATCACCCGATTCAAAAAAGCCAGCAACCCTGGCGCCGGTCAGACGGACAACCTGATCGAGGATAATCGGGATCATTTCTTTGCGGTCTTTCGCCATCCGCAGCGCGGCCGCGGTCTCAAGAATGGCAGCCTGCTCCTGCTCGCGCTCCTTCCGGTCATGGACATCATGCACAATGGAATACAGCAGTTGGCGCCCCTTCACCCAGATCGGCCCGGCATAAACTTCCACATGACGGATTTCACCGCTGGCCAAACGGTGGCGGAAGAAAAACTGCCGCTGCCGTTCCAGCCGGACTTTCTCCATCGCCGCGAACAGTTCCTGTTCCGGCAGCTGGTTGATTTCAGCGATGTTGATCCGCAGCAACTGGTCTCTGGTGTACCCATAATACCTGCAGGCGGCGGTGTTGGCGTCCACAATCTGCCCACTTTGGGGGTCAAACAGGAAGATCACCGAGCTGTTCTCTTCAAACAGGCTGCGGTAGCGGTTTTCGCTCTCCACCAGTGCAGATTGGGCGGCATTGACATCGGACAGATCGCGGATGATCACCAGAGCACAGCGTTCGCCTTCCATATCCAGCACCCGGGCGATGATCGCCGCCGGGACTGACTTTCCATAGCGGTCTTTCAGGATCACCTTTTTCTTCTCGTAAATCCCGGTTTCTTCGAGCTTTTTAATAAACTCAGCCCGGGTAATCTCACTCTCTGACCAGAGGCCCAACGCGACCGTTGTCCTGCCAATTACTTCATCACACCGGTAACCCATCAGCGCCTCAAAACGCTGGTTGCATTCCAGCACCATCCCATCTGACAGCCGGGTGATTACAATCTGGTCCGGTGAGGCCTGGAAGATCCTGGCAAACCGGTCTTCGCTGCGCTGCAAAGCGCGCTCCGCCTCGATCCGCGCGGTAATATCCCGCGCGATGCCTTCGATAGCTACCACCCGCCCGCTTTCATCACGGATATAGGCGGAATGGTGTTCGGTGGTCACCTCATTGCCCTCCCGGGTTATCCAGCGCAGATTTACCGGGATATCCTTATCCCGCTTTTCCTGTCCCAGGAGATTCATCTCCAGAATCTGCCTGTCCTGTGGATGGACATGCTTTCTGAGTAAATCTGGGTTCTCGATGATTTCTTGAGCGGTATACCCGATGATCCGGGCGCAGGATGGGCTGATATAATCCACCCCGAACTCCGGCCACAGCCTGAAACGATAGATCACATCGATGGCGTTCTCCGCCATTACCCGGAACAGGGTCTCGCTTCGGCGAAGCGCCTCCGCGGCCTGCTTCTGTTCAGTGCTGTCATGGAAAATTGACTGGATGTTCCCTGTCGATAGGACCTTGGCGCTGCCTTCCACCGAAACGATCCGCCCATCTTTGCGTACCAGGTCCCGTTCAAACCGGGCGGGCTCATCCTGTTCCAGCAAATCAATCCGCAGCGGTTTCTGGGCCAGATCATCGGGGTAGATCAACTCCTGGGTGCGCATCTCTAGCAGTTTGGCCTCTGAATATCCCAGCATCTTCTGGGCACTGGCGTTCGCTTCCACAATTTTGCCGTCCGGCGCCGAGATGATGATGGCGTCCGCGGCCTGCTCCACCAGGGTGCGGTAGCGGTTTTCGCTGCCGCGCAGTTCTTCCGTCCGCGCGCGCACTGCTTCCGCCAGGTCATACTGGTAATTCACCATCAGGTGTACGGTCCACAGCAACAATATTAAGATCAGAAATGCCGCGAAAAGATAACCCCACATCCGGGACCACACAATACTCCCCCAGCCTACCTTCGGCAGCGCGCCCACTTCCCATTCCACCGCTCCCCCTCGGATCATAAAGCGGACGGAATCGGCTTCAAAAACAGACTTATCCCCATAAAAAACCACACCGCGCTGGTCGCGCAGCGCGACCGTATAGGTTTGCGCCAGTATCTCAAACCCCGATTCCTGCATCAGGCTCTGCACATCCACCACCATGCTGGCGATCCCTTGCAGATCCTGCTGGTTGTAAACCGCCGTCTGCACCAGCACCACCACATCGCCGCCCGGCTGCAATTCCTGTGGCGTGCTGATAATCGCCTGGTGCGTTTTCAGAGTCTGGTACAGGTCACGCAGGATGGCGTTATCATTCATAAAGAACAAATCAAGAGCCAGAAAGTCCTCTGCCGCTTCCGCTGGATAATAAAATGTGTCCACGCCATTGGATGTGGCCGCCACATAGCGCACACTTTTGGCGTTTGCCAGCAGTTGCCCGGCAAAAGCCGCAAATTCATCCGCGCGCAGCTCTTCCTGCACCTGGTCAGACATGAAAGCCCGCAGCCCATCCAGCAGACCGAGTTCCCGGTGGATCCCGCTCGAGAAAGCGTCCCCGTGCAGGATCAACTGCGCCTCAGCTTCCCGCCTGACCTCTATTAACACCGTGTCATACAGATGCCTGCCCAACAACCAGCCGGACAGCGCCAAAACCAGCACCGCCGCGAGATAAAACCAATATCTCCAGCTGGGCGGGCTGGCAGGTCGATGGTTCAATTTGAGATTAAAACTGGAAGAGGAAGAAGTACCCATAATGACTGCGAAAAATCCTCACGCCCCAAAACATCCTGGTATCGATAATGTCAATCAATTGCGACTATCATAACACGGTCACGCGGTCATGACGGCGCCTCTCGCGTTTTGTTAACCAGTTGCAAGGAAGCACAACACGCGGTCTGGGCAAACTGCCAGGCAAAAAAAATCCCCCCAGCTGTTGGGGGCAGTTGGGGGGGAAAAGGAAGTTGTCTGATCCGGGGGTGTTCAATCCACATCAGGCCTGCGCGCCCATCTGACGCAATGACGGGTAAATAGCCGTCCACAGGATCTGTGCTGATCATTATTGTAGCACCGGTACGCGCACAATTCAATCACAATTTTTGTTATTAAATCACAACAGCCCGCGTGGTTCACACGGGCTGTGATTAAACCGGACCCGGTAGGGCGCCTGTGCTGGGATGTTCAGCGATGTGGCTTGCTGCGATGCTTTTGCGGTGTCAATGAGGCGGTGATGTGTCCGATGGTAACGGGTCTGCGATGTCCATGCTCAGTGAATAAGGCGCCCTACCCGGCGGCCCCCACTGAATTGGTTTTATTTAACCAACCCAATTGTAACCAACATCATACTCCAACGCCATCATTTTCGGACGAGCTGTCGGACAATTTTAGGACAGGTTTTTACCTGATCCCCCTCTCACGGACAAAACTTTTCTTTAGCCCAGGCCACCTGTTCTTCCAGAGCCTGCCGCACCGGTGTGTAAACCAGCCCCAGTTCACGCCCGGCTTTACTGCCATCGCACTGGAAACCCCGCATAAAAGTGCGCGTCTGGTCCAATGACATTCCCCATAGCGGTTGGGTCCGGGTCAGGTCGCCCCAGGCGGTAACCGCGTGTGAGATGGCCCAAACCGCCCGGTCGGGCAGGGCAATCCGGGGCAGGCGGACTCCCGAAAGCTGGCTGACCAGTTCCATATATTCGCCGAGGGCCAGGCTCTCCCTGCCAATCAGGTAACGCGCGCCGTCATTGCCTTCCTTCTCAACAGCCAGGGTGATCGCCTGGGCCACATCCCCCACATACACAAAGGTGATCCGGGAATCGCGCAGCCCAGTGGCCGGCAGGCGGCGCTTGAGAATATCCACCGTCATCTGCCCGCTGGATTTCAGGTCTCCCGCGCCAATCACCGCCGCCGGGTACAACCCCACCAGCGCGAGGCCTTCTTCTCTGGCCAGTTCCCAGGCAATCCGGTCGCCCTCCCGTTTGGAACGGGCGTATTCGCTGTAAACTTCAGGGCCAAAGGGGCTTTCTTCGGTATATGGGCTGATAGAAGGGGTACCCCAGATGACTGCCGTGCTGGCATAAACCACTTTTTTAACGCCGGCTTCCAGCGCGCAGCGCAGCACGCTGCGGGTGCCTTCAACATTCACGCGCCAATAAACCCGTGGGTCAGGTTCCCAGAAAGAGTACACATTCGCCAGATGGACCACCCACTCACATCCCCGCATGCCTTGCAGCAGCGCCCGGCGGTCAAACACATCGCCCACCACCCATTCAATGTCCATCCCGGCCAGCCCTTCCCTGTGGCTGGTCGGACGCGCCAGGCACGCCAGCTCATGCCCGGCTTTCCGCAGGCTCCGCGCCGCGTAACCGCCAATGAACCCCGTTACTCCGGTGATAAACACTTTCATCCCAACGCCTCAGCAAATGCCGCGGCGGACCGCCCCGGCAGGATTTTTCATTTTCCAAAGTATACCCCACCCGGTTCTCCCAAACCGCGGCGCGCGGGAATCCGTAGGGGAGAGGCGTGCCTCTCCCCCTGGTGCGTCTTGCGGCCTCGCGCGAAATTTCAACCTCATGCGAGGCCGCCAGGCACGCAAAGAAAACCTCTTTTGCGGTTCCACGGCTTTATGCCGGTCAATACCGCCACCCATGTCATTCCGACGTTCCTCACTCCCCTGTCATTCCGACAAACGCCACCTTCATGTCCATTCCGACAACCGCGCCTCTTTTGTCATTTCGACGATCAAAGGGAGGAGAAATCTTCACTCCCCTTCCCGGCAGCAATCCCTTTCTCACCACACCCACCACCCAGATTACCCCGGGATTTCTACCCTTCGGGCACGATGTCACTGCGTTCGAAATGACAGCTTTGGAATGGTTTAAAAAAAGTAGACATATTTAATGTCCTGAAAGTCGTTCAAACTCAACAGGGCTACGATAGCCCAACGATGAATGCAATCTCTGGCGATTGTACCAAATCTCGATGAACTCAAAGATTGCCAACCTCGCTTCCGCTTTGGTTTTGAACACTCGATAAGCACATTCTCCTTTCAAGGTGGCGAAAAAGCTTTCCATAGCCGCATTGTCATAGCAATTGCCTGTGCGGCTCATACTGATCCGGCACTGGGCTTTCTCCAACAGTCTCAGGTAAATATCACTGGTGTACTGACATCCTCGATCCGTATGGTGGAGTAATTGAGCAAGCGGACGGCGATTGATGACAGCCATTTCCCAGGCTTTCTGTACCAAACTGGCATCCATTCGGTCAGCCATTGCCCAACCTACCACCTGACGGGAATACAGATCAAGAATACAGGCCAAATACAACCAGCCTTCTGCCGTCCCAATGTAGGTGATGTCTCCTACCCATTTCTCATTCGGTCGAGAAGCCCCAAACTCCTGGTTTAGCAAATTAGGCGCCACTCTGGCTCCTGGACGCTGTTTTGTGGTCTGTGGGTGCCATTTTGCTGCTTTCCTGGGCACAAGATTGGCTTTTTTCATCATCCGCGCTACGCGATACCGTGAAAAATCATACCCTCTGCGCAACCAGTAATGCCGAATGCGCAGGCTGCCGTAGGTTTCGCGGCTGATCTCAAAGGCTTCACGAATTTTCTCTAGCAGTTCTGCATTCGCTTTTTCCCGGCTGCTTGTAGGACGCCGTTTCCAGGCATAGTAACCACTTCGTTGTACGCCAAGCACTTTGCACATCCGTTTGACCGAATATTCTTTCTCGTGCGTAGCCATAAAGGCGTACTTCAGCCGCTTTTTCGCGAGAAAATATTGAGTACTTTTTTTAGGATCTCTCGCTCCTCTTCGACATTCGCCAGCTCGCGCTTCAAACGCCGAATCTCTGCTTTGGCAGCTTCCATGTCGCTGGGTCCAATTTGTACCGCTTCGCCTTCTTTTTCCAAAATCTGGCAGCGGGCGCGCCATTTCAACAACAACCCCGGCGTTATTCCCAATTCCCGCTCAATCTCTCCGGCACTTTTCCCACTGCGTTTCAGCAGTTCCAAGGCTTCTGCCTTGAATTCTCGTGTGTATTCTCGGTATTTCCTGTCGTTCATGCCTGATCTCCTGATTTTTCTAGTCTACCCGATCAGGACATTTTTTGTGTCCACTTTTTCGCTCATTTCCACTTTGATTTATGTGGACTCAGTAGGGGAGAGGCATGCCTCTCCCCTACTACTGGCTGGCTCGTCTTGCGGCCTCGTGTGAAATTTTTAACCTCCGCGACTCAAATCGCCGGGAACTTCGTTATATGATATGACCTCGCAACATGACGGATTTACAGAATTGCAATTTCAGGCAAACTGGCAGCTTTTACTATTGACTGCAAAGCAAAAAGATGCAAAAATAAAGTGTCGCGTTGTGTTTTTGTCTGACAAACTCCGGGAAAGCAGTACCCAATCAAACCGGAATACAGAACAGGCACGGAGGTGGCAACCGGATTATTTTGGAAAGTTGAATTCGCAGAATGTTTTTTCTTCATTTTAATGTGACTATAGTACAGCGCGTTTCCCCTCTGGACTTTCCATATTACAGCTTTGCATGGTAGGATATGCGAAACCATTTCATCACAGCTTATGGTTAACCAGAATTTAAACTTATCGGAGCGAGCCCGGACAATGAAAGTCTTACTGGTAGAAGATAATCTTGGAGACGCCAGGCTGCTTGAAGAGTTTTTTAAGTTAAGCGCAGGCTCGTTTTTGGTATCCATAGCGGACAGTTTGGCGTCCGCCTTTCTCCAGTTGAACAAAGAGCAATTTGAGGTCATCTTGCTGGACTTGAACCTGCCGGACAGCAGCGGTCTGGAAACAGTCCAGCGGGTTTGCCGCGGCGCGCCGGGCGTCCCTGTGGTGGTCCTGACCGGCCTGAACGATGAAGAAATGGCCACCCAGGCCATCCAGGCCGGCGCCCAGGATTATCTGGTAAAAGGGGAAATCAATGAAATCCTGCTGGAACGCACTCTGCGGTACGCCGTGGAACGCAAGCAGGTCAGCGAACAGCTCAGGGAAAGCCAGCGCAGCCACCTCGCTTTGATGAGCAACCTGCCCGGCATGGCATACCGCTGTCAAAACGACGAAAATTGGACCATGGAAATGGTCAGTGATGGCTGCTATGAGCTGACCGGTTACACCCCCGAAGCATTGGTTGGCAATCGAGAACTGGCTTACAGCGATCTGATCCACCCCGCGGACAGACAGCGAGTCTGGGAAGAGATCCAGACCGCGATGGAAAAGCGCGAACATTTCGAGATCGAATACCGCATCCACACCGCGGATCAACAGCTCAAATATGTTCATGAAAAAGGGCGCGGGGTTGCATCCCACAGCGGCCACCCGACCATGCTGGAAGGGTTCATCATGGATGTCTCCAGGACCCGCCTCGCCCAACAGGCCCTCCAGCGCAGCGAGACCCGCTTCCGCGCCATGGTGGAATCTTTTGATGATGTCGTCTTCACCCTCGACCGGGAGCTACGCCACAGCGGTGTTTTTGGCAATTGGATCGAAAAAATGGGCGTCACCCCCGCCCACTTCCTGGGGAAAACCGTGCGCCAAATCATCGGGGATGAAAACGCCCCCGTGCACGAGCGGGCCGCCCGCCAGGCCCTGACAGGCCAGAATGTGACTTACGAGTGGCAGTTCCCGGGAGCTGATGGGATGATCTATTACCAGACCACCCTGTCGCCGTTGTGGGATGAGCAGGGTGAGGTCAGCGGTCTGGTGGGGGTGGGTCGCAACATCACCAACCTCAAGCACAGCGAGCAGCGCTTGCGCGCCAGCCAGGAGCTGGCCCAATCCATCGCCGATTCGCTCTCCGACAATATCTGCGTCATTGACCCGCAAGGGGAAATCATCGCGGTCAACCATTCCTGGAACACTTTCGCCGACGAGAACGGTCTCAGTGATCCGGCTGCTGTGGGTCTTGGAACAAACTATTTTAAAATTTGTAAACATGTCGTCGGGGAGGAGGCATCACACGCAATTGCAGCGCTTGAAGGTATTCAGAACGTGTTGTCAGGGAAAGCCCCCACCTTTGCGATGCAATATCCCTGCCATTCAGACACGGAACACCGCTGGTTCAATATGCGGGTGTACCCACTGATGGGCCACGTCGGCGGCGCGGTGATTTCACACGCCAATATCACTGAAAGAAAACGGCATGAGGTGGAACAGGAAGCCCTGATCGCCCTGTCTTCCGCCATCCGCTCCGCTTCAGACCGCGGCGCGCTGTTAGAAATCATTTTAAGCGAAGCCCTTAAACTGGTGGACAGTGAACACGACGCATTTGTCACGGGATCGGATCAAGACGGGTACTGTGTGGTAGAGAAAGCCCTTGGGGGGTGGCAGCCCTACACCGGGAAATTGGTGAAACACGCTGATCCCTGCGTCTGTAACCCGGCACGCGCCACCACAACCCTGGAAAGTTCTCAACCGGGGATACCGTATTTTGCCAGGGAGTGCAAATCGGTGATCTGTTTGCCGCTGGCGATCCACCAGGAAAAACTGGGTACCTTGTGGGTGGGGCGGGAATTCCCTTTTTCAGACAATTCAATCTCCCGCCTGGAGCGCCTGGCTGCCATCGCCGCCAGCGCCCTGCGCCAGCTGACCCTGTTCGACCAGACCCGCGAACACCTTCAATACCTGAATACCCTGCGCGAAATTGACCAGGTCATTCTCTCCATCCTGGACCGCAAAGTGGCCCTGGATATCATCCTGCATCATATTGAAAGCCTGGATATAGTCGACGCGATCGATATCCTCGGCTACGACGCCAATTTTAATCAACTGGAATACCTGGGCGGGGCCGGCTTCGGGAAGGCGAATAACACAGGTGGCCCGGGGCGCAGCCTCAACCTGCAGTCCATCCCCTATTCATTCCCGGAACGGAAATTTGTCCATCTGTCAGATCTCTCCTCCGATTCACCTTTTTTGGTCGGGCGCGGTTTACAAAAAGAGGAGTTCAAAGCCTATTACAGCTTCCCAATGACGGCAAAAGGTAAACTGGTGGGCTTCCTGGAAGTGTTCAGCCGTCGGGAAAAGCCGCTCAACCAGACCCAAATGGATTTCCTGCAGGCAGTTGCCGACCAGACCTCTATCGCGATCGATAATATTTCCCTGTTTGAAAATTTACAATCCCGCAATATTGATCTGTTGATGGCTTACGAGACCACCCTGGAAGGCTGGTCCCGCACCCTTAATCTGCGCGACGAGGAAACTGAAGGGCACACCCAGCGGGTGACCGATATGACCCTCGATCTGGCCCGGCGGATGGGGGTGGCGGAGGCCGATCTGGTGCACATCCGGCGGGGAGCCCTGCTGCACGACATCGGCAAGATGGGCATTCCGGACCACATTCTCCACAAACCCGGCCCTTTGACAGCATCAGAATGGGTGTTAATGAAACAACACCCGGTACTGGCTTATGATCTGTTAAGCTCGATCCCATTTTTGCAGAAGGCGCTCGATATCCCCTACAGCCACCATGAACGCTGGGATGGTTCAGGGTACCCACAGGGCCTGCAAGGCGAACACATTCCGCTCTTCGCGCGCATCTTCGCGGTGATCGATGTCTGGGACGCGCTGACCTCCGACCGCCCTTACCGGCCCGCCTGGAGCAAGCAGGAGGCGCTGGACCATATCCAGAGCCAATCCGGGCAGCACTTTGACCCGCGGGTGGTCGAGGTGTTTTTACAAATGTTCAGGGAGCCGGGCCTGGAAGACAATAAGATGTGATTGCCCTTTCCGGCAAGTTCCTTAAAATTTTCTTCCCCATAGCATAAACGTGGAGATCAGCCATTATGAAAAGGTTTCGATGCATTCACCGGTTTGTTCTCATGCTGATGCTCGTCCTGGTTTCCTGCGTGCCGGCTTCCCGGCCCGCCCCTGCCGAAACGGTGCGGCTGCAACTGCGCTGGCTCCACCAATCCCAGTCAGCCGGGTTTTACGCGGCCGACCAGCGCGGCCTGTATGCCGGGCAGAGTATCCAGGTGGAGATGCTCGAAGGCGGCCCCCGGGTGGATTTGATTGAAAGTGTGGTCTCGGGACAGGCCCAGTTTGGCATCGCCAACCCGGACCAGCTTATTGTTGCCCGCGCCCAGGGCCAGCCGGTCAAAGCAGTGGCGGCCATCTTCCGCGTCAGCCCGGCGGTGTTCATGGTGCTGGCCGATTCCGGCATCCGCCGCCCCCAGGATTTTACCGGCAAGGTGGTGCAGGTTCCACCCCAGCTTGATGTAACTCTCAACGCCGTCCTCGCCAAAGCCGGGGTGCCCCTCGACCAGGTCACCCGGGTCAACCTCGGCACGGATCTGAGCGCATTCTACACCGGTGAGGTGCAGGTCTGGACCTGTTTTGTGAACGCCCAGCCCTACCGCACCCGGCAGGAGGGGTATGAGGTTGAATTGATCTATCCGGATGATTATGGGGTGCATTTCTACGGCAACGTGCTCTTCACCACCGATACCCTGATCGAAGAGAACCCCGGCCTGGTGCGGCGTTTTGTGGCCGCTTCGCTGGAGGGCTGGGGATGGGCGCTGGAGAATATCGAGGAAGCGAGCACACTCACCCTGGACTATGACCCCGAAGCAGACCTGGCATTTGAACAACAGTTCCTCGAAGCCAGCTTCCCCCTCATCCAGACCGGCCAGGACCCGGTTGGCCATATGAGCCCCGAAGCATGGCAGCACATGTACGAAACCCTCCACGCGGAAGGGCTGCTGCCTGCGTCCATCGAGGTTGAAACAGTCTATACATTCGCCTTTATGGATGGGGACAGATGAAATTTTTTTACAAGCTGCTGCTGGTCTTCCTGGCAATCGCTGTGCTCCCGGCACTGGGCATCGCTTATTTCAGCTACCACTCTGGCCGTACCACCATCGAAAGAGATATCTACAACCTGCTGCAGACCACCAATGTGCATAAAAATGACCAGTTTAACCAGTGGCTTGCCAACAACCAGCAAATGCTGCTGCAAATCAGCACCACGCCTGATGTGATCGACAAGATATCCGTGATGACCCGCGTTGATCCAGACGGGATGGTGTTTGAAGCCTACCGCAACACCTTGTTGTTGGAGCATCTCACACCCCTGCTGGCAAACCAGACCGGGTTCGTGGATTATATCGTGATCGGCGTGCCCGATGGATTGATCCTGGCCTCCACCAACCCCATCCTGGAAGGCAAGTACCGCGAAAGCGAGGCTTATTTCCTGGAGGGTCAAAAAGGGCCATACATCGACCAGGTCAGGTTTTTCATCAGCGAGCAGGAAATCGGTTTACATATCAGCACGCCAATCCGCGACCACAGCGGCAAACTGCTGGCGGTGCTGGTCGGTCATGCCAGCCCGGCGGAAATGGCCCGCATCATGCAGCTTAAGACCGACCTGGCCCGCACCCAGGAAACATATCTGGTGAACAAATCCAATTTTTTTGTAACCGAACCGGAGTTGGGGGATGCCTTTGCCCTGCGCAAAACCATCCGCACGGAGGGAGTTAACCGCTGCCTGGAGGGGTACAGTGACTTTGGCGCTTACAAGGATTACCGCGGGGTGGAGGTAATCGGATATTATCACTGGATCTCCGATCGCCAAATGTGCATCCTGACAGAGATAGACCAGGCTGAAGCTTTCGCGCCGATTTATGCCTTGCAAAACCAGATTGTATTATTTGGCCTGGCAACGGTCGCCCTGGTTACCCTGCTGGCAGCTGGTTTTTCAAACACCCTCACCCGCCCCCTTGAAAAGCTGGTTAATGGTACCCGGGAGATTGGCAAAGGCAATCTGGATTACCGCATTACAGCCAACACCGGGGATGAAGTGGAACAGCTCGCCCGCGCATTCAATGAAATGTCGGCCCACCTGCAGCAAAACATCAACCAGGTACAGCACAACCAGCGCCAGGTGCTGGCCCTCAGCCAGGCCGCGCAGGTCGTCCAGCGCGCGCTCAGTCCGAACCAAATCTATCAAGCTGTGGGCGCCGAGGTCGGCAAACTGGGGTATCAGGTGGCCGTCCTCCAACTGAAAAGCAGGAACCAGTTCACCATCCCCTACCTCAGCCTGGGCGCAGAGTCTCTGATGCAAATTGAAAAGCTTACCGGTGCCAAAGTCCTGGACTATTGTGGCAAGATCCCGCCGGAGGGTCTCCTCGACCAGGTGATAAAGTCAGGTGAAAGCCGGTTCTTTTCTTCAACCAGTTCCATCCTGGCTGAAATTTTCCCCGCGCTCGCGCAAACATCCATCGACGAGCTGTCCAATGTCCTCAAAGCCAACAGTGTCATCCTTACCCCGCTGCTGGTCAACAAAGCAACCTGGGGGTTCATGATCATAGGGGGCCAAGAGCTGAGAAAGAGCGATATCCCCGCAATTGAGGTCTTCGCCAACCAGGCCGCGGTAGCGCTGGAAAACGTCTTCTTGCTGAATAACCTGCAAACCGAACGCAATTTTACCAATGCCCTGCTCGAGACCTCCAGCGCGCTGACCTTTGTGCTGGATGAAACCGGCCGGCTGGTTCGGTTCAACCACGGCTGCCAGGCCACCACTGGCTACACCTTTGAAGAACTGCGCGGCAGAACCATCTGGGAGGTACTCTTCCTGCCCGGCGACACCGAATGGGTGCGCTCCAGATTTGAAGCTCTGCTGCAGGGTGGCGCCAACAGCCATTACGAATGTGCCTGGCGCGCCAAAGATGGTTCCCTGCGCTGGATTATCTGGTCCTATGCCGCCCTGCGGGATGAGCAAAACCAGGCCCAATTTGTGGTGCAGACCGGCATCGATATCACTGATCGCAAAATCCTGGAACAAGAACTGCGCGAGGCCCGGGATGAATTGGAAATCAGAGTCCAGGAACGCACTGCTTCGCTGCAGGAGAGCGAAGAACGCTACCGCACCTTATCTGAAGCGGCTCCGGATATGATCTTTACCGTGGACCCGGAATACCGGGTGCGCTATGCCAACAGCCACGCCGCCCTGCAGTTTGGGCTGGAGCCGCAAAGACTGGCCGGACAATTTCTGGACCAGTTTTTCTCCTCAGATGTGGCGGACCGGTTAAGACAGGCCATCCACAGGGTGTTCACCTCCGGAGAGAAAGTCTTTTCTGAAAACCGCGTTCAATTTCAGGGTGAAGACCTGTGGCTTAGTACCTGGCTGGTACCGCTGCGCGATCCAACCGGCACCGTCCATACCGTGATGGGGGTTTCCCGCGATATCACCCTGCGTAAAATGACAGAGCAGCAATTACAGTCAACTGTGCTGCAGTTGGGCAAGTCCAACCAGGAGCTCGAGCAGTTTGCCTATGTTGCCTCTCACGACCTGCAGGAGCCGCTCCGCATGGTGACCAGCTATTTGCAATTGATCGAGCGGCGCTACCGCGACAGACTGGATGAAGACGCCGACGTCTACATCAATTACGCGGTGGATGGCGCCAACCGCATGAAAACCCTCATCAATGATCTGCTGGCTTATTCCAGGGTCGGCACCCGCGGCAAAGAGTTTGCCCCTGCGGACCTCAGCAAAATTTTGAATGGGGTGTTGGGCGAATATGGTTTGATGATTGAAGAAACCGGTGCGCGGATCACCTCTGACCCCTTGCCGGTGCTGGTGGTTGATGAAAGCCAGATTGCCCAGTTGTTCCGCAACCTGCTGGGGAACGCCTTCAAATTCCACGGCGACCAGCCTCCGCGGATACACATTGGCGCGGCAGACCAGGGCGGCACATGGCTGTTCTCGGTGCGCGATGAGGGCATCGGGATGGACCCCAAATACTTCGACCGCATTTTCGTCATCTTCCAGCGCCTGCACACGCACGAGGAGTATCCCGGCACCGGCATTGGATTGGCAATTTGTAAAAAAATCGTGGAACGACACAAAGGAAAGATTTGGGTAGAATCACAACCCGGGCAGGGCGCAACCTTTTTCTTTACGCTTCCCAAAGTGATCTAAAAGGAGATTTTAGATGAAAAAAAAGGAATCCAAAAGCCGCTTGATTGAAATCTTGCTGGTAGAGGATAATCCCGGCGATGTGCTGTTGACCCGAGAAGCACTTAAAGAAGGTAAGGTGCTGAACAATTTGTATGTAGCCAAAGACGGAAGCGAAGCACTGCAGTTTTTGCACAAAGAAGCCCCCTATGAGAATGTGCCGACGCCGGATATTGTGCTGCTGGACCTGAATCTCCCAAGGGTAAATGGCCGTGAAGTCTTGGCGCATGTGAAATCAGACCTCAATCTGCGCCGCATCCCGATTGTGGTATTAACAACCTCCAAAGCCGAAGAGGATATTGTCCGCTCTTATGACCTGCATGCCAACTGTTATATCACCAAGCCGCTCGACCTGGAACAGTTCATTCAGGTGATTAAATCCATTGAAAATTTTTGGCTTTCTATCGTCAAATTACCTGAAAAAGATTAAGGCTCTGGTACAAAGTGAACGAAAATTCAAGTATGGTGGAAATATTACTGGTAGAGGATAACCCGGGAGACGTTCGTCTGACACAGGAAACCCTGAAAGAAAGCA
>Ga0068714_10003758_pt1 | contig 17606 bp, 16 predicted proteins | sample MTBNYHSulfiMetaG_FD_62988 | JGI IMG/M metagenome (GOLD analysis project Ga0068714, IMG submission 62988) | Enrichment culture microbial communities from rom New York Harbor, USA that are MTBE-degrading - MTBE-NYH (New York Harbor Sulfidogenic)... | ecosystem: Environmental > Aquatic > Marine >...
TTTTACTTACAGTCATCACAGAACTTAATAGGTGATGAATATCTTTAAATCTATTAATATTCTCAAGCATTAAAAATAATTCTTCACCTCTTTTCTTACCTATAATTGGTTGAGCTAAAGAAATACATTTTTTCCGAAACTCTTTCTTTTCAATAGGATTATTAGGTGAACCTGGTGGATAAGAAACTTCATATTTATATATATTTTTATTAGTTATTATTTCTGCCCTATAAGGCCATTGTGCAGGATATCTAGCCGTTAAGCTTTCGTCTTCGATGACATTTATCTTACTACATATCTCAAGAATTTCACTCTTAGTAATTGCTTCTTGATTGAAATCCTCAATACCTACTTTACCTCTAAGAAGATATACAGCAATATTATATTGAATACTGAATTGTGCATCTAACACACTTTTAGGATGCGGCCTATTTCCTTCCTCAAAAGCCATCATAAAAGTATATATATTAATTGATTTTAAATCATCTAATAAAAAATCATTTTTATTTTTAGACTTAACTACCGCATCAACTGCACCATGCATATAACGACATGAAGGATATGGTTTTACACTTGTTTCTAAAAACATGAATTTTTCTCCAATATCTTTACTTATATTATCGGCTTCCCATTTACCAGCCATACAGTTAAATAACCCAAATTTCCCTATTAACGTATCACCTGGATTTGGGAACCCTTCTCGTGCCATTATAGCAGATATAATACCATTTTCTGATGCCTTTGCTGCATGGAAAGCACTGCTAACAATATTCCCATCTATTTGGTATTGTCGAAAACCACAGGCTTGATCCGCAGCTAATCTTAACGCATTGGAAATTTTTTCTTTATCAAGTCTAAATAACTTCGAAGCTGCTCCTGCAACCCCAATTGTATTGCAAGTTCCAGTAGGATGAAAACCACTATTATAATGATATGGATTAATAGCACTGGCAACTCTTGAAGAAATTTCATATCCCACTATTACTGCCTCAATAAATTTATTAATTTTTACATTCAGCCATTCACCCAAGGCCAGGGATCCCATAATTACGGCTGCCCCAGAATGAACCACTCCTGGTTCATATACATCATCAAAGGTATAATTTCTTGTTAGAAAAGAATTTATAAATGCAGCATATGGGGTAGATGTTTTTTTGTTGTTAAAAAGAATTGATGAATGTTTAACATTATTTATACTTGAAAAAATTTTTACTATTTCATTAGCAAAAGGCCCTTTGCTACCAGCAATACAGCAAAATATTGCATCTTTTATAAGCATTCTTAAATATTCATCATTTTGCTTATTACTAAATTGTACTAGGCTAAATTTTTCTATAAATTCAGCTAAATCTTTGTATATCATTAAATACCTCTTCTCTCTTATCTATAGACATAGCTACCCTAGTGATATTAAACTTGATATTAATAAACTCTATTTAATTCTTTTATAAATCTATGAAAATTATCGTCCTCTTCTATATCAAAAATTAACTTAATTATTTTCTCAATACTTTCTCTACTAATAATGTCTTGTGTGAGTATCTTGAATTTTTTAATTAATTCTTCTTTGGTAACTGGATTTTCTTTACTCCCTTTGCGATGGTCTACTCTCTGTAACCATTTTTCTCCATCATTAGTTTCTACTTGTACAATACAAGAATGCCTATAATCAGGTCCCAAGCTGTCTAATTCCTCATCACCTAATACTTCTACCCTATTAGCAATTGATATTATTTTATCATTATATATTTTTTTCATAGTATACTGATTTACAAAGGCATCTCCTTCTAACAATGTTACCGCGATTGTATATGGCATATTCATCTGTGCAGTTAATATAGTAGAAGGTTTGTATTCCCAACCTACATGTTCTTGAGTAGCACTAGTAGTTCGAACTAAAATCTTACTAATTTTGTTTACGTCTAATCCTTGGTCTAATAATTTTTTAACTGCATCTACACTTGTTTGATTACTTGCACAACATGAATAAACTTTGAATCCCACATTAGGTAATTCAAAATTTTCACCTAAACCTTGTGTAACTTTTTCAAGATCCATAACACTACTAGTAGAGGAACAGAAACCTCCGAATTTAGCTTCAATCACATTATTAATACCAGTAAAACCCATCTGAGCAAGTTGAGCGGAATAAATTCCATTCATTGCTGCTTTACCAGAATGAAAACGTTTCGCCATAGCACCATATTGAGCTGCCAATAATCCGGCTGCTTGTGAACCAGCTAATCCTATAGCATTTATCATTTCTTCAATAGAGAGATCTAAAATATAGCCAGTAGTTACTGCTGCAGCAAAAGTACCAAGTGTTCCCTGATTATGGAATCCTCTCTGGAAATGGGCTGAACCACCAACACACATGCCAATTCTAGTACCAGCTTCATATCCTGCAACGATTGCCGTTAAAAATTTTTCTACCGAGATATTTTTGTTATACTCTGACATGGAAATAGCTGTAGGGATAACTACAGAACCCGGATGAAATGCTGATTGGTGGTGAGTGTCATCAATCTCAAATGAATGACAGGAAGTACCATTTACTAAAACAGCATTAGCAACATTAGTTTTTTTCTTATTTTTCCATATAGTTGCTTCTTTTCGACCTCCAAGTTTTTCGACATAATCAGCTAATATTTCAACACATTCCTGACTATTTCCAAATAAGCCACAACCAACACTATCTAAAATACACAGCTTTGTATGTTCAATAACATTTTGTGGAAGGTCTTCAAATTTCAGCTTACTAACAAATTGAGCTAATTCTTCAGTTTCTCCTCTTTTTGTTTCCATGTAAATTACCCCCTTGGTAAATTAATTATTGAATTTGGACATTTATCATATCTACAGCTATCACAGTCAGGAAAAGTAACATCTAAATGTGCGCCTTTGCATTGTTCTATAACCTTTAGACAATCTAAGACTGCTTTATCTTGTCCTTCTAAAACAAATACACAAGCACCTTCAGCTTCACATAGCCCCCCACTAGCAATAGGACTTGCTTTTACCTCATGCAATTGAAAAGCTTCTACCTCAGTAATAAGAGTCCCTTTAACTTTAAAAAGGCCAGCGGGGATTCCCATAGAGCCACTTATATTATTCACATCTACAATCTTGGCTGCCTCTTCGACGGAAATGTTAATTAATTTATTATTACTAGCAAATAGCATTATTTCAAAGTTTTTCTGTTTTGCTTTTGCCATAGCTCTGGCAATAGTGCCACCATCTCTATTTGCTGTTAAAACCCCTGCATTCCCATTTTGATCTATTACATTGACCCCTTTTAAATAATAATCGCCAGGGCCCATTTTTTCTAAACATTCGCCTAAAGCTATTCCTTGAAACAACTGACTTTTTTTAAAAAACCAAGAATAAGTTACATCATGTTGATCATATCCTTTTTTGCGTCTAGCTGCTATTTCTTCGAATTCTTTACTGATACAAGTACCTTTTGGTGCAATTGCTCCACAGAACCACAACCCTTCTGGCTTTTCTCCCATAATTGCTTCATAAATAAAAACTGTCGAGGTGCTAGGATGAATTAACATATTTCCTTCCATGAGGGCTTTTTTAAATCCTTTATGTTTGTCTATCAAACTTTTAGCAATAAATTTTTTTGCCTCACTTGCAGTCAGTACAACTAAATATTTCATTAAATCTTTTACTCCTTATCCTTAATAATATAATTTATACTTAAGAAATATTAACAAAAATCAAATATCTTAAATCTAAAACTAATAGCCCATTATAGATTTAGCTAATTTTATATTTTTTCTAGATATTTAATATATTCTTTACTTGAATTTAAGATATGTTCTTTCATTGCAAATTCTGCATCATTACTTTTTTTCTCTAACATCAATTTTAAAATTTTTAAATGTTCACTAGTTGAATTTTCTCTACGCCTGTGTATAGAAACTGAATATTTTCTAAATCTTTCTATTTTATTATTTATATCACTTAACAATTCACTACATAATCTATTATTAGCCATCTTATCGATTAAAGAATGGAATTCCTTACCCATAAGAAGAAAATCGGGATCAGATAAACTAACTTTGCTATTGACTTTGCTATTGACAACATTAATAAGGTTATCATAATATCTTTCGAGAATTTTAGCATTCTTGGCATCAAGATTTAAAGTAGCTTGCTTTGTCAATAAACCTTCCAAAACTGATCTCACTGCATACAAATTTTTTAATTGCCTTAAAGAAATTTCTGAAACTACTACACTACCATTAATTTGCCTTCTTACCCAACCTTCTCTCTCCAAAATTTGTATAGCATCCCTTAAAGGACTGCGACTCACATTAAATATTTTGGATAACTCTGATATTTTTAAAATATCGCCCTCTTTCAGATTTCCTTTTATAATATATTCACGTAAAATATTAAATATTTTTTTACCGATATTTTCTTTTTTTAATTGAAAATTCTTTGTATTTGTATAAATATCATCTATAATCATATATCTACTACTGAACCTCATCCTCAATTTATAATAATTAATCCATATTTTTACATATAATATCTGCCAAGAATTTTTTATAAAATCTAGCTTTTTATTATCTTATTATCCTAATATAATATATAATAATATTAAAGTTAACTAAAATAGTATAGAGAGGCTTCTAACTCATACTTTATAACTAAATAACTAAAGAGATTAGAAGCTTCTCTTAAAACTATAATAGGACTCCATCATATAATTCTCCCACTTTTAAAAAATCATATTTTTTGCTTTTCGGCTCTACAGTAGTTCCACTAATATCTAGTTTCTCACTCATTTTTTTCTATTCCAATTTTTTTATATATCAATATTTATGTATTTATGTATTTATGTATTTATGTATTTATAAATACCACTTTTTTAAAAACTTGTCAACAATATTTCTAGTAATTTGTTAATATTTTATGATAATGTCACCTTATTAATTATCTTGATAAAATGTCACTATGAATAAAGAGGTACATTATCAGATGTCTCAAAAACAACTGAGTAGGTATGTGACCATTTCTAGGCTGATAGAAAAACAGATTACCACTAAAGAGGCAGCTATAGCTCTTAGGCTCTCGGCAAGACAAATTCTTCGCCTTAAGATAAGGAGTGACAGAATATGAGGCGAATGCATTCATTCACAAAAATACCGGCAGAAAGCCACACCATGCGATTGATGAGTGCCTAAGAGAAAAGATCATTGTCTTGAAGATCTCCCATCCCTACTCTAATGCCAATTTTCAGCATTTTCAGGAATTGCTGGCAGAATATGAAAAGATTAAAATCAGTTATTCTGCCCTGTATGGTATGCTAACCAAAAGCGGAATAAAAAGTCCCAAGAAACGCCGGCGTTTTACGAACCATCGCAGAAGAAAGCGTAAGGCAGCCGAAGGGTTGTTGGTACAGTTGGATGCCTCTCCCTTTGGCTGGTTGTCAGATGGCAAAGAGTATAACCTACACGGAGGGATTGATGATGCCAGTGGCCAGGTTGTCGCCCTGTATCTGGCCGAAAGTGAATGTCTGGAAGGATATTTCCAAACCATGCATATTATGCTAGAACTATACGGCATTCCTGTTAGTATTTACTCAGATTGTCATACCATCTTCTTTTCTCCTAAGAAAGATAAACTATCCCCAGAGGAACAACTGGCCGGAAAGAGGGCGAATCTGACCCAATTTGGACGGGCTATGGGCCAATTGGTATTCATGATCTGTGCCCGTACTCCTCAGGCAAAGGGCCGTATTGAACGATTATGGCAAACCCTGCAGAGTCGACTGACCGTAGAGTTAAAGTATCATGGGATTAAAACTGTCCAGGAGGCCAAGAGCGCTTTTTCACTTCTCTGGTAATTTTCAAATAATTGGGTCTGAAAAGAAAACTCTCTTATCTGGGGTTTGGCCAAAAGCAGGCTACCTACCCGGGTATGAAAGGAACGGGGCTTATAGCCGTTACGATTGGCCTTTCTTTTGGTATAATCCCTTTCGTGAGATAATACTCCCACCTGCCTGTCTCTTTCTTCTTCCATAAGTTGTTGCATGATACTTTTTACCATTTCCTTTAGGAAATCTCCGTCTTTATCCAATGCCTCTTGCAAAATTAACTTTATTGACTTACTATTTAGTTGGGTCATCTGAATTAGTCCTCCTTAATGGTTTTAGTTTATTTTATTATGGAGGCTCTTGATGGCCTATCTTAATTAACTTTTTTCACTTTTACAGAAAATATAGCACACACTCATAAGATTTAAGATTATTATTTATTTTTTTCTTTATTTGAAAGACTTATATTAATTTTTGTAGATGGTTGGAAAAGAAATATTTGCCCTTTTAATCTCTCAGAGTTAAATTCTTTGCAGCTCTGATGCGATGATTACGATTAATAAAATATAATAAAATGTTTTAAAAACAATAGGTGTAAAGCGATTTTAGTAAGTATATAAAAATATACAAATTAGAGAATGTATATGTACTTATTATAAAATAGTACTTATTATAAAATATTTAGTCTATTATGGAAAATATAGAAAGGTTACATTCAAAAAGAAAGCGGGTAAAACGCTTAAAGTGTTCTTTCTTGAAATTACCAAGAGATATGAGATAACTTTCCTATAGATAGGATTGACCGAGCTCGTATCCATTTTCTCTACAATTAGTACCAAAATATAATGTAACCCAAATCATAAGAATAATAAAAGGCATAGAATTTTGACAGTGAAAATACAATACCATAAATAAATATATAAAAACCAAGGAAAGGAGATAAGGACATAATAAGTTGCATTATCATTGGAACTTTGCCTGGTTTAGGGGCATCGGTTGGTGCAGCTCTAATAATGCCTTTTATTTTTAGGATGGAATCCGCACAAGCATTGGTAGCTATTTCTTCTATTTGGACTACTTCTCGGTTTGGTGGTGCAATAACAACTATTATACTAAATATTCCCAGGACCGCATCGAATGCACCAACAGCTTTCGATGGATATCCAATGATGTGTAAAGGCGAAGGTATTCAAGCAGTTTCAGAAGCATCAATGGGTAGTCTGATGGGAGCAATTTTGGTACCTTAGTATTACTTTTTGTTGCCCCGCCTCTGGCAAAATTAGGTCTGTTATTTAGGCCTGCCGAGCATTTTGTTATTGATATTGTTTGGTGTAGTAGTAATTGCTAGTGTTTCAAAGGGGGGTTACCTAAAAGGATTGTTAGCAGGTTTATTTAGATTTGCAATAGGTACGGTAGGTCTAGATCCCTATTATGGAGTACCTCGTTTTACTTTTGGAATTTTCAATCTATATGAAGGTTTCAATTTTGTTTGGATTATTATTGGCTTATTTGGAATATCAGAAATGTTACTTAACATAAATAAAGGTGCGATTGTTGAGAATATTAAGAAAGATGTAGACTTAAATCTATTCTCATATCGAAATACCAAGTTATACCTTAAAACATCTTTTTGCTCCTTTTAAGGCTGCATCAGCCTGGTTAGCTATTTTTATTGGTTCAGCAATTGGAATCATAGTCGGAATGATTCCAGGAATTGGTAGTAGTGTATCGCCTTAGCTTACCTACGACCAGTTACGTAGAATATCACCTCGAAAAAAAGAATTTGGAACTGGTTTAGTAGAAGGAGTATTGGTAACAGAAAGTTGCAACAATGCTGGGGAAGGTGGATCATTAATCCCAACACTATCATTAGTTATTCCTGGTTCTGCAATGGGAGCAATAATACTTTCAGCATTTATGGTTATCGGGATAAATCCAGGTCCAAGAATGTTTATAGAACATGCTAAAGAGATCTACATAATGATTCTTAGCACCCCAGTTGCTGCAACAATAGCAGTATTAATCGGGGCTATTATTTTACCAATTTTTGTAGTATTAGCCCTAAAACCTATGCGTGTTATGATTGCTTCGCTAATGATTATGTGTGTATTGGGAGGTTATGTAGTCTACTATAGCAAATTTGCAGCTCTCGTAACAATTATCTTCGGTATTAAAGTATATGCAATGAAATGTGGAAAGTATCCGGTTTCAGCTACTGTCATTGGATTTTTGCTAGGGGGTATTGCTGAACAGAATTTTACTAGAGTATTATCACTATCGGGAGGGGGGTAGTTTGACTATATTTATCGGGTCTTGATTAATAAATTTGTTATGGATTCTTATCATTATTACTACTTTTCTAATCTCTAAGAGATTAGAAAAATTTTATATGATCGGTTAAAAAACGAGGATAAAGATTTTACATAGTAATATCAGTAAATGAAAGGAATTGGGAAAGAAAAATGGAATTAACAAAAGAATTGAAGAAAGTAACAGACGTAATTATTATAGGAACGGGATTTGCAGGATTAAGTACTGCAATTGAATCTAATAATTCTGGATTAAAAACTATTATTTTAGAAAAGTATTCTTCCTTTGGTGGGAATTCAGTTATTTCTGGAGGTGGTATAAATGCGGTAGATCCGGAAAAACAGAAAGCACAAGGAATTAAAGATTCTTTGGATTTACATTTTCAACAAACGTTTGAGGGAGGAGGCTGTTTAGGGCAAACAGAGAAAATAAAATATATGGTAGAACATTCTTTAGAAGATTCTGTTCGCTGGCTAGAAAATATGGGAGTAAAATTTCCTGAAAAAGTTGAATTAGGATATGGGGCTCTCTGGCCAAGGACTCACAGGCAGGCAAGCTATAAACAATACTATAGAGGTTCAGCAATTCTAAATGCCCTATTTGATTGTATAAAAGATAAAAAAGATGTTGATATATTATTTAATCATAAGGTGACAAGAGTTATAAGAGAAAATTATTTAAAGGGAAGAGTTGAAGGTGTCGAAGTAGAAAGTAAAGGACAGAAGTTTTTCATTAAAGCAAAAAAGGCAGTTGTTCTAGCAACGGGAGGTTTTGCAGCTAATAGTAAATGGGTGAGTAAGCACGATCTCAGGCTTGCTGATTTAGATACTGATAATTATAAAGGTGCTACAGGTGAAGGCATAAGAATGGCTCAAGATATTGGTGCTGACACCTTACATATGGATTATATTCAAACAGTACCTAAAAAAACCAACCCCCCCTTCAAAGCAATGGCTTTTAATATCTGTGCCCAGGAACTAAGAAAAAAATATAAAGATCCCTCTCACCCTTATTGGATTTTTATAAATAGTATAGGTAAACGATTTATTAATGAGGATGCTAGACGTATAGAAATTAGTATGAAAATGTTAAATCAAGAAACCTTTGATCCTTTACCAATTATTAAAACTGATAGTATTTCTAAATTGGAGGAAAAATTAGGGATACAGAAAGGAAATTTAGAGAGAACGATTGCTAATTATAATCAGTTTTGTATTAATAAAAAAGATGAGGAATGGGAAAAGGATCCAGAATGCCTTATTCCTATTATTACTCCTCCTTTTGAAGCTATAAGTGTAGCTCCAAAATCTCACTTTACAATGGGAGGATTAAGAACAGAAATAACTGGGCAAGTATTTGATAGAGAAGATACAATTATTCCAAATTTATATGCAGTGGGAGAAGTAGTTGGTGGTTTACATGGGGCAAATAGACTAGGACATAATGCTACTCCTGAGTGTATAGTATTTGGTCGACTTTGTGGCAAAACAATTGGTTTATCAAAGTAAATTTAGGAAGATCTAAGTAAGTCAGAAATATTTGTTTAAGATATTGACTTTATTAAATTGGTTTTAGTTCTAAAATGATAAGAATAGTTTATGAGATCTTTCCAAAATATAATATAGATAATATAGAAAGTATAAATAGAAAAGTATAACTATAATTTGGAGGAATATTGCAATTATTTTTCAAGAATCATTCTATGGAAATATTACGAAGGAATTACAAAATTAAAAAGTTTTTGGGTTTTATCTAATATGTACTATATTGTTACAATATTCGTGAGAAGAAACTAGTCAATAGTTACAAAATATATTCCAACGTAGGCATAAACAGTAAGGAAGGATTCAGATAGATAAGTTTATTGACCCGAAGGGAAGAATACCAAAGGTTTAATTTAGATGAATGCAAATTTGTCCGAAGAGCGTCAGCGTCTAGATTTGCTCAAAACGTGGAAGGGTTCCATGGGCTTGCTCATACGATTTTCACTCTGGCTATTGATACTTGATAGTTTTGTAAAAGAATACTTACGAGGAAAGAAAAATTTTATTTGAGAGAGGCATAACCATGACAATGAATAAAATAATAATAGGAAATGCAGTAAGGACTGGTGGTGGTAGATTTGAAGGTAATTTTAAGGAAACCACTGCTGTTGAATTAGGAGCAGCAGTAATAAAAGAAGCAATAAAAAGAATTAATATTCCTCAGAAAGAAGTAGATGAAGTTATATTTGGAAATGGTTGGCAGGCAGGGATTGGTCCCAATCCTGCAAGGTTATGTGTAGTAGAAAGCGGATTATCTATAAAAATCCCAGCATTTTCAGTTAATATTAGATGCGGCTCTAGTCTAAGAGCTGTTCAATTTGAACCTCCCCCGCTTTACCGGAAACCAAGATAAGACTATAATTTAAACCATTGGAGGTTCCAGTAATATGGAGAAAAAATAGATACCCACGGGCAAGCCCGTGGTACTTTTAAAACCATTCAAGCTTCGCTTGACCTAAATCCTGGCTTTCTTGGAATTGAACATACTTGATGATACTTTTCTCATCAATGCCTACTGTTGAAACAAAATAGCCTGGTGACCAGACGATGTTTTCTTTCCAGTATACTTTTAACAGCCAGGAAAACTTTTTCCTCAAGTCTACTGGCTGATTGAGCTTTTATTTGCCCTATGATATCAGAGACACTGTATTTTGGCGGTATGATCATAATCATATGGAGATGATCTAGATCTACCTGTATGTTATATTCTAATATTTCACATCCTGGAAGGCTTCTGAGTATCTTAGGAAAAAGTTTTCTTAAGTATCCACGCAACCCAGGATTTAGGATTGTAAATGTCAAGCACTTTTCCCACTACTTCGGTAAGTACACATCCTACTATGACGGTAAGGATAAATCCCTCCTGCCTGGTAAACAGTTTTCCTACTAGAGAAACTGGAAATAATCAATCTCCTTTCTTTTGATTTGAGATGCGATAGGATTCTCCTTTCAGGTTAAAGATCCTGGCATGATGTAAGAGACGGTCCAAAAGTGCGGTGGTCAGGACCGCATCTCCCATCATCTCGGCCCAGGATTCAAAACTCTTGTTGGAGGTAATAATGACCGATACCCGTTCATACAGGTCACTGATCAGGTTAAAAAAGAGATTGGCCTCTCTTTTTTCGATGGGGGTATAGCCGATCTCATCAATGATCACCAGGTTGGCCTTGGTGATTCTCCTTAGGCGGTACTGGGAGCTTCTCTGGATTTCTGCTGTCTTTAACAGCTTGATCAGGTTGGTGATTCTCTCAAAGACGACCCGGGAGCCTTTTTCGATAACTACTACCCCCAGGGCGATGGCCAGATGGGTTTTTCCATTATGGAAAGCTTTCCATAATGGTAAGACTCATTTAGCCATTGGCCTGGGCATTAAGGCCTGCCTGAGTGGATATAAGGTGTTGTTTGTAACTGTACCCTTATTGATCAACCAGTTAAAGGAATCCCGTTCCCAGCAAATCCTAACCAGGATGGAAGGCAAGTTTGAAAAGTATGACCTGGTTATTGCCGATGAGTTAGGTTACATCTCCTTTGACAAAGAAGGTTCAGAATTACTCTTTACCCATCTCTCGCTCAGGGCTGGTAGAAAATCCACCATTATTACCACCAATCTCTCCTTTGACCGGTGGGAGGAGATCTTTTCTGATGCGGTAATGACTGCAGCTATGATTGACCGGCTAACCCATAAATCTTACCTGCTCAATATGAATGGAAATTCCTATCGGTTAAAGGAAACCAAAGAGTGGCTGGCAGGACAGGAGGAAGAAAAAGATGAGCTAAATTGAGTTAATTTTTTTAGAGATAGTGGTGTACTTTTGGAGTGAAATATGGTGTACTTTTCGGTTGAAATTTACAACAGGGTAGACAGGGACGGAATAGCCCGTAGTAGCAGTGAAGCTTTGGTAATCAAAGCAGAGCCAAGGGGCTATGTTATCCAGTTTTACCTTTTAGTCAACCAAATTCTTTGGGAGGAACTAAAGTGGAAAAGACAAAGTTGTTTACGACAGGATAACAAGAGCCGGATGAGCCGATTGGTTTATTTGTCTGGTTAGCTGGGACCGGGAATAGCCGGTTATCTTCATGAGATATCTTCTGATCAATCCTTTTTCTTTTTTGGAGAGAATAACATAATGAAAACTTCTTAGTGTCTCTTCTATTCAGGAATAAGCCCCCTTTTGGGATTTCTTGTTAAATTTTATTGCCTCTGTTTCATATAAAAAGCTTTTTATTTGAGCCAGTCTATTTAATTTAGAGTCATTCATCATAATCACCATAATATAGCTATTATGACTCTTGTCCCTGTTCGGTCAAATGTGTTGACCTTTTAGGAACAAATTTCAGGCTCATCTTGTGTTGGAGAAGACTAGAAATTATTAAAATTTATATTTTATTTATTATGTCCTGGGCTTATTATTCCTTGAACGAATTTTATCAGATAATCTTTATAATTATTTTCCGGATGAAGAAGTACTTCCTCTAAAACGTTCCTGAGAATGGTCCCTAACTTTTTACTTTCAAATAACCCCATTTTTATTAAATCATCACCATTAATGGCTAAATCAGTCAATTTTACCGGATTATTCATTCTAAACTCTTTATCAAGTAACTTTTTCTCCATTTTCAATTTATTTTTTTGTGAAATATCGTTCTCGGATAATAATAGAATCTCTTTCAATGACATCATCAGTTCAATATTTTCTCTTCCAAATTGAGCTAATAAAAAACGAATTTTTACATTGGAATTAAACTCAATATCTTTCCATTCTTTGCTTAGAAGAATTTTTACTGCTTCGGTTGTCTTTTTCTTAAATCTTAAGTATTTTATAACCGGAACATAAAAAAGGCGGGCATCTTGACAGGAACCAAAATAAAGTCTTCCCCACAGGGCAAGCTGGGCAGGCAAATCTTCTTTTAATTCATCTGCCGCTGACCAGAATATTTTCTTTTTGTCTCCCTTGGTCCTTTGCATCTTTTTAATTCTGTCAATGCTGAAAATATAGCGTTCAAAACCGAATTGTTGCAATAATGATATGCCTCGCTTTGTATCGGGGCTATTTAAAATGAGACATATTTCCCTTCTTATCCGTTCGGGGCTCACATAATGGATTAAAAAAGCATGTTTTAATAAACTTTTTTTGATTGTCGGGCTCAGTGCAAAAGCTAACTCACAGGCAATACGAATAGATCTTAACATTCTCAGGGGGTCTTCCTTGAATTTTATATCCGGATCAATGCTTTGGAGAACTTTTTGACTTAAATCCCGTAATCCATTTGCCGGATCCAATAAACCCTTATCCTGGTTCCAGGCCATTGAATTGATAGTGAAATCACGATAGAGTAGATCATCTTTCACTATCTGAAAGATATCGCTTTGATCATCGTGCAAATTTTGATTACTGCTGTTGCGAAAGGCTGATATTTGATGCGCTTTATGATTCAAAACAATCGTCACGGTCTGGAAACTTTTTCCTATCATGAAAGTTTGATATTCACTGAATATCATCTTAATGTCTTTTGGTTTTGCATCAGTCAAAATATCCCAGTCTCTGACCGCCCTTTTAAGCAACAGGTCTCTAACGCACCCTCCTACCAGGAAAGACAGGAATCCCGAGTCTGCAAGCTTTTTTAATATAAATAAAACATTATCCGGGATGTCATTTATCTTAATTCTGTGATCTTTAGAGTAAAATAAATTCATTTTATCTATTTTCGTATTATCCATAATTATGTTCTCTTTTTTAGATTAGGCCAAAACAAAAAATAAATTTTCATTGATTCTGGTTTCTAATTAATATTCTATGCATTTATGGTATAAAAAACAAAAAATTAAAAAATATTCATTTTTTATTTGACAAATTTATAAATCATGATATAATTGCTATTAGAAATTATTGTTAAAAGCAAATAATAAATATAGAGGTTTTCAGGAGATTTTATTCACCTGTCTATATGATGATATGAAAGAAATCTATTCAATAATCTTAAATTTAAAGTACTTTTGTAACTGTAATGAAAACAGGATTAGTGCTTCATGTCAAATTAGTTCAGCTGAACTAAGAGGTATCAACGCAATTGAACGCCATAAAAGTATTACTTGCTCTGAATTAGCTGAGAAAATAAGGCTTTCTCCTTCTCGCATAAGCAGGATTACTGATAATTTAGCTAAGAAAGGTTACTTGTCAAGACAGGTAAAAGATCATGATCGACGAACAACTTTCCTTTATCTAACCGAAAAAGGGGAAAAAATGAAGGATGATATTAATGGAAAGCAGAAAAAATTTGAACAGCTTTTAACAGCAAAACTTAGTACGCAGGAAATTGAATTAATCAAAATAGGATTAAAAAAACTGGAAAACATTTTAGGAAACAATATAAAAAGGAGTTAAAAATGCCAGAAAAAACATTAGTCGAAGTCAATGAAAGTAATTTTCAACAGGAAGTACTGGATTCTTCTTTGCCCGTATTGGTAGATATGTGGGCACCCTGGTGCATGCCCTGCAAAATGGTTGCACCTGCTGTTGAAAAAATTGCAAATGATAACGCAGATAAATTGAAGGTATGCAAATTGAATGTTGATAATAACCAAAATATCGCAGTACGCCATAACATTCAGGGGATTCCCGCCCTTTTGATTTTTAAAGATGGGAAAGAGGTTGACCGGATTGTGGGGGCAGTACCTCCTCAGGCAATCCAATCTAAATTGGACAATATTCTTTAGAGATTTAATAAATATTAGCGGGTGCTATACAAAAAATAGTATGCACCCGCTTTTGATTTCTTTAACTTTTTCACTTAGTATCCTCTCTGTCTATTCAGATTTATTTTTATCAGTCATCAACAAGCTCAATTCCAATCCTTCTTTTCTTAATTCAATTATTTTATTTCGTATTTTAACTAAACTTTCCCCGGATAATTCTTCCTTGGTCTTCTGGTCTAATTGTTCTAAAATAGAATCCATTAATTCTCTTAACTGCTCGGTTTCTCCTTCGAATAACTGCAACTCCTTTGCACTTTTTTCTTGAACTATTTCTACCGGAATAGCTTCACCAGTTCCTTCAATCACAAAATTTTCTCCTAATTTTGGAATAATTACCTGTAAACCCAGATCATTCTGAATCAAACTGGATAAAGTATTTAGCGCTTCCTGTTCTCCATGAACTAAAAACACTTTTTGGGGGTTTTTCTTGAAATTTTTCATCCACTCTATGAGCTCACCCTGATCAGCATGACCAGAAAACCCTTCCAGAACATGTATTTGAGCATTTACCTTGATTTCTTCTCCAAAGATCTTGACCTTTTTTGCCCCGTCTTTGATCCTTCTTCCCAGGGTCCCTTCTGCCTGATATCCAACAAACACAATGCTGGATTCTTTTCTCCATAGATTATGTTTGAGGTGATGCTTGATTCGACCGGCAGTACACATGCCGCTGGCAGAAATTATGACCATGCTCTCCGAAGATGCATTCAGTTTTTTTGATTCCTTAGCTGTCCTGGAAAAATGAAGATTTTTAAAATCAAGCGGATGGTATCCCTGTTTGATAAGTGAAAGCGTATCCTCATCAAAACAATCCGGATTCCTTCTGAATATCTCTGTTGCTGAAATTGTTAAAGGGCTATCAACATATACCGGTATATCCAGGTAGCTTTGATCTTTTACCGAGATAATCTGGTCATAATATTGGTTTAGCTCATAGATAATATCCTGGGCACGTTGTACGGCAAATGAAGGAATAATTACATTTCCTCCTCTCTTCTGTGTTTCGATCATTATTGGGATTAATTTTGCGGCTTCATTATCTAACGAGGGGTGTATGCGATGGCCATAGGTAGATTCAATAATTAAAAAATCAGCCTCTTCAATAATTGCAGGATCTCTTATAATGGGCTTATTTTTTCTTCCCAAATCTCCACTGAAAACCAGTTTGATAGTGTCTCCCTTTTCTTTAATCCAGAGTTCCACAATAGCCGAACCAAGAATATGACCGGCATCCTGGAAGCGAATCGTTAATGCTTCATCGAGTGTAATTTTTTGATTGTATAAGACAGGTGAAAAAGACTTCAAACTATCTGTTGCCTCATCTGCAGTATAGAGAGGTTCCCGCAAAGGTTTACCAGCGCGCTTTCTCTTGCGATTCTCCCATTCATTTTCCGTCTCCTGAACATAGCCACTGTCAGGGAGCATGATTGAACATAGGTCATAAGTTGCCTTGGTACAATATATTTTACCTGTAAACCCCGACTTAACCAGACTGGGAATGCGACCACTATGATCGATGTGGGCATGTGATAAAATGAGAAAATCAATTTCCTCAGGATTAAAGTGAAAGGGCTTGTAATTAAGTCGGTTAAGTTGCCTGCTCCCCTGAAACATTCCACAATCAAGCAATATTCTTTTATCATCTGTCTCCAGTAAAATATTAGAGCCTGTTACTACCTGGGCAGCACCTAAAAAATGTATTTTCATTTTTTATTACACCATCCTTTCCTATTTATAATTACAGTACCCAAAAACTCATTAAGCAAACTGTTAAATTTTAGAAAACATTGTTCTATCATGGTAAGCAATGAATATTATCGACTGGCATATTTCACCTTAAATTATTTATAATTAATCCAGGTCATATGAATATAAAAATATAGAAAGTGCTTATCATAATAAAGATGAGTAAATGAATAAGTAATATTTTATAAAATTTAAAGATATTTACCTTCAAATACTCTATTGTTACAGTGAAACAAAGGTGCATCGGTGAAATCATCATACCTGAAAAACCCGCAATATAAGCAAACATAGCCATAGATAGATTTAACGAACCACCCTGTGTCATCAAAGGCATTAAAATAGGAAAACTTATCCCAATAAAACCAGTAGTAATCCCTGTCAGAAACCCTAACAGGAAAGGAATAAAAAACAAAATAACCCAAATATTAATACCGATTTCGGAAAAAATCTGAGGAATTTGATTCATGGAATCTGTGCTTTCCAGTATTTGCTTAAACAACATAATCCCAATAATCAAAATAATCACTTTAAATGAAATATCCTTAAATATAATTTCCTTTAATTCTCCGGTTGAAATTCGGTGAAACATTAAAAGTAAAACAATAGTCACGCTTAAAGAGACCAATAAATCAATCTTAAAAAATAAAACTAAAAATATAATAAATAATATTGACCAGACACTCTTAAAAAAAGTAAATAGTTGGGGTTTCCAATCTTGGTAATTTATTTTACCATTATTTTTCCTTGCTAAATGTGTATACATCCAGGAAAACCCGATTAACAGCGCAAAGACACTCAAGGGGAACTGAATAATCATAATTTCTCGTAAATCAACACCAATAACTGAAACATATAAAATGAGCCCTGGTATTAAAGGCCAGACAAACTCCCAAACATGTCGAAACCAATAGTTGGAAAA
>Ga0068714_10003759_pt1 | contig 17601 bp, 13 predicted proteins | sample MTBNYHSulfiMetaG_FD_62988 | JGI IMG/M metagenome (GOLD analysis project Ga0068714, IMG submission 62988) | Enrichment culture microbial communities from rom New York Harbor, USA that are MTBE-degrading - MTBE-NYH (New York Harbor Sulfidogenic)... | ecosystem: Environmental > Aquatic > Marine >...
TACTTAAAACACGTTATTTAATACATTTATTATATCAGTGTTGAGTATATTTACAGAAAATTTCATATTTAATCCCATTTTGTCCATGGCTTACATCTGGTCAGTTTCACGTAGCCTCCTCCTGTTTATTTTACTGAACCCTTTCTTTATGGTTAATGCCCAGACACTTCAGAAAGTGGTTGTTTCCGAAAAGCCAGGACTGGTTGCAGACAGCATTCTTCTCGCTGACAGTACATCTTTAAAGTTTATACGATATAAACCTCTTCTGAGTTTCCATATTAATGATAAAAATTTCAATACAGCCGGTTATGAAACTGTTAGAGAAGGGGAATATTTTACCCTCACCATTGATGGCAGGGTAAGGGTACTCTTCACTGAACAGAACAATTCCGGTCGAGGCTGGAAGGGAGAGGTGATCTTTGAGAACATTTCGGCAGACACTATTGCTATAAGCAATGTGATCCCGTTTGAAACCGATATTGAGACAATATACATAACCGGGGAGGGGCCACCCGGTCTTGCACGCGCACACCTTTTCCGGCCGGGCTACAGGCCCGTCAGGGTTATTCTTCCGGATAATGCCTGGGAAATGGGTTATACCTCGTTTCATGTAAGTGGAGAATACTCATTATGTGCCCTGACCCGGCGGCTGAAAACAGACGGGGGCATAAGGCAGAGATACCAGACGGTCCTCCCTCCGGCTACTAATGTGGCATATAATATATTTGCGGACACATTTACCGGTGAGTGGCAGAACGGACTGCGCATGATGTTTCGTGACAGATACCTGTATGATCTGGAGAAGTTTGACAACAGTCTCTTTGAGCGTCCGGATCTTGCCTGGATCAGAGAGAGTTATCTTATTGTTCTGCAGATGGCGTGGGACAGGGATTTTTATGACAGGATGCAGGGGAAATATAATTATTCTAATGTTATCAGGAATGGGATTGAGATCTTCGACAGCATTGATGTAGTAGGGATATGGCCCACCTGGCCAAGGCTGGGTCTCGACCAGCGGAACCAGTGGGACCTTTACCGCGACCTTCCCGGGGGAACAGCTCAGCTGAGGAGCTTTGCCCGTATGTCGAGGCTTGCAGGCACCAGGTTATTCATTGCATATAATCCATGGGATAACAGTACAAGAAAAGAAGATCATTACAAAGGCATGGCACAGCTTATCAAGGATACAGAGGCTGACGGAGTGGTGCTCGACACCAGGGGAAGCTCAAGCCATGAACTCCAGGCCGCAGCTGACAGTGTAAGAAAAGGAGTGGTCATGTATTCCGAGGGTATGGCTATTCCGGCTGATATGCCCGGAATCATCTCCGGAAGGGTACATAATGCGATCTATTATAGTCCCGAACTCAATCTGAATAAACTTATCAAGCCCGATTTTTCCATATTCAGAGTTTGCGATGTGGGAGAAGACCTGCTTAACAGGGAGATAGCAATAGCCTTTTTCAACGGATACGGAACGGAACTGAATATGTTCAGACCGGGGGGAAGAAACGATGATTACAGGAATGATCTTGACTTCCTGTCACGTACAACATTTATACTCAGGCAGAACAATGATGCCTTCCTTGACAATGAGTGGACACCACTCGTTGAAACCACTATTGACAATGTTTATGTCAACAGGTTCAGCTCGGGCGACAAGACTATATATACTGTACTTAATATGAGACCTGAAGGTTTATCGGACAATCTTTTCAGAGCCGAAAAGAGTGACGGGAAACACTGGATATCTCTCTGGAATCATGAGATCCTTACTCCTCAGTACAAGGGTGGAACAGCCTATATACAGGCTCATGCCCCGGGATGGCCCGTTACCCATTCAGGCACCCGGAAGGAGGGGTCGGTTGACTGTATAGCAGAGCTGCCTGATATCCTGCAGTCGGAAATCAACGGAGATTCCGTCAGAATAAAAAACCGTGGAATGGGAAGCGTGATAATCTGGAAAGGTAACCCTTCAAACCAGACAGAGCGAAAAGAAATCGGCCCCGGAAATGACACGGTGATTTGCGTGAAAGATATTTTCGGATACTATGAGGGGAAAATAGTTGTGCAACTTATTGAGAATAAAAGGCTGAAGGATGAGAACATACTCTATCTCAAAGGAGGGACCCCATGGCTTGTAAGCAGGATAGAAAGGACTGAACGAACCGTTGATATTCCTCCCGGAATGGAACTGGTACCCGGTACACGCTTTTCGTATAATGTTACAACAAATGAGGATTTTATTCCTTATCCCGAGGTATGCAATAAAATAATTGAAGTAGAGAGCTTTATGATCGACAAGTACCCGGTGACCAACGCCCGGTATTATGAGTTTCTGGCAAATACGGGGTACCGGCCGGCTGACACAACGAATTACCTGAGGCACTGGAGGTCTGGCATGTACAGGCAGGGTCAGGATAATTATCCCGTTGTTTACGTCAGTCTTGAAGATATGAAAGCTTATGCCTCATGGGCAGGAAAGAGGCTTCCGACCGAAGCTGAATGGCAGCTGGCAGCCCAGGGTACGGACAAACGCAAGTGGCCCTGGGGTAATGATTTTCATGGAACCTACTGCAACAATGCTTTCGACAGACCAACGCCGGTAGATGCTTTCGTAAAGGGACAGAGTCCGTACGGCATAGCAGACCTTGTGGGCAATGTGTGGCAGATGACCGGTGACATGTACTTCAACGGTTCCAATTACTTCTCTGTTATAAGGGGCGGAAGTTACTACAAACCTGAATCGAGCTGGTGGTATGTTGAGGGCGGCCCTCAGCCACTAGACAGGACACAGATACTCCTGATGGTGTCACCCGGATTCGACAGGAATGCCACGCTCGGCTTCAGATGTGTCAAGGATGTTAAGCCTTAGACCTTAAGTTTCTTTTCGATTTCGTTGATCTGGTTCCTGAAATGCTTGTCGGTATCGATCAGATTATTGACTGTTTTACAGGCATGTAGAACAGTTGCATGATCCTTTCCTCCGATATGAGAACCAATGCTTGCAAGAGATGCCTTGGTAAGGTTCTTTGAGAAGTACATCGATACCTGACGTGCCTGGACTATTTCTCTTTTTCTTGTCTTTCCCTGTATCTGTTCGATCGGTATCTTGTAATATTCACAAACTATTTTCTGTATGTATTCAATAGTGATCTCCCTTCGGGAGGTGCTGATCAGTTTCTCTACCATCTGTCTCGCAAGGTCAAGGGTAATTTCCTTGCGGTTGAGGGTTGATTGTGCGTAGAGAGATATAAGGACTGCTTCAAGTTCCCTGATGTTGTTGGAAATATTAATTGCAAGGAATTCAAAAATTTCTTCCGGCAATTCAATTCCATCGTTGTATGCTTTTTTCTTGAGGATGGCAAGTCGGGTTTCATAATCGGGCCTCTGGAGGTCGGCCTGAAGTCCCCATTTGAACCTCGAAAGAAGCCTCTGCTCCATTCCCTGAAGCTCCACGGGAGGCCTGTCGCAGGTAAGGATCAACTGCTTTCCTGACTGATGGAGATGATTGAATATGTGGAAGAAAGTATCCTGTGTCTTTTCCTTGCCTGCAAATTCGTGGACATCGTCAAGTATCAGCACATCGATCATCTGGTAGAAATGGAGGAAGTCGTTCTTGTTATTGTTGCGGACCGATTCGATGAACTGTGTCTGGAACTTGTTAGCATTGACATAGAGCACAACCTTGTCCGGATGCTTCTCCTTAACAAGTATTCCGATGGCCTGTGCAAGATGGGTTTTGCCCAGTCCTGAATCCCCATATATCATCAGTGGATTGAATGCTGTTCCGCCCGGGTTATTGCCAACGGCAATACCTGCCGATCGTGCCAGCCTGTTGCACTCTCCCTCAATAAAATTGTTGAAGTTATAATCGGGATTAAGCCTCGGGTCAAAATGAACCTTTTTTATACCGGGTATGACGAAAGGATTCCTGATCGAGGGCTGAGTTACATCAAATGGCACCTGCACCGGCTTATTGTTCAGATCGGCCTTGTTCCTTGACGGATATCTAACAGTATATGGCTTTCCGTCGGAATAGTTGGCATTCTCCATCACAACGTTGTATTCAAGTTTAGCGTCGGTACCTATCTCACGCCTCAATGTCTTCCGTAGTATGTCGATATACTGCTCTTCGAGGTATTCATAGAAAAAGGGACTCGGAACCTGAATCGTGAGGACATTATTCTCAAGTTTCAGTGGAATAATCGGTTCAAACCATGTTTTATAACTGATGGATGGAATAATATCTCTTATTATCTGCAGACAATTATTCCAGACATCGTTGTGCGTTTTATTCATGGCAGGTGGTAATTTTCTTCGGGTCTAATCTTGCGTAATCAGAAAGCAATATTTGTAAAAAAAATTCTTAAAAAAAAAATTATTTTCTATTGACTTTTTCAAAAAAAGTATATGTTTTTAAACATCAAATACTTATCCGCAGAAAAAAATTGAAATTAATTAAAATACGCGTAATCAATATATTAACTACGGATTTTAGAGTTTAACAGTGTCTTCCAAATTGTTAGAAGCGTTGATCAAAATTTAACAACGGCCGGATAATATCACCATTATTTTGCCCTCAATTATTCGGAAATAATTAATGTCAAGATAATCTGAATTTTAGTAATTTCCAATTAATTTGTGTTGTTTTTTCTGCCGAAGAGGGAAAAATGGACATATCTTCTGGGATTTTCTCTGAGATCCTGCAGGAGAAGGTCAAGGCTGCCCAGACTTTTTGAGAGATTATTATATAAGGTATCGTTTGTGATAAGCTGCCCGGCTGTTCCCTCTCCCTGGTTGATGTTATCAAGGAGGGCAGAGGTTCTCTCAAGGCTCTCTTTAAGACTTAGTGCTGATGCATGGATATCGGAAGATGCAAGCGTATCTGCAATTGATTCAAGGGCACCGAAAGTATTGCTCATCTTCTCCGAGTTGTCAGAGAGCATTGCGCTGAACTGGCTAATATTGTCGAGGGTTGCCTTCAGTTCATCTTCCCTTGATCCTATTACGTTGTTCAGACTGCGGGCAGTTCCGGTAAGCCCGGCCATGGTTTCCCCGATATTCTTCTTAAAATCAGCATCGAGTATGTCGTTCAGGGAGCTAACCACGGAATCCAGGGAAGTTATAAGATGAATCACCTTGTTGCTTAAAGGCACCATCTCACCTTCAATTTTTGCCAGTATGGATTCTGCGAGTCTTCCCGGGATAGTGTCATGGCTATTATATGTACCCGGACCATCTCCATAGATGAATTGTACCTTCATGCCTGCCACAAGGGTGGCCGTTGTTATTTCGGCAACGGTATTGACAGGCAGCCTGAAGTTCCTGTCAACGGTTAGTACAACAAGCAACCTGCCGCTTAGCGCATCGATGAATTTTATAGATTGTACAATTCCTACCTTATAACCGTTAACCTCTACCGGGCTTGATTCGGCAAGGCCTCCTACCTTATCGTAGACAACATAATATGTTGCTTTGCTGCTGAACATATCTTTACCCTTAAGGAAGTTGTAGAGCCAGATAAAAACCAGAACTGTTACCAGAGCTGTGACGCCTACTTTGATTTCATTTGAGATTTTTTTCATTACCCGGAAGATGTTAGTTTCTTTTTGTCTGATCCAAAGCGTCCTGCAAAGGTAATATTTTGTTGTCTCTTACGGCAATCACAAAGGCATCGGGATAAATATTCCCGATTTTTTTTCTGAATTCAACGGCCGCAGGATAGTTACTGAAACTGCCGGTTGCATATTTATAACGGTCGTCAGCCTTTATCTCCCTGATATCTCTAATACCCTTGAAATTGTCCGGTGTCAGTTCTTTTTGCGTGCCTGATGTGGCAATCTGAACCATGAATGATATTTCACTCCGGACTTCAGAAGCAGTAGCTGTAACTGACAGGTCCGGTTTGGGTTCATTCCTTACAGCTGATATGCCGCTCCTTACATCCATTTCGTTTATATAGTCCCTGCAGGCCCTGTATATTGCAGAGGCAATATATTCCTGGCCCTCCTTTGAGTTTAGGAACTTCTCCTCGGTCGTGTTTGTTATAAAACCGGTCTCGGTAAGTACGCTGGGCATTGTGGTCATAAAGAGAACCCAGAAACCTGCCTGTTTAACACCCCTGTCGACCCTGCTTACCCGCTCCTTGAACTGGCTCTGTATTCTTGATGCAAGATCGGTGCTCTGCTTCTGGTAAACATTCTGCATTATCGAAAACATTATGAATGATTCAGGGGACTGGGGATCAAAACCCTCATACTTGGTCGAATAATCTTCTTCAAGGAGTATTACGGCATTCTCTTTCATGGCAACCTGCAGGTTCTGCTCATCCTTGGTATGGCCCATGATAAATGTTTCCGTACCATATATATACTTCTGCTCTGCCCCGTTCGCATGTATAGATATAAAGAGATCAGCCTTATTCTTATTGGCGAACTCGGCTCTGTCCTTCAGGTCTACAAACACGTCGGTCTTTCTGGTGTAGAGCACTTTCGCATTTTTTACATTCTTTTCAAGGTATTCACCCGTCTTAAGGGCAATGGCAAGTGTAATATCTTTTTCTTTACTGAATGATCCCAGTGCTCCCGGGTCTCTTCCTCCATGACCCGCGTCGATTACTATAACCCATTCTTTCGGAATTGCCTCACTCTCTGACGGGATCATTAAAAGAAGCAGGGTGAATATGACGGGGAGTAAATTAAATCGAGCTATATTATTGGTATAATCTTTGCCGTTATTAATTCCTGTGTCCATGTTTTGTTCCTGTTTTTTAATTAGTTTTACCGTTGATATCCCGAAGTCATACAAAAACGATACAAAAATAGTATTTAAGTTGTATTATATTAGTGAAAAACGGTTGCTGGCAGTGTTTATCGTGATGCTATGGTGTTTTCCACTGATTTCCCAAGAGGATCCTGTGATCCCCGTCACGCTCTCCGCGGAGCAGGATACTCTGCTCCATTCACCCGTTTCTCCGAACATAAAGCGCATTTCAGCCAATTTTGTGGACAAACAAGTAATATACGATTGCGAAGGGATCAAAATCAACGATCTTGTCAACAAAAGAGCAATACTTATTGACAGGGCTAAGGTTGTCTATGGTGAGACTGAGATAAGTGCAGACTCGATTGTATTCAACATGGAAGATAATACTGTATTCGCAATCGGCAGAAGGGACACTTCCGGCGTGGTGACCGGGTCGCCGGTTTTCAGGGACGGGTCGCAGGAATTTGAAGTTGAGGAACTGACATATAATTTCAAGACCAAGAAGGCAATAGCACGAAACATTGTGACACAGCAGGATGAGGGGTATCTGAGAAGTAAGGTAACCAAGCTGCTGGATGACGGTACCTCAAATATAGGCATGAGCACATATTCCACCTGCGATGCCGAGCACCCTCATTTTTATATTAATCTTCCAAAAGCTAAGATCTATCCTGGCAAGAAAATCATATCGGGCCCGGGTAATCTGGTACTTGAAGGGATTCCCCTTCCGATTGCCATACCGTTTGGTTTTTTCCCGATACAGACAAAAAGAGCTGCTTCGGGGATACTGATCCCCAGAGTCGGTCAGGAACAGCAGCGCGGGTATAATCTGACCGAAGGCGGATATTATTTTGCCTTAAGCGAATATTTTGATCTTGCACTAAAGGGCAATATATATACAAACGGAACCTGGATGCTCACAGCCTCCACTAATTATAACCGGCTTTACAGGTACAGTGGCAATTTCCAGTTCAGTTATGCCAACAACATTTCGGGGTACAAGGGGTTGCCTGATTACAGGAAGACAACAAACTACAGGGTTGGATGGACATATACACAGAGCCCCAAGGCAAGCCCCGGATCAAGGTTCTCGGCAAGCGTTAACATGAGTTCCAGCGGGTTTGACCGCACCAACAGTTATGTTGTGGCAGAACACGTTACAACACAGAGGCAGTCGAGCATAAGTTACTCCAGAAACTGGGAAGGGACACCTTTCAACCTCTCTGCCAGTATGAACCACAGCCAGAATGTCAAAAACAAGTCAGTAAGCCTGAATCTTCCTAAAGTGAACTTCAATGCTGCAAGAATCTATCCCTTCAAGGGAAGGAATGTCAGATCCACGGGAAAATGGTATCAGGATCTTCAGTTTCAGTATTCCGCTTCGCTAGATAACCAGATCAATACCTACGACAGTCTGCTGTTCCGGAGAGATGTTTTCAACAATATGAGAAACGGGTTCAGGCACGAGATACCTGTAAGCATACAGTTCAGGCCATTCAGGAACTTTTCTATTTCACCACAAATGACCTATACAGGAGTACTTTATACTCAGAAGATAACAAAAACATGGAACCCGGCATATTTTAATGAGGAGATAAACAGGGTTGTGCCGGCCGTAATCATAGATACGGCACGTGGTTTTTTTTACGGACATGCACTTAATCCATCAGTCAGCGCAGGCTACAGTCCACAGATTTTCGGGATATTTACCTTTACCAGTCCAAATGCCAGGGTACAGGCGATCAGGCACGTAATGAAACCTACCATTGGCTTTAGTTATATTCCTTCTTTAAAGGGATTTAGTTCAGATATGTACAGGCAGGTTCAGGTTGACACTCTTGGGAGAATGGCAGAGTACTCAGTGTTTGAAGGTTCAATCTTCGGAACACCTTCACTGGCAAGACGCAGTAGCGGGATAAATTTCAGCCTTGTCAATATCCTGGAGGCAAAGGTTTTCCAGAAGAATGATACAACCGGGAAAGCGACCAAGATTAATCTCATAGAAAACCTTGGAATGAGTACCTCATACAACATTTTTGCCGATTCGATTAGATGGGCTCCAATATCAATGGTGCTGCGCACGAGAATAATGAATAATATCAACATTTCCGCCAGCAGCAATTTCTCTCTTTATGCTCTCGATAAAAATGGGAGGCTGACCGGTACTTTCCTGTATGAGAGTGAGAAGAGGCTTATGAGGCTTAACAATTTCAATTTCAGTCTCGATTTCAATATGGCAGAGTTATTTAAGGGCAGGGATACGGGAAGCCCTTCCCGTCAGATCCGGCAGCAGGGTGTTACCGAACCTGATCTGATGACAGAGCCTGGTGAAGGAGGATTGACCCGGCAAAGCCAGCAGACAGTTCAAGTGGATGAATACGGCTATCCGGTATTCGATGTTCCGTGGACTCTCAGTGTGAGGTACAACCTGACCTACAGCAAATCTATGTTCCAGCCCGGCATTACACAGACGCTCTCTTTGAATGGCACACTGTCACTTACAAAAAAGACGAACATAGTCTATACAAGCGGCTACGATTTCAGGAGGAAAGAGATAACGATGACACAGATAGGTATCTCACGCGATCTGCATTGCTGGGATATGAGCTTTAACTGGGTGCCGAACGGATCGATGAAGATGTGGAATTTTACAATAAGAGTCAAGGCTGCCATACTCTCCGACCTTAAATATGAGCGGCGAAAAGATTTTAACGACCAGTACTATTAATAAACAGGTAAAATGAAAAGGATTATTTCCACAACCAAGGCCCCTGCTGCCGGCGGCCCTTACAGTCAGGCAGTTGAAGTTAACGGAACACTTTACATCTCGGGACAAATAGGTATTGATCCCGCAACCGGAAAAATTGTTGAAGGCGATATTACGGCACAGGCACATCAGGTTTTCAGAAATATCGGAGCGATCCTGAGCGAAGCGGGTTACAGCTTTGTTGAGGTTGTCAAATCAACTGTATTTCTCAGCGATATAAATGATTTCAAGGCGATGAATGAGGTGTATGCCACCTATTACTTCGAGAACCAGCCTGCGCGTTCAGCATTCGCCGTTAAACAGCTGCCTCTGGGCGCTCTGATAGAGGTCGAAACGATCGCTATGAAATAGCTGATTAGTTATTCTGCAACTATATCAAAATCAATCTCCACCTTTACATCCCGGTGCAGCTTGATTATAGCTTTGTACTTACCTACCTCCTTTATCTGGTCCTCAGGAAGTGTGATATTTTTCCGGTCGACATCAAAGCCTTTTTCTTTAAGCGATTCAGACAGCTGAATGGTATTGACAGACCCGAATATCTTTCCTGATGAGCTTGTCTTTGCCCCTATAACAATATTAACCTGCGACAGCTTATCAGCAATTTCCTGGGCGGCTTCTCTGATTTTTGCCTCCTTATGCGCTCTCTGCTTCAGATTCTCGGCATGCATCTTTTTCACAGAAGGAGTAGCCGCTACAGCAATACCTTTTGGGATAAGATAATTCCTGGCGTAACCGTCCTTTACTGCTAACAGGTCATCCTTGTGACCAAGTTTGTTAATATCCTGTAATAATATGATCTCCATATAAAATCCTCCTTATTTTAAAAGGTCAGTCACATAAGGCAGAAGGGACAGATGGCGGGCTCTTTTGACAGCTGTAGCCACTCTGCGCTGGAACTTGAGAGAAGTGCCCGTCAGCCTTCTGGGCAATATCTTACCCTGATCGTTAAGAAATTTCTTGAGAAATTCAGGATCCTTGTAGTCAATATACTTGATTCTGTTCTTCCTGAACCTGCAATATTTCTTTTTCTTTACCTCTACAGTGGGAGGAGTGAGATACCTGATTTCTGATTCGTTCTGTGCCATGGCTTATTCCTCCAATAAAAGTTTTTCTGTTTCTTTCTGTTTTCTCTTCTTTTCCGCATACTCCACGGCGTATTTCTCCATTCTGAATGTCAGGAATCTTATTATCCTTTCATCTCTGCGGTACTGGATCTCAAGTTTTTCAACAAGATCGCCCGGACCTTCGAATTCTACCAGGTAATAGAAGCCGGTCGACTTCTTCTGAATGGGATAAGCCAGCTTCTTAAGGCCCCAGTTCTCTTCATGGACTATCTCACCTCCATTGTCGGTGATCACCTTTTTGAATTTGTGAACCGCTTCCTTCATCTGATTCTCAGACAAAACGGGAGTAGCAATGAAAACGGTTTCGTAGTGATTCAACATAATAATTAATAGTTTTTTAATAAAATAATTTGGCCTGCAAAACTACAACTATTTTATTTTATATAAAAATAATCCGGCTGAAAAATCAATAATAAGCGTTAGTCTTAATTTATTAACATATTGGTACCTGACAGGCTTTTTGGTTATATTTGTGATTCATCAATTTCACCTTATAAGGGTTTATGGAGAACTTTATCGTTTCAGCAAGAAAGTATCGTCCATCCACTTTTGACATGGTTGTCGGTCAGGATTCCATAACCAACACGCTCAGGAGTGCAATAAAAAACAGGCTTCTTTCGCAGGCATATCTTTTTTGCGGCCCTCGTGGCGTGGGTAAGACAACATGTGCCAGGATATTTGCCAAAACAATAAACTGCAGCAATCTGCAGGAGAATGCAGAGGCTTGCGATAAATGTGAATCGTGTCTTTCTTTTAATTCAATGCGCTCTTTTAATATTCATGAGCTCGATGCTGCTTCAAACAATTCGGTAACCGACATACGCAACCTCACTGATCAGGTGAGAATACCACCCCAGGTTGGCAGATACAGCATATATATAATAGATGAGGTTCACATGCTCTCATCGTCAGCTTTCAATGCATTCCTTAAAACCCTTGAAGAACCTCCCCCTCATGCTGTCTTCATTCTTGCAACCACCGAAAAGCATAAAATAATTCCCACCATTCTGTCACGCTGCCAGATTTTTGACTTTAACCGTATCAGGATTGAAGATATTGTGGGCAGGCTTGCATATGTGGCAAAGAGTGAGGAAGTGGCAGCCGAGGAAGAGGCCCTTCATGTCATAGCGCAGAAAGCTGACGGGGCACTGAGGGACGCACTGTCGATCTTTGACCAGATAGTAAGCTTAAGCGGTAAGAAGATAACTTACAGGGACGTCATCGAGAACCTTAACGTGCTCGATTATGAGTATTATTTCAAATGCGTCAGTTCAGCCCTTGAGAGTGATATTTCTTCCATTCTGCTCATCTGCAATGAAATATTACAGAAGGGGTTTGATGGACATAATTTTATATCAGGGCTGAACAGTCACCTTCGTGACCTGCTTGTCAGCAAGGATGAGATTACGGTAAGACTTCTCGAAGCAACACCTTCGGTGAAGCAGAGGTATCTTCAGCAGGCAGCTGCGTGTCCTGTGGAATTCATTATCAGGGCACTGGAGATTGGTAACAGCTGCGATCTTTCCTATAAGTCAAGCAAGAACCAGAGACTTCACGTTGAACTGGCCCTGATACGCCTCTGTATGATAATGGAAGAGATTGAAGGGAAGAGTCAAAAAAAAAAGTCTGATGCAAGAGTGACTGAGTCAGCTGAAGAAGAGCTCACGCCCCCCTCAAGATCGGAAATAATACGAGAACCCGGTGAACAAGCCGTAAAAACACGAAGGTCTGTTCCTGAACAGAGCGTTAAACATTTTCCTCCGGTTGAAAAACAGGTTAAAAGCATCTCAATCAAAGAGATATTGTCGCCGGAGGATAAAATCGCAGACGATCCTCATGAAGTAGCAGGAACTCAGGAGATGTCAGCCGACTCAGAATCCGGAAAACCTCTTACTGGTGAAGCATTTTCAGAAGCATGGGGAGAGTTTATCGGTCAGCTGAAAGGTGAAGGGACCAGGGTGATAAGCATGTTCAAGACAATCAGACCAGAGTTTGATGGTGGCCAGACAATCAGGATCCACCTGACCAATGCCGCACAGAAGGACCTTTTTGTACAGAATTACAGGAGCAGGCTTATCGGTTTCCTTGGTTCAAGGTTTAAAATAGATGATATTGATATTGAGACATTTGTGGATTTATCTCAGTCAAATGACATTCTTTATAGCGACGAACAGAAGTATAACTACCTCGTTTCGAAATATCCTAATCTGAAGGAGTTCAAAAAAGCATTCAATCTTGATATTCCCTGAAACAGATATTCCTTAATCTCACGAAAAGTGAAAAGGTACCTGAAAAAGAGTGATAAGCCCGGGACCGGCAAATCTGAGTCGGTTGAAAACCGGGTTTACAGCAGGGTGGTCGATACCTCCAGGTCGATGATAAGCGTTATAAACCGGAATTACAGATATGAGCGTGTTAACCGGACCTTCACACGCGCTCATAAGATCCCTTCCGGCAAAATAATAGGAAAAACACCCGGCGATCTGTGGGGCAGGGAGGCTTTCGAAAGAAACATAAAGCCCAACCTCGACCGCTGTTTTAGCGGAAAAACAGTAAAGTATGAGGCCTCATTTGATACACCATTGTCCGGCAAGAGATTTTTCGAGGTCTCTTTCAGGCCTGTAAGGACAGCCAAAGGAAAAATAACCCATCTTATTGCTGAAACACATGACGTTACAAGCCTCAGATCCTCACAGAAGGCGACATCTGAATTGAAGAAGGAGCTGAGAAGGATGGAGCTTGATTACGAAAAGAGACTCCTGGATGCACGGAAACTTGAAGCGCTGGGTGTTCTTGCAGGAGGAATGGCACATGACTTCAATAACATACTGGCAACAGTATCTGGTTATACCGAGATGCTCCTTGAGGACCTGCCTGAAGAGTCGCCCTCATCGCATAAGGCCCGGCAGATACTGAACGCAGTCGGAAGAGCAAGATCGCTTACAGAACAAATACTTACATTCAGCCGGCAGGGAAAACAGAAGAAAGAGGTCACCTCCGTTGGCAAAATACTTAAGGAGAGCATTGAATTTGTAAGAGCAGGCACTCCGCCTCAGGTGATCATCAGAACAGAAATCATCAGCGATGAGGTGAATGTAATGGCTGACCCGGCACAACTCTTCAGAATATTCCTGAACCTTATGACCAATGCCCTTCAGGCAATGGAGGGTAAAGCCGGTACCCTGTCGGTCGGGCTTGCAGTCGTTAATGGCAGTGAGCTGGAAAGCGAACTCAGGAAAGAGAAGGTTGCACCCAGGTATGCTCTTATTACTTTCAGGGATACAGGCTCAGGGATAGACAGGGCCGTTATGCAGAAAATTTTTGATCCGTTCTTTACCACACGCGAAATTGGTAAGGGAACAGGACTCGGCCTTTCGGTGGTCCATGGTACTGTATCGGATATGGATGGAGAGATCTTTGTTTCTTCCAGAAAGAATAAGGGGACTCTTTTCAGACTTCTTCTTCCTGTCGTCATCAATAAGATTCAATAACCCGACAGATTTTATTTATTTTAGTGGCGGAATGATTAAATTTGAATTTTAAAAATTAAACAATGGCTGCGATCCTGCTGGTTGAGGATGAATTAGAGCTCAAGGAGATGCTGAAGATTGCCCTGGCAAGGAGAAGCTTCACGGTCATCGAGGCTGAGAACGGAAGAGAGGCAATTGCCCGGTTCAGACCCGGTATTACAGATCTTGTCATAACTGATCTTATCATGCCCGAAGAGGACGGACTCAAGGTGATCATCAAGCTCAGGGAGGTTAAACCCTCAGTCAGAATCATTGCAATATCAGGAGGAGGGAAGGCGGGTCCGGGCAATTATCTGAGCCTGGCAAAAGCGCTTGGTGCGGATGCTGTATTCTCCAAGCCTTTTTCCATAGCTGAGCTGCTTAAGAAAGCTGAGGAGCTGCTTGAGATTGAACAATAACGTCATGCTTGTTGTTATAGGAAATTATTATACCACAAATCACTTAAACCATTAAATATGTTAAAAAAGAAGATTGAAGAAATGTGTAACAGACAGGTTGAAAGGGAGGGTTATTCATCCAATCTTTACCTGGCCATGGCAATCTGGGCGGAAACATCAGGATTCGGAGGAATAGCCGAATGGCTCTACGCACAGGCTGAAGAAGAGAAGGAGCACATGATGAAATTCATCAGGTATATAAACGAGAGGGGCGGAAAGGCTGTTATCCCTGCTTTTAAAAAGCCACCGGTTGAGTACAAGAATATTGATGAAATGTTCAAGGAGGTTCTTAAGCACGAGGAATTCATCACCGCCAGTATTAATGAAATTGTTGCACTTTCTCTCGGAGAGAAAGATTACAGCACACTGAACTTCCTTCAGTGGTTTGTTATGGAGCAGGTGGAGGAAGAGTCATCTGTAAGGAACATAATCGACAAGCTTCAGCTGGTAGGGAAAAATAATATGTACCAGTTCGACCGGGACATAATGAAGCTGAGAGGAGAGGAGGGTGAGACTGAGTCAGCCTCATGACAGGGCTCAGGATAATTATCCCGTTAATTTGGTTGATTTTTCATGTCTCCGGGCTACGGGCACAGGAACTGATATTGAACTCTTCAGTGACCGGTGTTTGTTATGCCGGAACGAAGGTCAACAGAATGTATATTCCCCCGCCACCATCGTTTAAGAAGGGTGCTGATTCTAAAGGCGGAGCAGAGATCAATATAGTCTATTCAGGGTTTCCGGCCGAAGCCAGAGTTCCGGCGGAGTATGCTGTTTCCATACTCAGGTCACTTCTGCCAGCAGATGCCGGCTTTACACTGAAGCTGATCTGGCAGAGAATCTCATCATCAGGAGTTCTTGCCAATTCTACAATAACAAGTTTTGCGGGGGGGTGGAGCATCGATGCTTTCAATCCGTATGCTTTTTATCCTGTCGCTCTGGCAGAGAAGATTGCAGGAAAGGCTCTTAACGAAGAATCGGAACCTGATATTGAGATTATTTTCAACAGCTCGGTGAGCTGGTATTTTGGCACTGACGGCAATACGCCCGTAACACAATATGACCTGGTAACAGTGGTCCTGCATGAGTGTTTCCACGGATTAGGTTTCTTCGACAGCATGGATACTGACGGCACAATTGGCTGGTATGGCGTTGGTTCCATACCTGTTATATATGATACTTTTGTCGGGAACCTTACCGAAAAAAAACTTACCGATACCCTTGTTTTTGAAAACTTCTCCACAGCGCTTAAGAATGAATTGACAGGGGGGCAGCTTTATTTCAGCGGACCCCTCTTCCGTAACCTCACATCGGGCTCCCGTGCCAGGCTCTATTCACCTGCTACCTGGGATCCCGGATCAAGTGTGTCACATCTGGATGAAACAAGGACACCCGCGGTTCACTCGCTGATGACACCTTTTATCGACCGCGGAGAGGCAATACACGACCCCGGCAGCTGGACTCTGACAATACTGGGAGAGATGGGATGGATAAACACCAGGATAATACATAAACCTCTCAATGATACGGAAGAACCTGTGGCACAGGTTGAAATAAAAGCTGTGGTCAGCTCGGATACCCTCTACAACAGGGATAATGTTCGCTTAATATACTCATTCGATGGTTTCAATTCATCTTCCAGTTTGTTTATGACATCACTTCCGGGGCAGGATAATTATACTGCTTCAGTTGCTATTCCCGGATATAATGTGCAACTCGAATACTATCTTTTTGCTGAGGACATTTTCCTCAGGGAGTTCAAACTGCCTTCACGGGGAGAAGTGGCACCTCTCAGGGTCTACATTGGGACCGATACGGTCAAACCCCGGATAGTTCATACTCCTTTATCCTATGTCCTCGATCTGGCAGATACAATAATATTTGAGGCTGAAATAACAGATAATATTGGTGTTGATACTGCTTTTCTGGAGTACAGGGTCAACAATGGCCCATTAAGGACGACCGGTATGTCTGTGAATGATTCGGTCAGTTACACTGCCAAGGTCAGCTTTAAATCAGAACTTATTCAGGGAGGTGACAGGATAGAATACAGAATAACTGCTATAGATAAAGCCAATTCACCAAATATCCGGATAATGCCTTTATCGGGGTATTATGAAATAGCGGTTGAGGGGACCAATCAGGTATCAGATCGCTATACAACCGATTTTACAGGTGCCGGCGACGATTTCTTCATGACAGGCTTCGAAGTTACAAAACCACCTTCTTTCAGCGATGAGGCGCTTCATACAAGGCATCCTTACGAGAGTCCGGATATGAATGATTCAACCCTCGAGTATACTGCATTGCTCAGATATCCGATAAGGTATGATGCCAATGGCATGTTTATCAGCTTCAGGGAAATAGTGCTGGTTGAGCCGGGAGAAGACGATTCGGTATATGGCTCTGATTATTTTTATGATTATGTAATAATTGAAGCAACAAAGGATTTTGGAAAAACCTGGTTCGGTCTGACCGACGGGTATGACAGCCGGTTCAATCCCGCCTGGCTCTCTGCCTATAACAGTATAATCGTCGGGATGAATTCCACCTATACAGGTAAAGAATCAGATTATATCAACAGGGTTCTGCATCCGGTCTTTCCTCCGGAGGTGAACCAGGGTGATACGCTTCTGATAAGGTTCAGGCTCTTTTCCGATCCTTATGCCAACGGTTGGGGATGGGCAATAGATGATTTCAGGATCAACCCGCTCATCGGTTCTGTATGGAAGCCCGAGGTCCTTAAACTGACAATCTACCCCAATCCAGGCAACGGGATAATAAATGTCAGTGCAATGTCGGATCTCAAAGGAAGGCCGGTGTTTTACAGTGTCTTCAACTTCTCGGGGGGGTGTGTTATTAATAACCGGTCGCTTGATGATTCAGGCGGGATTGTCGACATTTCTGATTACCCGTCAGGCATCTATTTCATTTCCTTCAGGACAGGAGAGGGGGTTAAGACCTTGAGATACAGC
>Ga0068714_10003760_pt1 | contig 17598 bp, 7 predicted proteins | sample MTBNYHSulfiMetaG_FD_62988 | JGI IMG/M metagenome (GOLD analysis project Ga0068714, IMG submission 62988) | Enrichment culture microbial communities from rom New York Harbor, USA that are MTBE-degrading - MTBE-NYH (New York Harbor Sulfidogenic)... | ecosystem: Environmental > Aquatic > Marine >...
CCGAATCCGCGCGCCCTTGTTGAAACATACATGTCCATCAAATCCTTGCCTTCATTCCTCAGGCCGTACTTGACTCCGTCATAGCGTGCCAGATTAGAGGAAGCCTCCGAGGTGGCAATAATATAGTATGTTGCGATTGCGTACTCTGTATGAGGAAGCGATACTTCAATGGGAACTGCCCCGGATGATTCGAGATGCCGGATCGCCACTTTGACGGCCTGCTCAACCTCCCTGTCCATCCCTTCGATAAAATATTCCTTCGGGATGCCGATCCGCATACCCCGGATATCCCTGCCAAGCACTGCGGTGAAGTCAGGAACGGGCAGAGGTGCTGACGTGGAATCACACGGGTCATGTCCGGCAATGGCATTCATGACGATTGCAGAATCCCTTACATTTTTTGTGATGGTCCCTATCTGATCGAGAGAAGAGGCGAATGCAACAAGCCCGTAGCGGGAGACTCTGCCATAGGTAGGCTTCAATCCCACAACACCGCAGAAAGAAGCCGGCTGTCTGATTGATCCCCCTGTATCAGAACCGAGAGCTGCAATACATTCGTCTGCGGCGACTGCTGCAGCAGAGCCTCCGCTGGAACCTCCCGGAATTCTTTCCAAATCCCAGGGATTTTTTGTAATTTGAACACCTGAGTTTTCCGTTGAAGAGCCCATGGCAAATTCATCCATGTTTGTTTTGCCGATGATAACTGAACCTTCTGCAGAGAGTCTGGTTGTCGCAGTGCTCTCATAGGGAGGGACAAAATTATGCAATATTTTTGATGCACAGGTTGTGCGGATATTCCGTGTACACATATTGTCTTTAATGGCAAAGGGAATACCGAGAAGAGATTTGTTCTCTCCCCGGTTGATCTTTTTCTGCGCATCTTCTGCAGCACTGAACGCTTCATCTTTTGTAAGTGTGAGAAATGCGCTCACCTTCTCCTCGACAGAGTCAATCCGTGCAAAGATTGAACTCACGATATTCTGAACGGTTAGCTCCCGCTTTATCAGGAGCTCTCTCGCTTCGGAGATGGTCAAGCTGTACAGAGACACAAGTCCTCCTCTGAGAATTAATTTCCGCTGCAATGAATCTTTCATTATGGCATGAGAGAGTGAATATCGCAAGGGTACACGTGGGCAGAAAAGCTGATTTTTCTCCGTCTTTTTTGTAGAATAATCAAAATACTATGTCTCAGAATCCCTTAGTTTCTATCATTGTGAGAACGAAAGACAGACCAAAACTGCTCAAACGCGCCTTGCAGAGCATAGCAGGACAGACCTACAGGCCGATTGAGGTTGTCCTGGTAAACGAGGGAGGCTGTGATCCGAATCTTGATGAAGTAAAAAGCTTTTTTGGAGATGTTTCCCTCATTTATGAAAAGCTTGAAGAAAGTGCCGGCGGGCCACGCGCAGGAAATGTTGGTATTCATCATGCCCGGGGTGAATACATAGGGTTTCTTGATGAGGACGATGCACTCTATCCTGAACATGTAGCTGCATTAAGAGATACCTTTGCGGGAAGTGATTGCCGGGTCGCTTACTCGGATGCCGATGCGGTTACGCTTTCCTATGATCAGAACCATGATATTGTTATCGAAACAGCCGACTGTGAGTTGCCTTCCCGGGATTTTTCATCAGAAATGCTGCTCTTTGAGAATTATATCCCCTTTGTCTCGCTTCTTTTTCATGGTGAACTCCTGAGGACTGCCGGCGGGTTTGACGAATCCATCGGTGATTTCAGCGAATGGGATCTTCTTATCAGGGTAGCTTCTGAGTGTTCATTTCGTCACAGCCCTGTCCGTACCGCACAAATTACATGCCGGCGCATGTGTGATGAACCGGCAGAAACCGAACCGGAGAAAGAGGAAGATTGCCTCAAGGTTTTACGAAAACACGCGGAAAGAAGAACAGCAGAGGCAGTCTATCGCTATTCCATGATAAAAAAACAGCAGGGTCATGCATTGAAAGAGCAGAGAAGAGGAACGTGCACGGGGAAAGAACAGTCAGGAAATTCTGATGACTCTCAAGAGCATTTCCGCAGACTTGAATCCGAGAGGCAAGTATGTGCGGGGTTGATTCGTGACCTCAAAACACAGTTGGGTGAAAAAAACAGATATATTGAAGAGATTGAGAAGAGCACCGGATGGAAAGTCCTGAACGTCTACAGAAAAACACTCAAATTACTGTTTGCTCCCCCCTCCACGAAGAGGGAGCGGATATATAATTTGCTTATGAAGAGCATATCAGTGGCGATCGACAGCGGCCTGGGAGTTCTTTCCACCAAGGTGAAAAATACGATCAAAAGAACGCTGGCGCGCAAAAATATCAGAAGGGAACAGTATATCGTTCCAGGAATAAAACCCGAGTCTCTCAGTATAATTGACACCAGGGTCTCTGTCGTAATTCCAACCCATAATGCAGGGACAGATTTCAGATATACACTGGAGAAAATAAAGACACAAAAAGGGATACGGGATATTGAAATCATTGTGCTTGATTCCGGCTCCTTAGATGAGACAGAGAGGATTGCAGAGAGATATGAGGCAGAAATTATTCGCGTAGACGCCGCTGCTTTCAATCACGGAGCCACAAGGAATCTCGGCGCAGAACGGGCGTCAGGCGACTTCATTCTTTTTATCTCTCAGGACGCAGTTCCTGTCGATGATACCTGCGTGTACCGGATCGTGACGAAAATGCTGAAGGATGCGAAGATTGCCGGAGCATCCATCAGGCAAATTCCGAGAAGCGACGCGGATCTCTTCACGAGCTGGCAACTTTGGTTCTATAACACTAAATTGCTGGATTATACGAAAGACAAGGTGGTTGACATAAGCAGGAAAGACGTTGATCGGCTCTCATCATCAGAAACGAGAAAGCTGATGCAGTTGGATAATGTTTTTTCCTGCTTCCGAAAAACAGTCTTTGATGAGTTCAAATTCCTGCCGTTGCCGTACGCTGAAGACCTTGATCTCGGCATGAGATTAATCAGGGGAGGATATAAACTTTTGTTCTTATCGTCTGCCGGTGTTATCCATTCGCATAACAGGGACGCCGCATATTTTTTCAGGAGGGGATATCTTGATGCGAAGACCCTGATCAAAAAGCTCGGTATCGAACCGCACGACTGGAACGACACGGGGATTTTTTCTTTTGAACGATTTGCCGGATATATATTTTCATCCTATCAAAGAGTCATTTCCGTGATACAAAGCCTCCCGCTCACAGGGATCCAGCAGTACACAGTGGATATGCTCTTCCCTTTGATCAAGAACCTTTTCTTTGCCGACTACCGCCAACCTGTCTCTGCCGGAGATCCAAGCCTCGATATGCTTTTTAAAAAAATTATGGCCACAGAATGGCAAAGTTATGACACATCCCGTATCAAACACGATGTCCTTGAACAGCAGTATTTTGCATCCCTCGACAGTTTCTCCGAATATCTCCGTCAAAGTGGGATCAATGTTTCAGAGGGAAATGTCAGTGACTTCTCCAGCGCACTCTATAAGCTTTTTGCATGGACAGCGGGGTCTCATCTTGGAAATTATATTGTCTATTCGGAAAAACTGAAGAACATCCCTGCACGGTCTGATATCGAAAGCCTCCTGATCTCTGAAGTATGAATATCCTTTATGTAGTTAATGATTTTTTCCCTCTGTTCCATGGCGGCGTAGAACGCTATGTCCTGAATATCTGCAAGCAGATGCAGCGTATGGGAAATGGAGTGAAGGTGCTTACCTACGGAATGGACAGTAAAGAGTCGGGGTATTCCCGGAAAAGCGATATTCTCTTCAAGGAATACTATTATGAAAATGTTCATGTAATCGCGGCAAGGCATCTCGATATTCCTGCTGATATCGGCTTCCGCATCGGCGATGAAATCTTTGGGAAAAACATATCCGGGATTCTCCCCCTGGAAGAAATCGATGTTATCCATATCGCTCACCCGATGAAATGCAGTGCAATAACCTCTGCGGCAGCCCGGTTTGGAATCCCTACGGTTCTTACGCTGACAGATTTTTGGCTTCTCTGTCCGATGGGACGATTGTACAAACCTGATTATTCCCCCTGTAATACTCCGATGGAGGGGGAAAAATGCATCCGGGAATGTGGAATAGATAATTCAGTGACCGAACGGTATAAACTCGCGAAAGATATGTTTGAGCGGGTAACCCGGGTTATCGCCCCCTCACGCCTCATTATTGATGTGTTCGAACAGAACGGATGGAGCAAAGATATTTCTCTGGTAAGACACGGTGTTGATTACCGATATGTGAAATATATCAACAAAGAACAAAAGAACATGAAGAGTCCCGTTGTTGTAGGCTATACAGGACTGATAACAAAATTTAAAGGGGTAGACCTGCTCGTTGAAATCTTCAAAAGCATCAAGAGTGAGAAGCTGGAATTGCATATTTACGGAGACATCTATAAAGAATGGGTCTGGCAGAGGGCATTTTACGAGAAACTCAAGGCTTCTGTCCAGAGCGATACACGGATTAAGTTGAAAGGGAAATACACGCACAATGAACTTTCGGAGATTTTCACTGCAATAGATATTAGTATTGTTCCTTCCACAACACTGGAAAGTTACGGGCTTGTGGTAGTTGAAAGCCTCTCTCACGGAGTACCGGTTGTTGCCTCTGATATTGTGGGGAGTGCCAGAGAATATATTACGGATGGTATCAACGGATTTATTTTTTCTCTGGAAAAGCCTGACACCCTCAAAGGAATAATCGAAGATATTGCGAGAGACCCAACGATTATCAATGCCCTTCGGCAGCATATTGTACTCCCGCCGAGAATAGAGGAGGAGGCTTTCACGCTTGAGAGTATCTACAGGAGGTTGATAGCATAGCAGAACATGTACCGAAAGATGATTTGCCTGTCAGGACGGATATACAGCGAATTTCGATCGTTCTCAGTTCTAAGAACAAAGAGCGTTCTGCTTTATGCTGTGCCGTGACACTGAAAGAGTGTATGATTCTTTTATGTTGGTGCATTCAGTGGGGCCTAAACCAGACAATATGGTGGAAATATATCCGAAAGGTTATTGCAAATGAGCAGTGAGCGGCCGTTAGTATCCATCATCACAAGAACAAAGGACAGACCCCAGCTTTTGACCAATGCGATCCAGAGCATCGCAGCGCAGACTTACCGGCCTATCGAGGTCGTGCTTGTAAATGACGGCGGGTGTGACCTCAATATTGAAGAAATAAGAAGCGTTCTTGGAGATATATCTTTGAATTACATAAGACTCGAAAAGAACACGGGCAGGGCCCAGGCCGGTAATGTGGGCATAGAGCATGCGCAGGGTGAATATATAGGCTTTTTGGATGACGACGATCTTTTTATCCCCAACCACGTTGCGAAACTGACAGACGCGGTAAAAAATACCGAGGGAATACTTGTCGCTTATTCCGGCGTGCGTGTTGTTGACGCAGAGAACGCCACTATAAAAATTTACGACGAACCGTTTGACCTGACCCGCTTGCGCGGGGCCAATTTCTTGCCTATTCATGCGGTCCTCTTCAGCCAAACTCTTGTTCAGGCCGGATGCCGTTTTGACGAATCGCTGGAGTGCCTTGAGGACTGGGATTTCTGGCTTCAAGTTGCCGAGAGAACGCATTTCTTGCATGTGCCGGGGGTAAGCGCAATATATCGCTACGACTTGGGAGAATCGGCATTATCGAAAAAAGCGCACTTCGAAACACATCTGGCTAACCGAGCCCTATTGTTTTCGAAGTGGAATCAGCGCTACTCCCCACGAGAGTGGGTAGAGACTCTCTATTGGTTCGAGTTCCGTGACGGTCAGATTATCGGGTTACAAGCCGAAAGGGCTATCCTCGAGAGTAAACTTGCTGAGTTGCAAGCCGAAAGGGCTATGCTGGAGAGTAAACTTGCTGAGTTGCAAGCCGAAAAGGCCATATTCGGGAGTAAACTTGCTGAGTTGCAAGCCAGAGAGGCCACACTCGGGAGTAAACTTACTGAGTCTGAGGCAAAAGCCGGTCACTATCACGCATTGGTGGATGACATCCTTTCGTCGAAATCATGGAAACTCACATCACCGCTCCGGTGGACTCGCCGAGTCATCTGCTCTGTATTTAACATAGACAGATGCGTGAGTGGCCTCGCGTCGCTTCGGGATGCAATCGTAAAAACGTATTGGTATTACCGAAAATCGGGGCTGAGAGCGACGGTACGGAAGGTTAAAGATGCCACCCGCCACTCCAAATCCTTGGGTTCTTCTCTTGGTTCACCCGAACTGCTGGACATCGTGAATGTCCAGCCCCTGTCTGGAGGCAGCCCTGGCCGGATTGCCATCCATGTGCATGTATACTATCCTGATTTGACAAAAGAATTAGCGTCTTACCTCAAGAACATGCCTTTCATATTCGACCTATTTGTTTCAGTCCCGACCGACGAGGCATGCGATATCTGTTATCAGGCATTTTCGAAACTGCCACGGGTTAGTCGTGTCAAAGTGGATGTCGTCGAGAATCGAGGCCGGGATATCGCGCCGATGGTATGCCATTTTGGTGCTCAATTGGCACAATACGACTATTTTTGTCATATGCACACCAAGAAATCTCTCTATACACAAGGAAGGATGGTTGGCTGGCGGGAATATCTTTTTCGCCAGCTATTGGGTAACGAAGACCAGGTGCGACGGATTTTTTCGCTCTTGGTAAAAAACCAGGATGCTGGAATTATTTACCCTCAAAATTACGAACATCTTCCATACTGGGGTAATACCTGGCTCTCTAACAGAGCGTCAGGTTCCCGACTGTGCCGGCAGATGGGTATTAAAGAGATGCCGGAAGGGTATTTCGACTACCCGGCGGGATCGATGTTTTGGGCCAGGAGCAAGGCTATTCAGAATCTTTTCTCATCCGGTATCGTACTGGCTGATTTTTCGCCGGAAGCGGGACAGACCGATGGTACACTATCCCACTGTGTTGAGCGGCTGCTGCCTCTTGTCGCCAAGCAAACCGGATACACAACGTTAATTCTGCGCGATCCTTTTTGTCCCAGTTGGTCGAAGTGGCGCTTCGACCGCTACATGGACCGAACGCGTGATTATGTCCACAAGATGATGCAGGAGGCAAATGATATCAAGGTAGTGGCTTTCGATATTTTCGATACGCTTCTTATTCGACCGGTGCTGCACCCTGAAACTACAAAAAGGATCATTGAACACCGCCAAGAGAAAAGTGGCGGCGCAGGGTTTGCCGGACTGCGGGCGCACGCCGAAGAACTGGCTCGTTCACGTTTGGGACGAGACGTAGGAATTGAAGACATCTACTCTGATTTCGCGTCATTGACCGGAAAACAGATCAGCGAAGTGGAGCATCTCCGCGCCTTGGAAGAACACATAGAACTGCATCTGGTCGCCCCCCGGCCTGAGGGATTAGAACTGTTCAGCCAGGCAATGCGCAGCGGCAAACGCGTTGTTCTCGTGAGCGACATGTTTCTCCCACGGGTTGTTGTTGAGAGGATGCTTGAGGAGAACGGAATCGCGGGCTACCAGGCACTCTATCTCTCATCGGACACCGGGGTCCGGAAGGATACAGGGGGACTGTACCGGCTTTTATTGGAACAGGAGAAGATTGCTCCGGGCGAACTCCTGATGGTGGGAGATAACGAACATTCTGATGTGCAGGTTCCGATTGATCTCGGGATACAGGTATGCCACGTCTTGCGACCGGTCGAAATTGCCCGAAGTTTGTATCGATTTGCCCCGCTACTTGAATGGGCCCGAACGGAAGGCAGCCTGGACGAACAACTGGTACTTGGGTTAGTGGCAACAAGACTTTTCCAGGCAATCTTTTATGAGAAATTCGATCCTGACGTTTTCATCCCGGGCGGACCGGAAAATATTGGTTATGCTGTGGTTGGTCCCGTTGTCCTGAGTTTCTGTTTATGGTTGAGGGACCAGGCAAAAACAGACGGGATTGAAAAACTGTACTTCCTTGCCCGGGAGGGTCAGTTGCTGAAAGAGGTCTACGACCGGGTCGCGAAACACGTTGAGAATACAATTCCCTCCGAGTATCTTGTGCTGTCCCGGCGTGCCGTAACAGTAGCGATGATCGAGTCTTCCGGCGACATTGGCAGAATTGCGAGAGCTTCCGCTTATTTTCCAAACGAACTGAAAGCATTCATCAGATACCGTTATGGGGTGATTTTGGATGATAATGACGTTAAGGACCTGTGCCGGAAAGGCCTCTGGAAGACCGGAAAATCTGTGGAAATAAGCGGCGATATCAGTCACCTTCATCCGGTGCTTGAAGAACTTGCGGAGAAAATATTTGCCCGAAGCCGCGCAGAACGCCCTGGGTTGGCGGCGTATTTGAATAGTCTTGGTCTGAATGATTCCTCGTCAGCAGCGGTTGTCGATGTGGGCTACTCAGGAACAATTCAGGGAATGCTATCAGGGTTCCTGAAAAAACCGATTCACGGCTACTATATGCTGACTTCCGCAAAGTCACGAAAAATTTATGAGAAGCATGGCGCTTTCGCACACGGTTACTACGGAAGTCAGATAAATGGTGACGATTCCAACGTGTCTCCCCTGTGGAGAAGAAGCTTTGAACTGGAGATGTTCATGAGCTCTAACGATCCTCAAGTGATTTACTACGACCTGTGCGGTGACGGTCAACTGAAAGCGGTGTACCAGGAGCTTTTTCTCGACGAAAAGGGGGCTTCAGAGATACGGAACAAGATTCGTTGCGGACTCTCGTCTTTTATAGATGACTTCTTTGCAATCCAGCGTAACATCTATCCAGACCTCACGTTGCCGCCGCGTCTGCCCGAACTGTTGTTTGGGGAATTTGTCGATCACATGTCGATGTCGGAGCGTGCGACGATATCGGGCCTTGCGCTTGATGATCACTACTGTGGACGTGGCATTGTGACATTGATGCCATAGGTGAAGAGAGACTATCTGAAGAGGTCTTCAGCCTAAGATAAATTGTTCCGCTTCCCCTCTTGCAAGATTAGGTCGTCGCCAAGCTCCTTAATGTTTCTTTTAATGAGAATTGGGAATAAATATTTGATTTTGTCCTGTAACTCTGCTTCGTTTCTTACTACAAAATGTCCACCTTTGTCAGGGTAATTTCTTAGTAACAAGGTAAATTTAGTCACCCACTCGTCCATTAATTGATTAAACTCGGACAATGACACCTCTTCGCATAAATACATGGTAGATTGAGTTGCCCCGTAATTGTTCCAATCCATATCATTGCTGACTATTCCTCTTTCGACGGCATAATCCCAAATTTTTGTGCCTGGATATGGTATTAATGTTGCCCAAGTTGGAGACCCAAGTTTTCCATCTCTGAAATTACTATATATTCCCCTGAGTGTGATGAGCATATCTTCTTTTGTTTCTATTGGCGCAGCAAAAATAAAGCTGGGATTTACCGTTATACCTGCATTGTGTAATAGATCAAGTGCACGCTGGTTTATTTCACCAGTAACTCCTGTTTTGTTGTAATAGCGCAATATTTTATCACTAAATGACTCAATCCCCATACCGAGGTCAACAACATTCAGCTCTTTGAGTAAATGGCATATTTCATTGTTCACTAAATTTGCACGTACTGCACATGAGAAACTAACCTTGCCAAGAATGTTCTTCTCCCGTAAATTTGAAATGAGTGATAAAAGTCTTTTCTTGTCTGCAATGAGCAGGTCATCATAAAAAACGATGTGTTTTATGCCATTTCTTATTACCAACTCTTCAATATCATTCGAAACTACTTCGGCAGATAAGTGTCGGTAGCGTTTGGAGAATTTTTCTGAAATACAAAAAGTGCAGTGATAAGGGCAGCCGCGAGAAGTAACAATACAAGCTACGCTTGACTTTCTATAGAATGGGAGTTCTTCATAGATGGGTCTTGGCAATAAATCAAGGTTTTTAACTACTTCTCTGGAAGGCGTCATTTGTAAGACACCATCCACTTTAAACAATAAACCAGGGATATTCATTAAGGAGTCAATATTAAGACCATTATTGTCTAGATAAGATTGAATGAGCTCGACAAAAGTACTTTCGCCTTCGCCAATTACTGCTACATCAAAGTTATCATCAAGTGATTCTGGCAGCATTGAAATGTGAATACCACCAATAACTACCGGAATATTTAGAGCACTTTTTATTGTTTTTGCATAATTAACAGCAATTGAGTAATTTTCACTTTGGGCGCTTATACCGATGAGCCGAGGCTTTTCTGCAATTATTTCATCCAAGCTTTCTTTCATTACAATATTTACGTTTTTTAGCTCCTTGCGAACGTTAGAGGCCAGATACCCAAGCCCTAAAGGGCCAAAGCTGTGACTATAGCCCTTATCAAATCTGGTAGCAAGTATCAAACCAACGGTGCTGTTACTTTCGGCCTGCTTAAAAAGATCGACTCGAAATCGAGACATTAACCGACTGATATTGCTTACTATTGAATCTCTTGCCTTATGCATATTTCTCATGGAAAATTGGATTGATAATTTGCTTTCAGATTCACAGAACAAAGAGTACTGCCTACCACTTCAACTTTATTGCCCTCCATGTGCAACCCGGCTAACCCGATAATATATCTTCTCTCACTACATCTCCATTTATAGGTTAGTTCATTGTAATGATAGCATAATGTGTAAAAGTTTCACTCCGGTTATAGCAACTCCCTGGGCGGTTCCTATTGTAGCGCGGAAAGCGTGAAGGGGCAGAATGGCTCTCTTCTCTTCACCAGAGTAGCCCCATTGTTACCGGTACTTCTGAGAGAACAAGTCTGCTAACCTGCGTTTCAGGGAGAAAGTTTGGGCGGAGATGCGGGATATCCGCTGAACCTTTTTCACCGTCGGACGAACTGCTTCGAAACTGGATGCTGGAATGCAGTACAATTACATGGTATTATGAATCCGGGAAGGCAAACAAATGCGGCATGAAAATCCTTTAGTATCCTTTATCGTCAGGACAAAAGACAGGCCGAATCTGCTCAAACGCGCCCTGCGGAGTATTTCCGGACAGTTTTACCGTCCGCTTGAAGTCGTTCTGGTAAACGACGGCGGGTGCAGCCTGGACACCAACGGAATAAAAGCAATCCTCGGAGATATTGCTCTTAATTACTTCCGGCTTGAACAGAATACCGGAAGGGCTCATGCCGGGAACGTGGGGATAGAAAATGCAAAGGGTGAGTACATCGGTTTCCTTGATGATGACGACGAACTGTATCCCGAACATCTAACGGTCCTTATGCAAGCTTTCCATTCGAACGATTTCAAGGTTGCCTATACCGATGCTGAGGTTGTGTATCTGTCGGGTATTGATACCTCAGAAGACATTATTGAAACTTCAAGATTTCCTAGAGAGTCAATAGATTTTTCCTTCGAGACGCTCTTGCTTCAGAACTACATTTCTTTTATGACGTTGTTGTTTCATAGAGAGGTGCTGGCTGAATCAGGAGGGTTTGATGAACAATTCGATTTATGCGAAGACTGGGACCTCCTTATCAGGATAGGAAGCAAGTATCCATTTTTCCATTTTTCTGAAATAACGGCAAAATATACTTTCTGGAGCGCCCAGCATCAGGTAACGATTGGAGACGAAAAGCTATCGCCTTACCGTCAGAAAATTCTGTCGATCCATAAGGACAAAATCACTCCCGAAGTCCTTTACAGGCTGGTATATGAAGGGAAATGGTTGGGTGATTTGATCATTCTGCAGAAAATAAAATCTCTCGAAGAAGAAACAGCTAAGTTCAGGGAGACGATTGAATATCTCAAGGTCGAAAACGAGGCGCTAAGGGAAGAACACCCCGACGCCTCTGCGCCGCCCGTAACCATAGACAGCGAGCAGAGAGAAAGAGACGTGCTGCAAGAATTCGAATATCCTGCTGTCTCTGTGATTCTCAGGGTGAAGAACGAGGGAAAGATGTTGGAGCGCGTAATAAGCCGTATCCGGGAACAAAATTATCCAAACAGGGTCGAAATAGTGGTTGTGGATTCCGGATCTGCCGATGATACCGTCAAGATTGCAACAGAGCATGACTGCAAGATTATTTTCATGAAACCGGAAGAATTCACCTTTGGAAAGGCTTTAAATGTTGGATACAGAAATGCTGCCGGAGAGATTTTTGTAAATCTCAGCGGACATACAATACCTACTGATACACTTTTTCTGAAGAACTTGCTATTGCCCTATAAAGACCCCTTTGTCGCGGCTACCTTCGGAAGAAATGTTCCGTTGCCCGAGGCCTGTCCTTCTGAAGGGAGAGACCTCGATATCTGGTTTCCCGATGCATGGATTGATATGCCTGAGCGCTTTTCTAACGGGAATGCTTCCCTGAAACGGGAAGTGTGGGAAAAGATACCTTTCGATGAGGAGGTGTCCGGCGCAGAAGATATTATCTGGGCAAAGCAGGTAATGAGGGAAGGATACCAGGTCGTCTATGTACCGACAGCCGCAGCTCATCATTCTCACTCGAGTTCGTTGATCTATTCGTACCGGCGGCGTTTCAGGGAGACGAAAGCGATTGTTCAAAAAGATAACGCGCACACCATGTCTTTCGGTCAATTCCTGCGATGGACGGTGAGACAGAGTGTAGACGATGTGCTTTTCGCAAAGCATCGGGGAATGTTGTTTCGTTGGTTTTTCCATATTCCCTTCTATCGGCTTTCCCAGGGTTTAGCAATTTACAATGCAACAGGAAAACGGAAAAACTACCTGAAACTTGCCGGGATCAAATTGAGGGGTTTACAAGGGCTCTGGACAGGGTATATTGCAAAGAGTCAAAGAGTTGTTCGCGATGCAGGCTGGAAGGTATTTTTTGACAAGGTGGGAAAAACATTTCAGAGAACTTTCAAGAGAACACAGGTAATTATAGCCAAGCGGAATGAGGTTCTTGCCACTATCCAGAAATTCCCGACTTCACGGAAATTCAGGGTTCTGTATGTTGCAGATCCGGCGGGAGCCCTCACGAATCATTACCGGGCAAATAACATGAAAAAATACATGGACTTAATAGATATAGCAAGCGAGGTCATTCTTGAAACGGAATTAGATTATCAGAAGGCTATTGCATATGATCTGATCGTCCTGTGCCGGGTTTTTATGAATCCACATATCGAAAAACTTGTTTCGCTGTGCAGGGATTGCAAAATCCCTGTCGTTTTTGACGCTGATGATTATGTTTTTGATCCATCAATAATCCACCACATAGCCTCCCTTAAGGACATATCAGAAGCTGAACTTGAACTCCATCGTGAAGGTATGCGAAAGCACAGAAAATCGTTCGATGAAGCAGATTTCTTTACGGCGCCAACACGCTATCTTGCAGATATCGGAAAAAGTTTGGGCAAGAAAACATATGTAATCAGGAACGGTCCAAGCCCCGAGCAGACCGAACTCAGCAAAAAAATCCTTTCACTGGAACATTCAGGAGATACTATTGTCAAGATAGGCTATTTCAGCGGAACAAAGACTCACCAGCATGATTTTGCTCCGATCGTCCCGGCACTCCTGGACATCATGGAAGAGTTCCCTGATGTGCGTTTATACATCGGCGGATATCTTGACCTTGATGAACAGTTTGCAAGGTTCCCGGAAAGGATCGTCAGGCTGCCTTTTGTTGATATTGAGCGACTCCCTTTTCATATTGCGAAAGTTGACATAAATATCGTCCCCCTTGAAGTTGGAAATCCTTTCTGTGAGGCAAAAAGTGAGCTGAAGTATTTTGATGCCGCATTTTTGAAAATACCGACAATCGCTTCTCCCACTGATGCGTATGCCTGGGCGATCCGGCATGGCTGGAATGGGGTGTTGGCGCGGACTGTTGATGATTGGCGCACCTGCCTCAGGCAGCTTATAGAAGATCCCGAACTAAGGAAAAGAATGGGGCAAAGGGCTTATGATCATGCCATGCAGCATTATGCCCCTGTTCACATATCATCTATGGCAAAACAAGCCTATGCGGATATTATCAGCGAGTACAGGACGAGAAACGGGGTGCAGGATTCATCTTTAAAAATCAGTTTTATTCTCCCTCCGCCAACACAAGGATCAGGAGGCCACAACAAGATTTTCACTGCTGCACGCTATCTCTCTGAATCAGGACACCTGGTTGTCATATACGTTCTGAACGAGGGTGCCTTCGGTACGCGGCAGGAGTTGATTCATTTCATTCATGGACACTTTGGTGATCCACAGTGCGAGATAGTCCTCGGCACCGATACAATTTTTTCCTGTGACATTCTCTGTGCGACGTCCTGGAAGACTGCATATACGGTGTTCTATAATAAAGACAAAGGTGCGGAATTGTTCTATTTTGTTCAGGATTTTGAACCCCTGTTCTTCCCGATGAGTGATGACTATCTCAGGGCTGAAAATACTTACCGTATGGGAATGCAGCACATAACGTACGGCCCCTGGTGCGCGAAAATACTAACAGAAAAATACGGGGCAAGAGCAGATGCCCTGTCTTTTTCCCTGGATAGAAAAATATATTATCTGCGAACTGATGACCGAAGAAAGACAAACCGGATTCTTATTTTCTCAAGGCCTGAAATGCCAAGACGATGTTTCTGGCTTGGCGTAGAAGCCTTGCATCTTTTCCACCAGCGGAATCCTCATGTGAAAATCTCACTCTTTGGATCATGTGCAATTAACAGTTCAATTATTCCTTTCCCCCATGAAAATCTTGGGGTGCTCACTGTCCATGAGCTTGCACAACTCTATTCTGAGGTAGATGTCGGGATTGCTTTCAGTACGACAAATCCCTCTCTTGTCCCGTTTGAGATGATGGCCTGCAAATGTCCGGTTATCGATCTTGATTACAACGATAACTATATTAATTACGGGTCACGAGAAAATGTTAAACTAGTCGGCTTTAGTGCGCAGGAAATAGCTTCAGGCATAGAAGAGATGATGCAGAATGATGCACTGAGACAGGATATCGCGGAGAAAGGCTACCGGTTTGTGAGTGCCTTCCCCGATGACAGGGAAACATTCAGAGAAATGGAAAAGATTTTTCTCGACGCATGCGGTATCTCATTCGAAGAAAAAGCAAGGAGCAGGAATAGGGGAATGCATAAGACAGCAAATAGTGTAAGACCTGCAAAAGCCGAATTGTAACCTCGAACTTCGATGCCCATGGCTATTGCACTTATCATCAGAACAAAAAACGAAGAAAACAGCATCGGGCGGGTTTTAGCAAATATTTTTTCCCAGAAGCATGCAGATCCCGTACAGATTATCATCGTTGATTCTGGTTCTTCTGACAGAACGCTTGAGATAGTATCCCGGTATCAGGTTACCACACTCCATATCCCCGCTGAACAATTCACCTATGGGTATTCCCTTAACTACGGCATCCAGCATGCACAGGGTGATATTGTTGTTTGCCTGTCGGCGCACTGTATTCCCTGCGATGATCTCTGGTTAAGCAACTTAACTGCACCAATAGAGCAGGGCAAAGTTCATGCTACCTTCGGGAGACAGGTTGCGGTAAAAGGGATGAATCCTTTCGAGGAGGTATCGCTGAGTAAACACTTTCCTGCACAAGCAAGAAAGGGGGCTAGGGTGCCCTTTTCCAATGCTAATTGCGCTTTTCTCAAAACAATGTGGGAGGAAGTGCATTTTGATGAACTGATACCGGGGTGGGAAGATTATCTGTGGTATCTCTCATCAAAAGATAAATACCTGTTCCGGTATGTGCCGGATGCATGTGTAATCCACAGTCATCCCTTTTCACTCACCCGCATCGGGAGGATAGCATACCAGGACGGCAGGGCGTTCCGGCACATGCAGGAACAATACGGCTTCAATATTTTAGAAAGAACCTCCTCATTAAAAAGTAAAGCTGATTATGTGATGAAGGATTTGTCGAGTCATACTCTATTCTTTCTGAAACAGGGATATCTTCGCCATCTGGCCATTCTGCCTTTTGTAAAGGGATATGCATATCTCAACTATTGGCGGGGCTATCATACTTATGACCCGCAACAGAACCAAACAATCCGGACACAGCAGGACATGAGTAAACGAGACGTATCCGGGAAGGCTGCTCCAAAAGTCTCGTTTATCATTCCACACTGGAATCAACGCACATTGCTTGAAGAATGTATAGTCTCAATTCTGAACACGGGGCGCACAATACCGTACGAAATTATCGTGATTGACAATGCTTCTCAAGATGACAGCGCAGCATATATACAACGGACATTCCCCGACATCAGATTGATCCGCAATGTCATGAACCTTGGGTATGCAAAAGCGATTAACCAGGGGGCTGACCGTGCAACCGGTGATTTTCTTTTTTTTCTCAACAATGATGTCCAGTTTCTGGAAAACACCACGGAGCAACTCCTCTCTTTTCTTGCGAAGCATCCGGATGCCGGAGCAGTCGCGCCTATACTCATGTATCCTGACGGGAAGATACAGCTATCGTGCAGGAGGTTCCCAACCCCTTCCGCGCTCTTTCTGCAACTCTGCGGCATCAAGAGCATGGGCGCCTTCCGTGCCTGGAAGCTGGACATCGAAGAGCAGGGCAGGGGCGGTATTATTCAGCAGCCCATGGCGTCAGCACTCCTGGTCAGAAGAGCATGCTGGAATGCTGTCGGCCCGATGGATGAACGGTTTTTCCTCTATTTCAATGACGTTGACTGGTGTTACCGGCTCTCGATAATCACTTCTTATAAAATATATCTTTGCCCCGAAGCAAAGGTAATCCATCACGGCGGAGCATCAACGAAAAGACTGGGACGAAAGCGGACGTATGAATTCTATCGGGGGCTGTTCAGATTCTACCGGAAGTACTATCTCCGGACCTGAAGAAACCTTCGGTTCTTACTGTCTGTTTCTGCTGTCCGGACAACAGACAGAACTATAGTCACAGGGAACAGGAACCCTGATGCTTCAACGGATCAGGAGAACCTTGACAAGATACCGATAATAAATTTATTGTTACAAGATATGAATATGCGCAGCTTTGAGAATTAAGGAGAATTATTTAATGCTGAAAAGATATATTTTTATCATCTTAAGTATTCTCTTTTTATACAGTTACGCGTCCGGAACTTTTGCACAAGAGGTCATACAGCCAGCGGATGATTTGCTGAACACGCCTCCCGAGGAAAGGATGCAAAAGTATAGGGAAAGGATACAAAGGTCTTTAGAACAACAGAAGAGAGTCCTCGAAGAGCAACAGCCTCTCTTGAAGCAACCATCTGAATCCGGTGCATTACAGAATCAGCCTTCTGGAATGGAACAGTCTCCAAAAGATACAAGCGAACAGGAAGGCGCTGAGCGTTCCGAAGGAGGTTCCGGGGATATAGTAAAACCTTCCCCTGGTATTCAGCCACCTGAAGAATCCATGCCTGCTCCTATTCAACTCCCGCAGCCGCCGCAGGTTGTATCACCGGTATCGCCACAAAAAAAGACTCCGCCTACCGTCAGTTTCTTCTTTGACGATGCGGATATCTTTGAAGTGGCACAGACAATCTTCGCAGACGTGCTCAAGGTGAATTACCTTATTGATCCCCAGGTCAAGGGGAGGGTGAATTTCCGAACGGTTACCCCGATACCGAAAGATGAAGTCCTCCCGGTCATGGAGAT
>Ga0068714_10003762_pt1 | contig 17591 bp, 15 predicted proteins | sample MTBNYHSulfiMetaG_FD_62988 | JGI IMG/M metagenome (GOLD analysis project Ga0068714, IMG submission 62988) | Enrichment culture microbial communities from rom New York Harbor, USA that are MTBE-degrading - MTBE-NYH (New York Harbor Sulfidogenic)... | ecosystem: Environmental > Aquatic > Marine >...
CTGCCCCTGTCGCTGCCGCTGGAGTGAAATCACTCGATCCGCCCCCTCGGCGCCACAACCATCCCCGTCACCGCTGCCTCCACGTGGGGTGAGAACCTCCCGCTTCCCCTCGCAGGTCCCTCTGCGGCAACGGCCTTTCGACATCGCAACGGCCTCGGGCAACCTTGGTCAGCGGCTCGGGTTCGGATCCCGACCCGCAGGCTGGCGGTCCAACTCGGCGGCCGCGGAACCGCTGTCAACGCGGTCGCTCCCGGCTTCTTCCCCAGCAGAATGCCTCAGGCGCTGCTCGCTTCCTAGGGAACGACGGTGCTCCAGGCGCCGCCGAGGCCGTCCTCGAAGCCGTCGCAGAAGAAGGCGCGCGGGGCCAGCAGGTCGAAGTAGGGGGCGTGCTCGGCGCCGCCGTCGAAGTAGAGCAGCCCGTGCGTTGCCACGCACGTGGAGCCGACCCACTCGACGTAGGTGTCCTCCCCCGAAACGTGGTCGTAGGTGTTGTACCAGACGGGCGTCGACCAGGCGCCGGCGGTCCACCCGGCGCGGGTGACGTAGTAGACATCGTCGATGTCCCCGGTCTCGGAGCTGAACACCGCCACCCTGCCGGCCCCCGAGCGCACCGAGATGTCGGGGGAGTAGCCGCTGACCTCCTCGCCCGTGGGCCAGTAGGCGTCATCGCGGATCCACAGCCCGACACCGGCGTCGTCGCTGGACACGGTGCAGATCCCGACCTTGTCCGGCTCGGTCTCGCACTCGAAGACGCAGTAAATGTTGTCTGCGAAGGCAGACAGGGCGGTGCGCCGGTGGACCCCGGTGAACGCGGTGGTGTGCTCCGCGTTCCAGCTGCTGCCGCTGCTGCGCCACAGGTGGATGACGCCGTCGGTCCCGACGTAGGAGATCCAGCGACGGTAGGAGCCGGCGGTGTTGGGATTCCAGGCCAGGTCCAGGCCCTCGCGCGCGTCGCTGATGGCCGGCGAGGCGTCGGTAAACGACGTTCCTGAAAGATCGTCCCACCAGAAGTGGACGCTGTCGGTCGCGTCGACCAGGTACGCCATGTAGATGCGGTCGTTGTTGTCGGGCGCGTTGCCCAGGACGACCAGCTCGGTGATCGCGTTGGGCGAGACGTCGCTCACCTGCACGTAGCCGTACCCGCTGTCCTCGGAGCCGTCCGCCACGTGGAAGCGCCGGAACCGGGAGGTCGTGTAGCCGTCACCCGTCGAGCTGTAGCCTACCCAGGCCCAGTCGCCGCAGACCGCCATGTCGGCGACCGCTGACTCCACGCCGGACCAGTAGGCGGTCTCGCTCCAGGAGGCGCCGCCGTCCGTGGAGATGTTCGTCGACCACCCGACGTCCCAGACGATCATGGCAAAGAGGTTTCCCGTGGCGGCGTCGAATCCGAGGGCGGCGTCGACGCCGTCGGCGCGGGCGCCGATACGCACGTCGGGGTACACGAGCTTCTGGGGGGCGACGAGAGGCTCCCTCCACGAGAGCATCGCGGCGACCGTCGCGCCCGAGCCCTCGAGCCGGTCGAGCGCGGCGAGGGCCTCGGCGTGTCGCCCGGCGTTCCACAGCTCCTCCACCAGGCCGGCCTCGTCGAGGAGGTCGAGGCCGGGTCGGGAGTACACCTCCAGGCTGATGCGAGCGTTGCTCTTGAGGGCGTCCTCGAGGCCGGAGAGCATCGCGATGGCCGATGAAGGGGTCGCCGAGGTCGCGGAGACCTTCGCCTCCCAGAAGGGGGTCGAGCTCGACCACGACCCGGCCTCAGTCACCTCCGACGCGGCACGCGCCGGCTCGACCGCGCTCTCCTGACACGGCACGAGAACCCCGGCCGCTCGAGGCGACGCAGCAGCTCCCCCGTCGACGTCGCTGGCGTCTCCACCTGCTCCCGCAATCGCAACCGCGGCCAGGAGCCACGGGCACAGCGCGGCGCCCACCACCACGTGAGGTCGCCTCGTTCCCCGGTCTCGCCGCCCTCCGCTGGGCAGAGGGTTGCCATGACGCTCGACGATAGCGGTCAGGTGCCGGTCACCTCTCGACATGGTCCGCCTCCTGGCGTTGAGATTCTCCAGCCCCAGCATACTCGCCCGCGGAATCGGTTGCGACAGCTCGGCGCCTCCCCCGTGGTGGTGCGAGGGCCGCGGCCCCGGCACGGCGCAGGGGACCGGTGACCATCCCCCCGTTGTCACGGGGAGGGGCCGGCGGACCGTCACGCCTCGGTGTGGTGGGCTGGCGCCTTGTCCCAGGTGGTGCCAGGGCGCTCGACCGTGTAGTGGACGCGGATGTCCTGCCGCTCCTCGAACAGCCGCGGGACCACCTGCACCGGCATCCCGATCGTCACCTCGCCGGGGGGGATGGTCTCCCCCACCCAGGCGAGCAGGCGACCCCCCTCCTCCAGGTCCACCACCGCCACGGTGTAGGCGCCGAGGTCCTCGAACCCGGTGGGGGCGGCGGCGATGGCGGTGAAGGTGTACACCGTGCCGCGGCCGCTCCACTCGCGGAACGAGAACTCGCCGCCCAGGCACTGGGGGCAGTCGGCCCGCGGCGGGAAGGTGGCGTAGCCGCAGCTCGAGCAGGCCGAGCCCATCAGGCGGCCGTCCTTGAGGTGCACCGCGAACTCGCCCACCTTGGAGTACGGAACGAAGCTGACCTTGCCGAACCAGGAGAACATCAGTCCCTCCGAAACAGGTGGACGAAGCAGTACTGGCCGATGCCGCCCACGTTGTGGGTCAGGCCGACGTCGGCGCCGGGCACCTGCCGCGTCCCGGCGCGCCCCCGCAGCTGGGTCACGATCTCGTAGGCCATCGACACGCCGGTGGTGCCGATGGGGTGCCCCTTGGCCTTGAGCCCGCCGTCGACGTTGACCGCCACCTGGCCGCCAATGGCCGCGGCGCCCGACTCGACGAACGGCCCCCCCTCCCCCTTGGCGCAGAACCCGAGGTCCTCGTAGGCCATGATCTCGGCGATGGTGAAGCAGTCGTGGACCTCGGCCACCTTGACGTCGGAGGCGCCGGCCCCGGCCATGGCGTAGGCCTGACGTGCCGCCTCCCCGGCCGCGGGCAGCCCCACCAGGTGCGGCCGGCGCAGCACCGACATGGCGTCCGAGGCGCAGCCGACCCCGTCGAGCCACACCGCATCGCCACCCAGCTCCGAAACCGTCCCCTCGTCGGCGAGGATCAGGCAGGCGGCGCCGTCGGCATTGGAGCAGCAGTCGAACACGCAGAACGGCGAGGCGACGGGGTCCGACGCGAGCACCCGCTCCACGGTGACCTCTTTCTGGAACATGGCGTTGGGATTCTGAGCCCCGTAGCGGTGGTTCTTCACCGCCACCGCCGCCAGCTGCTCGCGGGTGGTGCCGAAGTCGTGCATGTGGCGGGCGGCGAACATGGCGTAGTAGCCGGGGAAGGTGGTGCCGAACACCGACTCCCACTGCACCTCCCCCACCCTCCCCATGAGAGCCAGGATCTCGGCGGTGGAAAGCTCGGTCATCTTCTGGCAGCCGATCACCGCCACCACCTTGTGAGTCCCCGAGCGGATCGCCATCCAGGCGGTGCGAATGGCCGCGCTGCCCGAAGCACAGGCGACCTCGGTCAGCCAGGTGGGCTTCGGGTTGAGGTTGAGGTACTCCTGCACCACCCCGGCCACCGACCGCTGCTTGTGGTACTCCGGCACCGCCGCGATGACCGAGGCGTCGACCCGGTCGGGCGAGATGCCGGCGTCCTTCATCGCCATCCGGTAGACCTCGAACGCCAGCTCCTGCACGGTCGCGTCGCTGCGCCGGCCGAACCTGCCGTGCCCCGCTCCAATCACCCCAACCCGCGTCATGCACGTCCTCCCTGAGCCCTGAGCCCTGGCCCTGAGCCCTGTCCCCTCAGATGTACTGCCCGCCGTCGATCTTGATCACCTCGCCGGTGATGTGCCGGGCGAGGTCGGAGCAGAGAAAGCACACCAAGTTGGCGACGTCCTCCGGGGTGGCGAAGCGGCCGAGCACCGTCTCCGCCAGCGCCCCGGCCTGGAACTCGGGCGGGATCGCCGACATCATCTCGGTCAGGACCATGCCCGGAGCGACCACGTTGACGTTGACGTTGAACTTCCCCAGCTCCTTGGCCAGCGACTTGGACAGCGCGATCTCCCCACCCTTGGAGGCGGCGTAGTTGCACTGCCCGAACTTGCCGCGCAGGCCGTTGATGGAGGAGATGTTGACGATCTTGCCGTGCTTCTGGTCCTTGAAGAGGATCGCGGCGGCGCGGTTGTAGTTGAAATAGCCCTTGAGGTTGACCCCGATGACCTGGTCGAACTGCTGCTCGGACATCTTCCACACCACCCCGTCCCAGGTGATGCCCGCGTTGCAGACCAGGATGTCGAGACGGCCGAACCGCTCCCGCACCTCGGCCACCATCCGCTCGGCGTCGGCGAAGCTGGCCACGTCGGCCTTGACCGCCATGCCCTTGCGGCCGAGCCGCTCCACCTCCTCCACCACCGCCCGCGCCTCGGCGTCGTGGCGACGGTAGTTGACCGCCACGTCGACCCCCTCCCGCGCGAGCCCCAGCGCGATGGCCCGGCCGATGCCCAAGCTGCCCCCGGTGACGATCGCCCCCTGTCCGGAAAGTCCCAGGTTCACGCTTCAGCCTCCTCTCGCTGTGACGCCAGCATCATAGCGGCGATGGGACGACGTGTCGACCGGGGGAGCTCGTGGAACCCTCCCCGCCGGTCGAGGCGTGTGGACCGCCCCGGCAACCACTTCCCCAACCTGGACGTGGCCCTGGACCTGGACCTCGTGTTGGACATGGTCTTGGCCTTCGAGGGTGCGCCTCGAGGGCGGTCCAGGTCGAGGACGCGCGCTCGGTCCCTCGAAGCTCGACCCATCTGCGAAGGACCGCGCCTTCGCCGGGACGCTGCCCGGCGAGGAAGGCCGCAGGTGGCCACTCGCCCTCCGTAGGGGCGCGACATGTCGCGCCCGCAATGCCGTCGCACACTCCCAGCGTCGTGCAACCGAGCGTCTGGCGCTTTCGAGCTGTGTCGGAAGAGGTTGCGGCTCCGCGGGCGCGACATGTCGCGCCCCTACGGGCATGCGGGCGTTGCCGCGCTTCGATGAGCCGACGTGCGCAAGAGGCTCAGGTCTCTCCCCTTTCCTGGCTTCCTGCGTTCCTCAGAGAATCCGAGTGGGGAGCTGGTTCGCTGCAGCTGACCCGAGCCCGCCGCCTGAGAGCTTTCTCTCGTTCGCGGCCGACCACATGACCTGGCCCGCATTATTCACCAGGGTCCTGCTGCGGCCGGCGCCTCGCCGGCCTCGCGACGAACCCCGGCGAATAATGCGGGCTAGCGGGGCGCGAGACCCTTCATGAGGACGTAGGCGGCCTGGGCATACGAGGTCGGGCACAGCGGGAAGCACTCCAGGCACGTCGCGCACTCCATGACCGCGATCTCCGGCACGAAGCAGATCTCCTTCCGGGTCCCCCGGTCGACGAACCCCACTGCGTGCTTGCCCTTGACCTCGGCACAGTAGCGAACGCAGAGACCGCAGATGACGCAGAATGAGGCCTGCTGCTCGAACCTGTTCCTGTCCGCCCCGTAGGTGGCGGCCAGCTCCTGCAGTTGCGGCGACTCCGGGGCGTGAGCCAGCAACAGCTCGAGGAGGGTCCTGCGGATCCGGTCGACCCTCTCGGTCCTGGTCCTGACAACCAGGTTGTCCTGCACCTGGTGGACGCAGGAGGCGACGAGCGCGACCCGCCCGCCGGTCTCCGCCTCGACGATGCACAGCCGGCACCCGCCGTAGGGTTGCAACAGGTCGTGGTGGCAGAGGGTCGGGATGGTGATCCCGGCACTTCGGGCCGCCTCGAGAACGGTCGCGCCTTCGTCCGAGACGACCTCTCTCCCGTCGACGAGCATGCGGATCTGGCTCATGTCCCTTCACTCGCCCTGGCGATCCTTCGCTGGTCTTCCGGGAGAGGGGGCGGAACCGGTTCGCCCGAGATCTTCCTCACGGCGCCGAAACGTGAGGGGCAGACCTCGAGGCAGGCGCCGCAGCGCGTGCACCGCTCCTGGTCGATCACGTGGATCCTCTTTCGCTCGCCGTCGATGGCGCCGGCGGGGCAGGCCTTCAGGCAGAGCTTGCAGGCCTTGCACAGCTCCGGCTCGATGTAGTACGAAATGAGCGCCTTGCAGGACAGTGCCGGGCACCGATTTTCCCTGATGTGGGCCTCGTACTCGTCCCGGAAGTAGCGGTAGGTGCTCAGGAACGGGTTCGGGGCGGTCTTGCCCAGGGCGCACAGCGAGGCCTCCACGGCGACCTCGGACAGCTCCTGCAGGACCTCGAGGTCACCCTCCCGGCCCCCGCCCTCGCAGATCCTGGCGAGGATCCCGTGCATCTGCCGCAAGCCTTCCCGGCAGGGGACGCACTTCCCGCACGACTCGTCGGCCAGGAAGCTCGTGAAGTACCTGGCGACGTCCACCATGCAGGTGTCCTCGTCCATCACGATCAACCCGCCGGAGCCCATCATCGAGCCGGCCCTGGTGAGCTCGTCGAAGTCGACCTGGAGGTCCAGCCGCTCCTCCGGGATGCACCCCCCCGAAGGCCCGCCGGTCTGCACCGCCTTGAGCTTCCGCCCGCCGGGGATCCCCCCGCCGATGGTGTAGACGACCTCCCGCAGGGCGATCCCCATGGGCACTTCCACCAGACCGGTGTTGTTGATCTTGCCGACCAGGGAAAAGATCTTCGTCCCCTTGCTCCCCCCGGTTCCCACCGAGGCGTACGCGGCCGCTCCGCCGCTGACGATCAGGGGGACGTTGGCCCAGGTCTCCACGTTGTTGATGACGGTCGGGCGTTCCCACAACCCCTTCACCGCCGGGTACGGCGGCCTGGGCCGCGGCTCCCCGGCCCTCCCCTCGAGGGACAGGAGGAGCGCCGTCTCCTCGCCGCAGACGAAGGCGCCGGCCCCACGGTGCACCCGGACCGTGAAGTCGAACCCGGAGCCGAGGATGTCGCTGCCGAGCAACCCTGCCCCCTCGGCCTTCTCGATCGCGATGAGCACGTTCTCCACCGCCAGGGGGTACTCCTGGCGGACGTACACGTACCCCTCGTGGGCCCCGATGGCGTACGCCCCGATGGTCAGCCCCTCCAGCACGCCGAGAGGATTGCCCTCCATCAGGGACCGGTCCATGTACGCACCCGGGTCCCCCTCGTCGCAGTTGACCACCACGTACTTGGTGTCGCCCGGGGCGTTCCGGGCGGTCTCCCACTTGAGCCCGGTCGGGTACCCCGCTCCGCCGCGTCCCCGCAGGCCGGCCCCCTTCACCTCGTCCACGACCTCCGCGGGCGTCATGTCGAACAGCGCGGTGGCCAGGGCGTGGTACCCGCCGATGGCGAGGAAGTCTTCGAGGCTCCTCGGGTCGACCTTGCGGTTGGCGCCGAAGACGACCCGTCGCTGGTGACGGTAGAACGGGATGTCCGACTCGCGGGCGACCTTCCGCCCCGTGGCCGGGTCGAGGTACAGAAGCCGGTCGACGACCCTCGTTCCCGCCACCGTCTCGGTGACGATCTCCGCGACGTCGTCGGGCTTGACCCGCAGGTAGCAGGTCTCCTCGGGCTCGACGACGACAATGGGGCCGCGCTCGCAGTAGCCGTGGCACCCGGTGCTGCGGAACGCGACGTCGGCCGAGAGGCCGCGGCTCTCGATCTCGTGCTCGAAAGCGGCGACCACCTTCCCCGCGCCGGAGGCCAGGCAGCCGGTGCCGCCGCACACCGTGACACAGGGCGCGTCAGGGTCCCGCCCGGCGAGGACCAGGCGCCTGGCCCTCTCGAGGTCTTCGCGGGTGCTCATCCTCGGCATCGTGGTCCTCTACTCATAACCCTCCAGAACCTCGGCGATCGCGACCGGCGTGAGGTTTCCGTGCGTCGTCCCGTCGACGTCGACGACCGGCCCGAGAGCGCAGCAGCCGAGGCAGTTGACGGTCTCGACGCTGAACTTCGCCTCGAGGTCGGTCTCCCCCGGACCGATCCCGGTCACCTCCTGCACCGTGTCGAGCACCCGCCGCGCGCCACGCACGTGACAGGCGGTGCCCATGCAGACGTGCACCTGGTGACGACCCTTGGGGACCACGCTGAACGCCCGGTAGAAGGTCACGATCTGACGCACCCTCGACATCGGGACGTCGAGCCTGGCGCACACCCGGTCGAGCGCCTCCTTGGGGAGCCACCGGTTCTCTCGCTGGAGGGCGAGCAGGACCTGGATCAGGGCGCTTTCCTCTCCCCGGTGCGAGTCGATGATCTGGTCAACCCGCTCAGTGTCCATGACCGACTTCCCCCATCGCATCCCGGCGTCCCGCCCCGGCGAGCGCGAACCGCTTGCGCTCCAGGTCGTAGGAGACCCAGCCCTGCCTCGACGAGCTGTTCATGTGCCTCGACACCGCCGACGGGGACACCCCCAGCGTCTCGGAGATCTCCCTCGTGGTCAGCGGGCCGTCCTCGAGCAGCGCGAGGATCTGGCTGACGGCCAGCCGCTCGGCGATCAGGGAGTCGAAAAGCCGGCTCACCTCGTCGCTGGCAAAGAAACGGTCGTACTCCTCCTCCGTCCGGAACCGAACCCGGAGCTTCTCCCGCTCCACCAGCTTGACGTAGGGCAGCACCCGGTTGACGGCCTCGAGCTTGACTTCGAGCATCCGCCCGTCGAGCCCCTCGCCGGCGCCGAGGGGACCGAGCACGCGCAGCTTCCCGACGAAGTCCTGCATGACCTCCGCGAAGCGGATCCCCTCGGACGCGGACACCCACTCGAGCCGCAGTCTCTCGCCGCGGATGCCGACGTGGTCGAGCAGTCTCCTGGTCAGGTGGACCATGGTCAGCGCGTCGTGGTTCCCCTCGGTGACGTAGTGGCACTCGCCGAGCCAGCACCCGCCGATGAACACCCCATCCGCTCCGTTGGCAAAGGCGCGCACCACGAACGCCGGGTCGACCCGGCCGGAGCACATCAGTCGGATCACCCGGATGTTCGGCGGGTACTGGTAACGGGAGACCCCGGCGAGGTCAGCGCCCGCGTAGCAGCACCAGTTGCAGAGGAAGCCCGCGATCCTCGGCTCGAAGCCGTGCCCGCCGGCCATGCTCAGGCCGCTCCCCGTGCGCTCATTCGTTGACTCCGACCCTGGTTGAATCCTCTGGGCGAGGAGGGAACACCGCGTCGACCTGGCGCAGCACCTCGTCGTCGGTGTAGTGCTTCAGCATGATGGCGCCGGTGGGGCACTTGGCGTTGCAGAGGCCGTCCCCCTTGCACAGAATGGGGTTCACCGAGGCCTTGACGCCCCGAGGCGTCTCACGGAGCTCGACCGCGCCGTACGTGCACGCCGCGACGCACGCCCCGCAGGAGATGCAGTCGCCCTCCCTCACGTCGCAGACCGCTCCGGAGGCCGTGACGAAGTCCCTCGCGAGCAGGGCGGCGGCTCGGCCGGCCGCCCCGTAGGCCTGGCTGATCGTCTCCGAGACGTGCTTGGGGTAGTGCGCCGTCCCACACAGGAAGACCCCCTCGGCAGCGAAGTCGACGGGCCGCAGCTTGACGTGGGCCTCCTGGAAAAACCCGTCGGGGCTGAGCGGCACCTTGAACAGCCGCGCGACCTCCTGGCTCCCGGTCGAGGGAACGACCGCGGCCGACAGCACGAGCAGGTCGGCGTCCAGCGCCAGCCGCTGACCGAGAATCGGATCCGGCACGGTCACCTGCAGGACGGGCCTGCCCTCCGAGGTGGTGGCCTCCACCCGCGGCCGGTCATCCGGCTCCCAGCGGATGAAGACCACGTCCTGCTCCGCCGCCCTGCGGTAGGAGTCCTCGGCGAAACCGTAGGTCCTCATGTCCCGGAACAGGACGAAGACGTTCACCCCGGGGTTGGCGCTCTTGAGCGCCAGTGAGTTCTTGACGGCCTGGCTGCAGCAGACCCGGGCGCAGTAGCTGCGGTCCGCCTCCCGGCAGCCGACGCACTGGATCATCACCACGCTTCGAGCCTCTTCCACCCTCGGGTCCCGGCTCGCGATGCGCTCCTCCAGCTCGAGCTGGGTCAGCACCCGGTCGTCCTGGCCGTAGAGGTACTCCGTGGGGCGGTACTCCTCCGCGCCCGTCGCCAGGACGGCGGCGCCGTGGCGGATGGTCCTCGCCCGCCCGTCACACTGCACCGTGGTGACGAAGTTGCCCACGTAGCCGGAAACCCCGGTGATGGTCGCACCGGTCAGGACGTGGACCAGGGGGTGCCGGTAGACCCTGCGAATCAGGTCGTCGAGAAGTGGCTGGACGTCGACCCCGTCAAGGGTGGAGTGGACCCTCCGCGCCATTCCGCCCAGGGTCGTGGTCTTCTCCAGCAGGTAGACCTCGAACCCCTGGCTGGCCAGGCTCAAGGCGCAGGTCATGCCGGCCAGGCCCCCTCCGACCACCAGGCCGATCTTGGTGACCGGGAGGTCGAACTCCTGCAGCGGTTCCAGGTGGACGGTCCGCGCGACCGACATCCGGACGATGTCCTTGGCCTTCTCGGTGGCTTCCTCCTTCTGCTTGGAGTGCACCCACGAGCAGTGCTCCCTGATGTTGGCCATGTCGAAGAAGTACTGGTTGATGCCCCCTTCGCGCAGGGTGTCCCGGAACAGCGGCTCGTGGGTCCGCGGGGTGCAGGCAGCGACGACGACCCGGTTGAGCCCCTTCTCCCGAATCGTGCTCGCGATCTGCTGGGCGGCGTCGGTGGAGCAGATGAAGAGGCCTTCCTCGGCGTGGGCGACGTGGTCCAAAGTCCGCGCGTACTCGACCAGGGACGGCACGTCGACCACCCGGCCGATGTTGGCCCCGCAGTGGCACGCGAAGACCCCGACCCTGACCTCCTCCCCGGCAACGTCCCGCTCCGGTGGGTACACCCTGTCCCTGGCCAGCTTGCCTCTACGGGACTTGAGCAACGCGCCCACCAGGGCGTTGGTCCCGCTGGCCGACACCACCGACTCCGGGATGTCCATCGGTCCCCGGAAGGCGCCACTGACGAAGACCCCCGGCCGGGTGGTCTCGACGGGGCTCGAGGGGTTGGTCTTGCAGAACCCGTGCGGCTCGAGCTCGACGCCGAACCTGCGCGCCAGGTCGCTCGAGCTGGCGGGAGGCGACAGCCCGACCCCCAGGACCACCAGGTCGAACTCCTCCTCCTTCACCCCTTCCGCGTCGGTCGCGTAGCGGATGGTCACGTTCTGAGTCTCGGGGACCACCCTGCCGACCTCGACGTAGCTGCGGACGAAGGTGACGCCGGGAAGGCTCTCGGCCCTCCGGTAGAAGCGCTCGAAGTCCTTGCCGTAGGAGCGGATGTCGTTGTGGAAGATGACCGCCTCGAGGTCGGGGTCATGGTCCTTGGCGAGGATGACCTGCTTCTGGATGTACGAGCAGCAGACCGACGAGCAGTAGCTCTTCCCCCCCTCGAGCCCCTGCCTCGAGCCGACGCAGTGGATCCAGGCGATCCGGTGCGGGTGCTTCCCGTCGGATGGGCGCAGGATCTCCCCCTCGTGGGGGCCGGTGGCGCAGAGCAGCCGCTCGAAGTCGAGGCTGGTGACCACGTTGGCGATCGCGCCGCAGCCGTAGTCGCCCCGCGGGCGGGGGTCGAACGGGTCGAACCCCGGGCAGAGGACGACCGCCCCCACCTTGACCGTGAGCTTCTCCGGCTTCTGGCTGAAGTCGATGGCGTGGTTGGTGCACACCCCCACGCAGATCGAGCACTTCTTCTCCTCGAGGTAGAGGCAGCGGTCGTCGACGTAGGGCACCAGCGGCACGGCCTGGGAGAAGTAGATGTGGACGGCCTTGTTGCCCGACAGGTTCTGGTTGAACGGGTCCGGGATCTCGACCGGGCAGTACTCCACGCAGGTGGTGCAGCCGGTGCAGCGCTCCTCGACGATGTAGCGGGGCTTCCTGGTCAGGGTGACGGTGAAGTCGCCGGCCTCCCCGTCGACACCGTCGACCTCCGTGTAGGTGAGAATCTCGATGTTCGGGTGGCGGTCGCACTCGATGAACTTCGGGGACTCGATGCACATGGAGCAGTCGTTGGTGGGGAAGGTCTTGTCGAGCTGGGCCATCTTGCCGCCGATGGTCGGCGCCCGGTCGACCAGCACCACCCGGTACCCGCCGGTGGCGAGGTCGAGAGCGGCCTGGATGCCGCTGATCCCGCCACCGACCACCAGGACGTCAGCGAAGGTCGCGCTTTCCACCGGTCACCGCCCCCCGGCCAGCGCGACCTCGTCGACGACCTCGGTCACGTCCTTGACCTCGAGGCCATCCTCCAGCCCCAGCCGGCTCTCCTCGAAGTTGGTGACGCAGTACGGGCAGCTGGTGGCCAGCACCTCGGCGCCGGCGCCCACCGCCTGGGCGACCCTGAGGTCGGAGAATCGCTCCCCTTTCGGAGTCTCCGCCCAGATCCTGCCGCCGCCGCCCCCGCAGCACAGGCTGCGCTCGCGGGACTCGGCCATCTCCACCAGGTCCAGCCCGGGCACGCTCCTCAGCAGCTCCCTCGGCGCCTCGTACACGCCGTTGTGCCGACCCAGGTAGCAGGGATCGTGGTAGGTGACTCTCCGCGGGTACTCGCCGTCGACACGGAGCCTCCCCTCCCGGATCAGGTCGACCAGAAGCTGGGTGATGTGCACCACCTCGAAGTTGACCATGAGCTCGGGGTACTCGTTCTTCAGCGTGTGGTAACAGTGCGGGGAGGACACCAGGATCCGCTTCACGCCGTGGTCGATGAAGGTCTTGACGTTCGCTCTGGCCAGGGTTTTGAACTCGGCCTCGCCACCGGCCTTGCGGATGCTCTCCCCGCAGCAGCTCTCCTTCTCACCGAGGATCCCGAAGTCGACCCCCGCTTTCCCGAGCAGGCTGGCGGTCGCGGCGGCGACCTTCTGCAGCCTGGGGTCGTAGCTGTAGTAGCAGCCGACGAAGTACAGCAGCTCCATCCCTTCCGCGAACGGTCGTACGGGCAGCCCCGCGGCCCAGTCGGACCGCCTCGCCCGCGGCGCGCTCAAGGGGTTGCCCTCGGCCGCGAGGCTGCCCCCCGCGCCTCGCACGCCCCGAACGGACGCCGGGAAGACCCCGTACTGCGAGGCGACCCGGCGCAGGGCCATCGCGATCTCGACCTGCCCGACCCCCCTCGGGCACGCCGCGGGGCACGACCCGCAGGTCGTGCAGCGCCAGACGTCGTCGTTCTCGATCTCGGTCAGGCCGAAGGTCGCCTGGCGGATGATCTTGCGGATGCTGAAGCTCCTGACCCGGTTCCACGGGCAGTACACGTCACACTTGCCGCACTGGTAGCACAGCCCGGCGGACCCCGCGCCCGCCGTGCGGATCTCCTCGGCCGCCTCGGCGAAGGGAGCGACGATCTCCAACGGGTCGCTCACGTTCCGGTCCTGGCCGCCGACATGCGGGCCACCGCGTCGACGACCCGCTGCCACCCGTGCCTGTCGACCATGGCTTCGAGCCCGACCTCGAGCTCGTCCGGCACCGCGCGCTCCTCGACCTCCTCCTCGCGCTCCTCGTAGACCAGGGCCTCGGCCAAGCACCACTGGACGCACATCGGGGCCGCGAGCGGAGGGACGGACTCGCACATGTCGCACTTCAGGGGGAGGCCGGAGTCCGGCTCCTTGAAGGCCTCCCTCGACGGGCAGGAGGCCCGGCAGAAGGTGCACTCGTCGTACTCCTTGCCGTCGATCGTGTACCTGTCCCTGCCGGCGCACTCGGCGGCGGTGTAGTCCCCCGCGAACACCGGGACGTAGATGTCCCTCACCGGCTGGTGGATCACCCGGATGCGGGCCCTCTCCGGGTTGTTGCTGCTGTACTTCGGCACCGCGTGGAAGGCGGAGCAGATCAGCTCGCACGCCCGGCAGCCGTTGCACTTGTCGACGTCGATCCGGATCGTCTTGACGATCTTCCTCGGTCTGTCACCCTTCACGGCTCGAGCCCTCCACCGTGCCCCCGCCCGCGGACATCCCCTGCACGGGGCCCGCGGGGTGGTCCGTCAGGATGCCCCGCCGGACGAGGTCCTCGCACACGTCGTCCAGCCCCAGCTCGCGCAGCGACTCGGCGGTCGGGATCCCCTGCTCGTTCCACCCCCTGAACGCGTAGTACGCGTCCAGGAGCTGGGCCTCGAGCTCGGGGAACCGCTTCTTCCAGTGGTCCAGCGGGGGCTTCTCGTCCTCTCGCCGCATGCCCCTCCTGATGTTCACCGCCCTCACCAGGGTGCGGTTCCTCCTGGCGATCGTCGTCAGGTTGTCCTCGTCCATGTCGATCCCGGCCGCGGACGAGATCACCGTCGGCAGGTTGTGGATGTGGTACGGCGGCTTGAGGGGGAACGAGGAGAGACCCGCGCACATCCCGGTGGCGTCGTCGACGTAGTGCATCCGCTCCTGCCAGTCGACGATCTCGCAGGTCGCCTCCACCGTCGGGTAGAACGGGATCGACTTCTCCCCGCGCGGCTCCCAGTCGAGGAAGTACTGCTTGAACTTCTCGTCCGGGACGTGGACCCAGTCCTTGACGAACGCCTCCCGCTCCTCACGGGTCGCGAAGGGCGCCTGGGGGTAGTTCCCCTCGATCTGGGTGATGTTGACCTTCTCGCCGGTGCTGTACATCAGGAAGTAGATGGGGTTGAGCATCCCGAGCTTCAAGGGGAGCTGCTCGTGCTTCTTGATGTTGTTGTGCGCGTACTCGTGCGCGCCGTTGCCGATACGCTCGGCCGCCCAGTGGGTGCCGTCGGCCAGGACGTCCCCGATGCCCTCCCGCCGGACGATCCGGTCGAGCAGCCAGAAGAACCGCCCCTCGCTGTCGGCGGGCATGCCCGGGAAGTCCGCCTCGGTCAGGATGCCCGCCTCCAGGAGCTCGAGCGCGAACGCCATGACCTGGGGGGCCGAGAACGCGTCCACCCCGTACTCGGTGGCCCTCTGGGCGATCTTCAGGCCGAACTCCAGGTTCGACATGGCCGCCATCGTGTAGGTCAGCTTGGAGAAGCACTTCATCATGTAGGTGGGGAGCCCCGGCACCGAGATCGTCGCCGCGCACTTCATCGGGCAGTTGTGGCAGCTGATGAGGCGGGTTCTCATGCCCTCCAGGGTGCGGGTCCACTCCGACTCGACCTCGTCGGTCCAGAAGTCCTTGCGCCGGAGGCGGGAGTTGCCCCAGGAGAAGTTCTCGGTGTGCCACTTCTCGTCGTGGACCGCCATCTCCTGCGGCGACCCGAGCCCCGCCAGGATCGGCATGACCCCCGGGATGGGGTTGTCCCTCCGGACCTTGATGTACTCCAGCACCTCGTTGCAGAGCTCGATCAGCTCCGCCGGGCGGGCGACGTTGACGTCCCCGGTGCCGCGAACCGCGATCGCCTTCAGCCCCTTGTCACCCATGACGGCGCCGAGCCCGCCCCGACTGGCGCTGGACCTGCCCTGCTCGATGGACGCGAAGAACACCCGACTCTCGCCGGCGAGCCCGATGGACGCGACCTGGGCCTTCGGCTCTTCGAGCTCCCGGCGGATCGCCTCGGCGGTCTCGAGGGAGCCCTTCCCCCGGAGGTGAGCCGCATCCCGGATCTCGACCTTGTCGTTGTGGATCCAGAGGTAGACCAGGCTCGGCGACTTGCCTCTCACGATCACCTTGTCGTAGCCCGCGTACTTCAGCTCCGGCGCCCAGAACCCCCCCATCATCGAGAAGGCCATCAGCCGCGTCTGCGGCGAGAAGGTCGAGACGATCGTCCGGTTGCAGCCAATGACCGGCGTCCCCACCAGCAGGCCGGTCCCGAAGATCAGGAGATTCGATTCCGAGAACGGCTCCGTCTCGGGGGGAACCCTGTCCCACAGGATCCTGGCGTTGGTGCCCAGCCCCCCGAGGTACAGCTCGGTCAGCCGCGGGTCGGTCGCCACTCTCTCGACGTTCCCGGTGGAGAGGTCGACTTCCAGGTCGAACCCGGTCTCTGCGTACCTCATGCTCTCCCTCGATCCCCTCGTCCGGACGAGGCCCCGACGTACCCGTCGAGAAACAGCGCGGTCTGATGGGCGGCGAGGTCGTCCAGGCTCACCCGGCTCCGCCTCGGGTCGTACCATTGGTAGACCCAGTTCAGCAGCCCGAACAGGTTCGCGGTCGCCAGCCACGGGTCGAGGCCGACCCCGGACTCGAGCTGGAGCTCCTTCACGATGGCGTGGACGGCCTCGAAGTAGGACCGACGAACCTCGTACACGTCGCGGTAGGCCTCGCCCTTCAGGGTCTCGAGCTCCCGGGCGCACACCTTGAGCTCGGCCATGTGAGCGCCGAAGTGGCCCACGTGGTTGCGCACGGCCGCGGCGAGACGCTCCCGTGGTTCGGCAACCCCCTCCAGGCAACGGTCGAGACCCCGGCACAGCGAGTCGAAGGTGTGGAGCTGGATCCAGTAGAGCAGCTCGTCCTTGCTCGCGACGTAGTGGTAAATCCCGGCGAGGCTGACCTCGGCCTCGGCGGCGATGCGGCGCATGGACGCCCGGTCGAATCCGTCGCCCGCGAACACCCGCGCCGCCGCACCCAGGAGGTGCAGCAGCTTGCTGTCGAAGGTGGTGGTCCGCTTTCGTGAGGTCGCGAGGGCCGGCATCCTCTCTCCGATCGAACGTCCGTTCGGAAATCTACCGGGTCAAGGGGGAGACTGTCAAGGGCGTTCCGGCCTGAGGCCGTTGCGATGTGGGTCTTTCGAGCGGGCGCTTCCCGAGGGAGCGGTCCGCATGGCGCGATCAGGCGTGACAGCAGCAGCGACAGGGTCAGGGACAGCGACAGCGTCAGGGGCAGCGACAGCATTCAGCGACAGGGGCAGCGGCGGCGGCAGGAGACAGCGTCGGTAGACAGCGACAGGCGCAGGTGCAGCGCCGTCGCGACCGCGTTCGGGTCGGGGCCGCTCACCCGCTCGGCTGCAGCAGCCGCCAGGTCACGGCGCGATCACCGTGGTGGTCGCTGTTCAGGTCCAGGTCCAAGACCAGGTCCAAGACCAGGTCCAGGTCCAAGTTGGGCGGGGGGGCCTTGAGAACCGCGTCCCCTTCCCTGGTAGACTCCCGGCGGGAGAGAGGTCACCCATGATCGTCATCGACGAGGAGCTCTGCAAGGGTTGCACCATCTGCAGCGAGTTCTGCCCCACCGGCGTCCTCGGGGTCTCCGACACCCTCAACGCCAAGGGCTACTACCCGCCGGTGGTCGAAAAGCAGCAGGAGTGCCACGGGTGCCGGCTGTGCGAGCTGCTCTGCCCGGAGTTCGCCATCTTCGTCGTCAACGAGTGGGTCGACGATGTCGCCTCCTGACCAGCCCGGGCTGCGCGGCGCCTACCTGGCCCACCTCGCCCGGCACGAGCACTTCATCCAGGGGGACGAGGCCGCGGCGCTGGGCGCGATCTTCGCCGGCTGCGACTTCTTCGGCGGCTACCCGATCACCCCCGCCTCGGAGGTGGCCGAGGTGATGGCCCGCGAGCTGCCCAACGTGGGGGGCTACTACCTCCAGTTCGAGGACGAGCTGGCCTCCATCTCGGCGGTCGTCGGCGCCGCCTGGGCCGGCGCCCGCGCCATGACCGCCACCAGCGGCCCGGGTTTCTCGCTGATGCAAGAGACCATCGGCTACGCCTGCATGACCGAGACCCCG
>Ga0068714_10003764_pt1 | contig 17590 bp, 14 predicted proteins | sample MTBNYHSulfiMetaG_FD_62988 | JGI IMG/M metagenome (GOLD analysis project Ga0068714, IMG submission 62988) | Enrichment culture microbial communities from rom New York Harbor, USA that are MTBE-degrading - MTBE-NYH (New York Harbor Sulfidogenic)... | ecosystem: Environmental > Aquatic > Marine >...
GGAGCACGGTTACAAAAGCCTGCGGGTATTTACTATACAAATCCGGCTCAAACTGTTACAATCGCCGCCGTTCGTTTGAATAGACCGCACCCCAAGAACGATCGAGACCCCGAAGCGCACGGAGTCTATGGCTGCTGGCTCGGGATACCGGTCTTTCGCGGATAACGGCTGACGACGGAGGACTCCCTGCATGCGAAGCGGCACGAGAAAATATCAATACGGCAGCCTGATCGGCAACAGTCCCCAGATTCAGAAGGTCTTCGCCTTTATTGACAAGGCGTCCAAAGCCGAAATCCCCGTTCTCATCGTCGGTGAGACGGGCACGGGGAAGGAACTCGTTGCACGAGAGATCCACCAGCGAAGCCGCCGGCGCAAAGGGCCCTTTGTCCCGGTCAACACGGGCGCCTTGCCCAAGGAACTGATCGCCAGCGAGCTATTCGGCTACGCCCGGGGTTCCTTCACGGGAGCGACGGAAACCAAACAGGGGCGTTTTTCAGAAGCCCGCAAAGGCACGCTGTTCCTGGACGAAATCAGCACCATGGACGAGATCGCCCAGACCTCGCTGCTGCGCGTCCTGGAAACGCACAAGTTTCGACAGATTGGGGGCAAACGCGACCTGAGCGTGGACGTCAGGATTATCGCCGCAACCAATATGGATCCCCGGCAGGGTGTGCGGGAGGGCATCTTCCGCCAGGACCTGCTGCAGAGGCTTCAGGTGCTGAAGATCGCCCTGCCTCCACTACGACGCCGCAAGGGAGACATTAAACTGCTTGTTCCTCATTTTCTGGATCTGTTTCAGAAGGAGTTTGGCACCTCGGTGGAGGGGTTTTCGCGCGAAACCCTGGCGCTCCTGCGCGATTACGATTGGCCGGGCAACGTCCGGGAGCTGAAGAATGTGGTCGCTCAGGCGGTCGTGATGGCGGAAACCGGCCGGATCACCCCCGAGTACCTCCCTTCCCGCATTTGCTCCCAGTCCCAGCAACAGGATGAGCTCGAGGACGGCAGCCTCCTGCCCCTCGCGCCGAAGGGCGCAGGGACCCCGCCGGCTTCGTATCCCGGCAACTCGTTCCCGATCCTCGCCGCGGAAGGCCTCTTCCTTCCTCTCGGCCTCTCCCTGGAAGAAGTCGAGAGGGCCTACGTCCTGAAGATGCTCGCCGCCTGTGGTAACAACAAGACCCTGGCGGCCAAACGCCTGGGCACCAGTCGAAAGTCCCTCTACGACCGCTTAAGACGCTGGGGGCTGGAGTAGGTCGCCTCGATCCCCACTCGGGAGAGGGCAGGTAAACTTTTATACGGATCTGTATATAAAATACACACTCCCTTTCTGTTCCTCTCCCGCTCTCGGGACGGGAAGCCGCTCGGGCTGCGCGAGCCGCTGACGCTCCACCGGGACTGCCGGAAGGAGGAGCCGCTTTCCGACCTCGCTGTCCCGCCCCTATCGCTTGGCATACCAATTGCGTACTCTGAGTCGTACGTTTGAACTCTCCTCTTCAAAAGAGCAATCCGAATGGCAAGGAAGCGCGTGCTCGTGGCGGTCGGCGACCCGGAGTGGAAAAAGGAATTGTGCACGATGCTGCGCAAGAAAGGTTGCGATGTCCGCACGACCGAAGATGGTTTCGAAGGCATCGAACTGGTGCGCCACCAAAAGTTTGCACTCGTCATTGCGGATGAGTCGCTGGATCAAGCGGGACCGATCGAGCTGGCGCTGAACATCCGAGACATCAAACAACGAATGCCGGTACTGGTGGTCACCGGTTCCGGCCTGGAGCGATACGACAAAGTGTGGAAGCACTGCGAGGTGTTCTTTGCGGGAACCCGCGAGGCCGCGCTGGGTAGGATCCCCGGCGCCCTCAAGGCAGCGTCCGAACTCGACGCACTCACACTCCCGGCGGGCGGAAGATAAGCGATGCGATACTCCAGCCATAAGAAACATCGGAACCTTGCCACGAAACGGGCAAGGCGCCAAGCGCGAACGCCTCTCGATGCGGACTCGCTTACCCCGTCTGAACGACGATGGAGCAGCCCTTCGCCGTCCAGCCGGCCGAGACTCGACAGGCACGCGGGGCATGCAAAAGGATCTTCTTTGCCGAAGGCGATAACACTGGGAAACCCTGACTCGCTTCGTCGTGAAATGAGCATTCCAATCAAAACGCGGAAGAAGCATCCGAAGAACCCGTCGAATTCAGTTCCGAGCGGGGAGAACAGGTCGCGATGTATCGGAGAATAATAAAATGAGCCGATTACTGTTAGTGGCGAACCGTTTGCCGATCACGATCAAAAAAAGAAGGGACGATTATGAATTCGTCCCCAGCGTCGGCGGCCTGGCAACCGGCCTGGCCTCGTTCCAGGAATCCTACCCGGCCGCCTGGATTGGATGGTGCGGATTGCCATCCGAAAGCCTGAGCGAACAGGCCCGCAAAAACATCCAAGCCACCCTTTCCAAAGACCACGCCCATCACCCGGTTTACCTGTCTCGAGGGGAAGTGAAATCCTACTACGAAGGCTTTTGCAACCGAACGATCTGGCCTCTCTTCCACTACTTCACCGAGTCGGCGGAATACGAGGATGCCTTGTGGGACAGCTATCAGAAGGTCAACCGGCGCTATCTGAAAACGGTGTTGAAAGTGGCCCAACCGGGTGACGTGATCTGGGTGCATGACTATCAGCTGATGCTCCTGCCGGGGCTGATCCGAGAGCAGGTGCCCGAGGCCCGGGTCGGGTTCTTTCTCCATATTCCGTTCCCCTCGTATGAGGTCTTCCGCCTGCTTCCCTGGCGGAAAACGATCCTCGAGGGCCTTCTCGGGGCGGACCTGATCGGCTTCCACACCTACGGCTATGTGCGCCATTTCTTCAGCAGCGTCCGCTCGATCCTCGGTTACGAACACACCCTGGGGCAGATTGCGCTGCCCAAGCGCGTTGTCAAAGTTGATGCTTTCCCGATGGGGATTGACTTTGAGCGCTTTGCCGGCGCCGGGGATCGCCCCGAGGTTCAGAAGGAAATCCAAAAGATCAAAAGCCGGGTCGGCGACCGGAAGATCATCCTCTCGGTAGACCGGCTCGATTACTCCAAAGGCATCCTCCAAAGACTGGAGGCTTTCGGGGCTTTCCTCGATCGGTATCCGCAGCAGAAGGAAAAGGTCACCCTGGTGCTGGTCGCGGTTCCTTCCCGTTCCAGCGTCAGCCGGTACAAAGATCTCAAGCAGCAGCTGGATGAAACCGTCGGTCGCATCAATGGCAAATATGCCACATTTGGATGGACGCCGATCTGGTATCTCTATCGTTCCCTGCCCTGGCCTCTGTTGACCGCTTTGTACCGCTCCTCTCAGGTGGCCATGGTGACCCCGCTGCGGGACGGGATGAATCTGATCGCCAAGGAATACATCGCGACGCAGCCGAAAGGAGAAGGATGCCTGATCCTGAGCGAAATGGCGGGCGCCGCCGAGGAACTGGGCGAAGCCCTCATCGTCAATCCCAATAACCGCGAGGAGGTCGTCCAGGCTCTGGAGAAGGCGATCATCCAGGGCGTGCCGGATCAGAGCCAGCGATCGGCCGCGATGCAGGAACGACTCCAGCGCTACACGGTGCAGCGGTGGGCGAAGGATTTTCTTGACAGCTTGCACGGCGCCCTGGAGCACCAGCAAAGCCTGCGATCCCGGCGATTGACGGCCGAGGACCAGGAAGCGCTGACAAGCCGGTACCGGAGCGCTTCGAAGCGTCTTCTCTTTCTGGATTATGACGGAACCCTGGTCGATTTTGCAAAAACTCCCGACCAGGCTCAGCCGGATCCCTCCCTGCTGGAGCTGCTCGAAGCGCTTTCGAAGCCTCCCGAGACCTTGCTCGTCCTCATCAGCGGCCGGGATCGAGATACCATCGAGAACTGGTTCGGACACCTGCCGGCCGCCTTGTGCGCCGAGCACGGGACCTGGATCAAGCAACTGGAGGGATCCTGGGAACCCACGCGCATCCTGGGAGAGAACTGGAAGGAGGAGATCCGGCCCATCATCGAACACTTTGTGGACCGCACCCCGGGCTCCCACCTGGAGGAGAAGAGCTACTCCCTGGCCTGGCATTACCGGCAGACCCAGCCCGAGATGGCCTCAGTGCGCGTCAGCGAGATCAAGGACGCCCTCCTCGGTCTGACGGAAAACCTCAGCCTCGGCCTGATGGAAGGCAACAAAGTGTTGGAACTCAAGCCGGCCGGCATCAGCAAAGGCGCGGCGGCCCTGCTGTGGCTTCAAAAACAACCTTGGGATTTCATCCTCGCCTTGGGAGATGATGTGACGGATGAGGATATGTTCTCCGTGCTTCCGGAGTCGGCCTATTCGATCAAGGTGGGACTTTCACAGTCCCTGGCCAAGTATAATGTAAGCTCCGTTCAGGAGGCGCGCGCCTTACTCGACGATCTAAGAAGGAGAAACTAATGCGAGTTCTGGAAGACTATCGAGACATTGTTGGAGACCAGACGATCTTTAATATCTTCGCCAAAGCGAGGAATCTCTACGGCAAACGCATGCTTCATATCAACTCGACCTACCAGGGCGGCGGCGTCGCCGAAATCCTGGTCAGCCTGATCCCTCTGATGAACGACGTCGGCATTGACACCGAGTGGAAGGTCCTGCATGGCAATCCGGATTTTTTCGATATCACCAAGAAGTTCCACAACGGCTTGCAGGGCGAAAAGATCAATCTCACGAAAATCAAGCGCCAACTCTACATCGAGGCCAACGAGGCCTTCTCGGTCTATACTCATCTCGATGACGAGTGCGTGGTCATCCACGACCCCCAACCGCTGCCGCTGATCAAATTCTACCGGAAACGCCAGCCCTGGTTCTGGCGCTGCCATGTCGATCTCTCCAAACCGGAGAGGGAGCTTTGGAACTTCCTGAAGGGCTTCATTCTTCGGTATGATCGAATGATTATCTCCGATGAGGAATACCGCCGGAAGCACCTGCCGGTTCAGCAAACGGTGATGTTTCCGGCCATTGACCCCCTGTCATCCAAGAATAAGGTCCTCTCCGACAGCGACATTGCGAAGTACTTAAAAAAATTCAAAATACCGCTTGACAAGCCTCTGCTCACACAGATCTCCCGATTCGACAAGTGGAAAGACCCTGCGGGGGTCTTGGAAATCTACAAGCTGGTTCGCCGCGAGGTGGATTGCCGCCTGGTGCTCTGCGGCAGCATGGCGCCCGACGATCCCGAGGGAGGGAGAATCTTCGAGGGCTTGCTGCGCCGCGCAAAATCCCTGACCGAGAGCGGGGATGTCATTCTCGTGACGAGCGAAAACAGCATCCTGGTGAACGCCCTGCAGCGGAGCGCGGCCGTTATCATTCAGAAGTCCATTCGCGAAGGCTTCGGGCTGACCGTTGCCGAAGCAATGTGGAAGAGCAAGCCGGTGATTGCCTCCAATGTCGGAGGCATTCGCTTACAGATCAAAGACGGAGAAAACGGTTTCCTGCTCCAGCCGTCCGACATTGAGGGATTTGCTCGCAGAACGATTGAAGTCCTACGCAATCCGGACTTGGCGAAGGATATGGGCAGGAGAGCGAAATTGAGCGTGGAGCGACGCTTCCTCATTACCCGCTTGCTCTCCGATTATCTGGATCTGTTTAACGAAGCCCTTCGCAAACCGCCCGCCGCTTGACGGAACAGGAGCGCTTGCATGGCTGCAACCGCGTGCGGAAGATCACATCCGAGGAACCGGCGAATGAATGCGAAAGTCGAGTCCGAGGTTCCTGATGAGGAGACTTCACTCTTGCCCTTCGGGAGAAAGGAGCAACGAAATGAACCATTCAGAACCTTCAACCTCCAAGGATGGCCGACCTCTGGAGACCATCGAATATCGGTCTATCCTCGATCTTCCCGTGCTTACTCCACCCGAAGACCCGGCTTCAGCCAAGACGGTCTCGGGAGTGAAAATGGACTTCGAAGACCAACGCGTGAAGGCCCTGGTGTTGTCCGAGAAGGGCCGGCCCTCGTGGGAGATTCCCCCGGCGACACTGGCGGAGCGGCGGGAAGAAGGCATCATCGCCCCGAGTCGCGAGGCGGTCAAACCCCTGAGGCGCGGCGAGGGCCGGATGCTCTTTGGAAAACAGAATGACTTGATCGGGGCCACGGTAACCAACTCCCGAGGGTTGCAGCAAGGAACGGTGGACAATTTCTGGTTCTTGAAGTCCGGCACGATTCTCTTTTACGAACTGTCCCGAGGGTGGCTGAGAGATTTGCTGAGCGGGAAAGAAAAGATCTACCCGGACGAGGTGAAATCCGTTTTCCCGAGAATGCTGGTGCTTCAACACTGAGAGCGAATCGGCCGGAGGGACACCAAGCCGCTGCGAGCCGGAAGGGAGGAGAGGGACCCTGATTTGCCTGAAAGAAGTCTCCAAATCGTTTGACGGCGGGCGCACCTTCGCGGTGCGCGATCTCTCCCTTGAGATCGCGGACGGGGAAACCCTCGTTCTTCTGGGCTCTTCCGGTTGTGGCAAGACGACGACGCTGAAGATGATTAATCGCCTGATCGAAATGACGCATGGAACGATTGAAGTGGACGGGGTCAGCGTTACGGAACAGGACCCGGTGCGGCTGCGCCGCGGAATCGGCTATGTCTTCCAGGGCATCGGCCTGTTTCCCCACATGACGGTGGAAGAAAACGTTTCGATTGTGCTGAGGCTGGAGGGCCGACCTTCCAAAGAGCGCCGGGAGCGGGCTCGCGAGCTGTTGACTCTGGTCGATCTCCCGGCCGAGCATTTCGCCCCTCGATGGCCCCGCGAGCTGTCTGGCGGCCAACAACAACGCGTCGGCGTCGCCCGGGCGTTGGCGAACGATCCCGCTTACCTGTTGATGGACGAGCCCTTCGGCGCTCTGGATGCCTTGACGCGCGACAGCCTTCAACAGGAGGTCTTAAGTCTCAAGGAGCGCCTTCGGAAAACCATCGTCTTTGTGACCCACGACATCTTTGAGGCGCTTACTCTGGCGGATCGCATCGCCGTCATGCACGAAGGCGAGCTCGAGCAAATCGGCACGAAGGAGGAGATTCTCGCCGATCCGGCGACCGATTTTGTCCAAGGTCTCTTTGAAAAACCAGCCAAACAACTAACCGCCTTTCGGGAGCACCTTTGATGGAGGAGCAAGCCCTGGGAGCCTTTCTGGCGCAGAAGGCGCCTGAGCTGTGGGCGAAGACACTGGAGCATCTCATGCTGACCGGAACCTCGACCGGCATAGCGGTTCTGATGGGGATTCCCCTGGGCATCTGGATCAAGCGCTGTGCGCCGCTGCGGGGGCCGGTCCTGGGCGCGACGGGGATCGTGCAGACGATTCCCAGCCTGGCATTGCTCGCGTTCCTGCTGCCCTTTTTGGGAATCGGCGTCAAGCCGGCCTTGGTCGCGCTGACACTCTATGCGCTTTTGCCCATCGTGCGGAACACCTATACCGGGCTGGACGGTGTGTCCCCCCAAGTCATCGAAGCGGCGCAAGGCGTCGGCTTCACCCGGCGGCAGCAGCTGTGGCTGGTAGAGATCCCGCTCGCGATACCCGTGATCGTCGCCGGTATCCGCACGGCAACTGTCATTTGCGTCGGGATTGCGACGCTGTCGGCTTTCATCGGCGCCGGAGGGCTGGGCGATTTCATCAATCGCGGCTTGGCGCTGAACCATACGCGGCTGATTCTGCTCGGCGCTGTTCCGGCCGCGATCATGGCCCTCGTGCTCGACTTTGTCATCGGACGCATCGAACGCTTGCTGGCGAAAGGATAAGTGCCACCAACGGGAGACACCCAGGTCAGCACACGCGAAAGGAGACTTCCGGTTGAAACATCCCCGAACCGCTTTAGGCGTCGCTGCGGTCGCGCTGGCAGCGCTCGGAGGCTGCACGTCGGGGTCTTCTCCGTCATCGCCTCCGATTCGCATTGGGACCAAAAACTTTACCGAGCAGCTCATCCTGGGAGAACTGATGGCCCAACTGATCGAAGCCGAGACCGACCTTTCCGTCGAGCGCCGGTTCAACCTGGGAGGAACGATGATCTGCCACGGCGCTCTGGTTCAGAACGAAATTGATGTCTATGCGGAGTACACGGGTACAGCGCTGACCGCCATCTTGAAACAGAAGGTTCTCCCCTCTCCCGAGGAGACCTTCGCGGCGGTGGCAAAGGCGTACCGGCAACAATGGGATTGCGAGTGGCTCGAGCCTTTCGGTTTCAATAATACCTACACGTTGACAGTGCGGCAGCAGGACGCTCAGACCTCCGGCTGGCGAACCATCGGTGATCTGGCGCGGGACGCAGAAGACCTTCGCGCGGGGTTCACCGCCGAGTTTGCTGAGCGCCCCGACGGCTACCCCGGCCTGCAGGAAGCCTACGGCTTTCACTTCGGCTCGGTACGGGACATGGACCCGGGGCTGATGTACCGTGCGATCGCACAAGGCGAGGTGGATGTCATCTGCGCCTTCGCGACCGATGGACGCATCCCGGTGTACAATCTGTTGCCCCTCGAGGATGACCGGCGTTTCTTTCCACCCTACTTTGCCGCGCCTGTGGTTCGCTCCGAGACCTTAAGGGAACACCCAAGCCTTCGACTCGTTTTCGAGCGTCTGGCGGGGCTTCTCGACGACCTGAATATGCAGGCGCTCAATTACGAGGTGGATGAGAAGCGACGCTCGCCGGCGGCGGTGGCAAGGGAATTCCTCGTGTCAAGGAATCTGATTGACAACCGCGACGCTCCGGGAGAGCTCAAACCGAGCGAGAGCGACAGCTCTGCCCGATCAAGATCCGGCCCGTCGGGATAAAACTAAAACAGACGAAAGAAGAAGACTCAATGAATCGCACAAGCCGAAAGGTCCACGATCCAGCGGTCAAGGCTTCGCTTTACCGTCCCTTGTCAGGCTCCGACGTTGCTCGGATCGCACAGGCGGCCTTCGAAATCCTGGAACGGTCCGGGGTACTGACTTATTCCTCCGAGGCTTTTGAGGCCTTCCGCGCGGCCGGCGCCATCGTCGAGGAGGAGTCTCGCATTGTGCGCCTGCCCCGCGCTCTGGTCGAGGACGCCATCGCCTCCAATCCTTCTTCGATTACGCTGTTCTCACGCGACGGGAAGTGCGATGCGGTTCTCGAGGAAGACCGGGTTCATTACGGCACCGGCGGCACCGCCATTTCCGTCCTCGACCCGGATACGGGTGAGCCAAGGCCCTCGACAATCGAAGACATCATCCTCAACGCCCGCTTAGTGGATGTTCTGGAGAACATCCACATTTTTACCATTAATGTCTTTCCCCACGAAATCAAGAATCAGGATGATATTGACATCAACCGCTTTTTCCACTCATTGGACAACACCACCAAGCACGTCATGGGGGGCATCTATTCCTTCGATGGCTGCAAGAAGGTGGTGCGAATGGCCGAGCAGATAGCCGGCAGCCCGCAGCTCCTGCGCGAGCATCCCTTTGTCTCTTTTATCACCTTGATCATCAGCCCCTTCAAGATTGACGAGCTCTACGGCGATATCACCTGCTATCTCGCGCGGGAGAATCTTCCCGTCGTCGTTCCCACCGAGCCGATCTGTGGAACCACCTCCCCGGTGACCTTGGCGGCAAATGTATTAACCCATGTCGCCGAGACCCTAGCGGGGATCACGCTCGTGCAGTGCGTCAAGCGGGGCGCGCCCGGAATCTGCGGCAGCGTCGGCTCCATTCCGGACCTTCGTACCATGAATCATCTGGGAGGGCCTATCGAACGGGCGATGATCAATGCCGCAGTGTCGCAGATGGCGCAGCACTTCCAAATCCCCCTGTATTCCACCGGGGGCACCTCCGATGCCAAGGCGGTCAACATTCAGGCCGCCTACGAAAGCGCGATGTCCAGCCTCCTCGTGGCCATGTCGGGCGCCAATTATATCCACGACATCGCCGGCCTGATGGAGTTCGACCTCACTGTGTCCTATGAGAAGCTGGTTATGGACCACGAGATCCTCGGGATGTGCCAGCGCGTCTTGCGGGGCATCGAGGTCAATGACGACACCCTGGCAACGGAATTGATCATCGAGAAAGGCCCCGGCAAGGACTTCCTCACGGCCGATCATACTCTGAAGTACATGCGCGAGGAGTTCTTTATGCCTCAGTTAGCCAATCGGGCGAAGCGGGATGAATCGGGTAGCGCTCTCAGCGCCCTGGAAAAGGCCAGACGGTTTGTGGCGGATGTTCGCAGCAGCGAGTGGAAGAGCTGCTTGGACGAGGAGCTGAGGCGGAACGTCCTTCACCGCTTTCCTGAAATCAAGACGCTTGACGGTGGGCCGTCATAACCCCTCACCGACGGCCGACAAGAGAGCTCGGCAGCAAAGGGCAACTCGGCACCCGCGAGGGTCGCCCCTCTGTCCCGCTCGACACCGGGCCGGAAAGGAACCGACATGGAAACCGCAATGGGCACGCAGCAGAGGCAGGGGGTCCTGGTCAAACCGAACAACCGCCTTTCTGCTGAGCAGGTTCGACTGATCGATAGCGCCTCCCGCGAGCTGCTGGAGGATCCCGGCCTGTTCTGCTTCAGCGGTCGTGCCACCGAGATCTTCCGCCAGACAGGGTGCCGGATCGAGGAGATGAAGGACGGCCATCGGATCCGTATCCCGGGCCGTCTTGTTGACGAAGCGCTGGCGAGTGCGCCTTCGAGGATTGTGCTCGGGGCGCGCGAGCCCGCCAATCGACTCATCCTGGATGCCGAGGAGCCGCGCGCCCGCTTCGGCAGCGGCTCCGAAACCAATATCTGGCTCGATGTTCGCTACGAGAACGGCACACCCCACTACACACGTCGCCCCGGTTCCATTGAATACCTCTGTCGAGCGGCGCACTTATGCGAACACCTGGAGCATCTCGACTTCTTTATCCGCTGCGTCAACATCCAGGATGAGGCCATCAATGCGCGTAACAAGGACGTCAATAAGTTCTTTCACAGCCTGAATCATACGACCAAGCACGTCCAGGCCGGCTTGACCGATCTGCGGGCACTGGAGGACATCAGCCGCTTGGGTGAAATCGTCGCGGGCGGCAAGGAAGCCTTCCACATCAACCCGGTGCTGTCGTTCATCGCCTGTGTGATCAAAAGCCCCTTGCAGGTGGTGAAGGATACCGCCGAAGCCTTCATCGAGATTACCGAACGCCGTATTCCTATTGTCGTCTCCAGCTGTCCGATGGGCGGGGCGACCGGTCCCTTCGACGAATTCGGCATGCTCGCGCTCATTAACGCGGAACTGCTTGCGGGCGTGACACTCCATCAACTCGTTTCTCCGGGGGCGCCCGTGCTCTATGGGGCGGTTCCCGTGCGCACCCGCCTGGATAATCTCAACGATATGTACGCCGCGCCCGAATTCGTTCATTATAACATGGACTGCGCTCAAATGGCCCGCTTCTACCGCCTTCCCTGCTACTCGACCGCCGGAGTCGGCGACACCGAACTGCCCGGCATTCAGGCGACGGCGGAGAAGCTGTTTACATATGCGACGATTCCCTGGGCCGGCGCCCAGTATATCCACTACGCCTTCGGCCTTCTGGAAAGGACCAACACCTTCTGCCCGGAGCAGGCCATTCTGGACGATGCTCACATCGGTCTGGTGAAGGAGCTGTTTAAGTCGGACAACGTCTCCTCGCCCCGGAAAGCGCAAATCCTGGCAATGATCCGCGAGGTGATGGACAGCGATCATCGCACGTTTGTCTACCATCTGCCTTGCCCGACCCGAGAGCCGGTGTATGTGCGTTACCCGCTGGAGGACCCTGAAGGAGACGCGCTGATGGCTGCGCATCGCCGGTACCAAGAGATTCTACAGCAGCCGGCCAGGACACTGCCGGAAGAGACCCGAGAGGAGATCATGGCCCAGGTTCCCGGAATTCTTCCGAGGGATCCCAATCGCTTTTGAAAGAGGGTAACCCGATGCGACGCATCACAACGAACGAGCAAATGCCGGCTTATAGCGAAGCGGTCAAGAGCGGCCTCTACGCGAAACGCTCCGGCCTGGTCGGAAAGTACGACAACGTCCGCCTGTACTGGGAAGATGAGCTGACCCGGCATTTTCTGTATTCCCCCCTCAAGAAGCTGGTGGATCGCGCCCGGGCGGAGGTGCGGCGCATCCGGATTCTCGACTTGGGCTGTGGAAGCGCCGATGGCTACGAGCTCCTGGCCGGCATTCGCCACCGGGACCCGGATCTTCGCCTGAGTCAGGTCCAGCTGCTTAGCTCGGATGTGCTCGGCCTCTATAAGGGAGTGGATCTCAACGCGGAATTGCTTCAACAGGCCGCCGAGATCTACGGCGGCAATCCCAAGATCATCTTTGAGCAGGCCGATTTCACTCAAGGCCTTCCGGTCGCGAAAGAGGAGAAGCCCTATGACCTCTACTTCTCCTCCTTTGGAACCTTCTCTCACCACAACGACGACGAAACGGCAATCGCGCTCATTGCCGAGATCGCCCGGCGCACCCCGGAATACTGCCTTCTGATGTGCGACTGGCTGGGGCGCTACGCCTACGAATGGCAGTCCCTCTGGACGAACGACCTTTCTGAAAACCGCAACATGGACTACGTCATCTCCTACATCTACGACAGCGAAGAGCGGGAGCAGCGCCGAGACGAACTTCAACATCTTCGCCTGCGGCTGATCTGCCGCCAGGAAGCGGAGCACATCATTCAGGAGGCCGCCGGACGGGCAGGCGCTGCCATCCGCCCTTTGATCTATTTCGACCGCTCCATCTTCACCGGCCGGCATATGGACACGGCGGAGTATAACCCCTATGCCCAGCCGCTTCGCCAAGCGGTCAACTCCCTTCATGAGGTGAACCTGCGAACCGAGATGAACAGCCTGAAGATTGACTATGTTCCCAAAGAGAGCTTCGAATTCCTCAACGACTCCTTCGAGCGACTTCAGATGTGCTGGAATGCGCTCGTTGAATATGTAGACCAGCTCATGGAGTCCTATGATAACAGCGCCAAGGCGCTGCCCAGTGAACTGCCTCCTGTTCCGGCCTCGTACCCCGCGCCTTTGCGCGAGGCGATGGACAAGATGAGGCGAGTGATCGAAGGCGTCGGTTGGCTCCGCTATGGGCTGCCGCGGGAAAACATCATCGAACCCCAATTAGGTTACGCTCTGCGCCATATGATGAGCCAGCTTCAGCCCGGCCTCGGCTGCGCGCACGGGTTCTGTGGAATCTTCGAGATTGATAAGAGCAGATCGTAAAAACACATTCTGCACAAAGGAGGGCGACCGGTGAGTGGACTCGCCCTGGGTTTCGGACAACCGGCGAGACGCGACGTCCAGAGGATGTTCGAAAAAATCAAGCATCGCGGGCCGGATCTCGCGGGAATGTGGGGCCGGGACCAGGCCTTGATGGCGCAGAATTATCTCCAGGCCGATCTTGTATCGCCCGGACACCCCCTTGCGATTCCCGTCGCCTCCGAGCGAGAAGGAAAAGTCAGAATCTGCTATGACGGCCAGCTGGGAAATCGAGAGGCCCTGCGCCGCCAGCTCGGTTTGGCCGACGGCCCGTTTCCCGAGGAGCGCCTGCTCCTCCACCTGTACCATCAATCTGGTTGCGACATGTTCCGCTATCTCAGCGATGCAATCTTCGCGTTCGTCATCTCGGACGGAACCCAGCTGCTTGCCGCCCGGGACCTGCTCGGAATCAAGACACTCTTCTACGGCTTCAAGAACGGAACTCTTTATCTCGCCTCCGAGCTCAAGAGTATCATCGAGGTCACCGAGGATGTCTATGAGTTTCCCCCGGGGCATTATATGGACGCCGGCGCCCGACTGATTCGCTTTGCCGAGCTTCCTCATGCGGCCCCCAAGACACTTCAGAAGGACACCGGCACAATCGCGACCGAACTTCGCACCCTCATTCTCAATAGTCTGATCGCTCGAGTTCGATTCTCTGAGTCAACGGGCGCGCTTCTCAGCGGCGGCCTGGACAGTAGCGTCGTCTGCTCCCTGGCCAGCCGGCAGTACAAGAAGCATCTGGGGCACGCTGCCCGTTTACCAACCTTTGGAATCGGCGTCGGTGAAAGTGATGATATCCACTATGCCCGACTCGTGGCCGGGCATATCGGGAGTGACCATCATGAGTTGATCGTCACTCTCGAAGATCTTTTGCAGGCGCTGCCGGAGGTCATCTATTACCTCGAGTCCTTCGATCCATCCCTGGTGCGCAGCGCCGTGTCCAATTTTCTCATCTGCCGCTATGCGAAGCAGCAGGGGATTGACGTCTTGCTCTCGGGGGAAGGGGGAGACGAGGTCTTCTGCGGCTACAGCTACCTCAAGCAATGTGCCGCGGAGGATCTCCACGCGAGACAGATTGAATGCCTGGGTTTCCTGCACAACAACGCCTCCCTCCGGCTGGATCGGATGAATCAGTGTCATTCGCGTCGCGTTATTACACCCTTTATTTCGGGCGAGTTGCTGGACTACGCGCTTTGCCTGCCGGCCGAGTATAAGCTGAAAGCGGCGGGAAGCGTGAAGATCGAAAAATGGATTCTGAGAAAAGCCTTCGAGGGAGAACTGCCCGAGTCTATCCTTTGGCGGCCGAAGCAGGAATTCTCTCAAGGCACGGCGTCGGCCGACGTTTTGCCGAAGTACTTCGAGGCGGTCATCAGCGACGATGACTTCACCAAAGCACAGGAAGAATATCCCTTTGTTCGCAGCAAGGAGGAGCTGCATTACTTCCGGGTGTTTGCTGATCATTTCGGCACGGGCAACGCCGTCGGTACCGTCGGCCAGTGGATAAGCCTGTAAAATCCCTTCACAGACTCTTGTCCCTTCCCCCCTGCCACGCAGTTTATCCTCAGCTTTGCCTTTGATGTATTGCAGAGGATGAGGGGCCAACCGAAGAGAAACTTCCAGTCAAGCGTGTCGAATTCGTTCAGACGTGCTTCCCTGTGCCGGCCAAACATGTTAGAGTGCCCCGATTTCCGCCGGAACATTGCGGCGTGAAGCACTGAGGGGGATACGCGTGACGGTGACTCATTACGGCGTCCTTTTTCTGGCAGGTTTGGCGGCCGGGGTGATCAATACGGTGGGCGGCGGCGGAAGTGTCTTAACACTGCCAGCGTTGATCTTTGTCGGCATTCCCGCCACCATCGCCAACGCCACCAACCGCATCGGGATCATCATGCAAAACCTGGTGGCGATCCGGCAGTTCCGCAAAAGCAAGGTGGTCGAGGATCATCTCTCCTGGCGGGTGACGCTGATCGGGATGGGGGGCGCCATACTCGGCGCGCTGTTGGCCGCTCGGATTCCCGATGAACAGTTTGAGCGCATCCTGGGTGTGCTGATGCTGGTGCTGCTGGGGTTGATCCTGAAGAAGCCCAAGCCACGCCTGCTGCAAGACGAAGCGCGGGAGAATGCCTGGTCGCCGCTGACCGCGGGTCGCAAGATCCTCGTGCTGATAGTTTTTTTTCTGCTGGGGATCTACGCTGGCTTCTTGCAGGCCGGCGTGGGCATCATGATCCTGGTCGCTCTGGGCTACTTGGTGCGGATGGACCTCGTGCGCGGCAACTACGTGAAGCTGCTCTTTATTCTTATCCTGACGGCGGGTGCGCTGCTGACCTTTATTCTCAACGGGTTGCGTATCGAATGGCTGGCCGGGTTGTTCCTGTCTCTGGGACAAATGACCGGGGCCTATGTCGGCAGCTGGGTGGCGATCCGGAAGGGCGAAAAGTGGATTCTGGTTATCCTGCCGGTCGCGATTCTATTGAGCAGCGCCAAGCTGCTCGGGTTGTAAATATTCCGGGTAGACTGCTTGCTCGCTGCAAGAAAGGGAGATGATGTTCACTCTGGCTGATTGGATCACTCTGGTTTTGTATCTTGCCGGCATCGCGTTTCTAGGTTCGGTTTTCTTGAAGTCGCAGAAGACCACAAGAGAATACTTCCTGGGAGAACGAAGCCTGCCTTGGTGGGCTGTCAGCTTCTCAATTATCGCCACGGAAACCAGCGCCTTGACGTTTATCGGTATCCCGGCCGTGGCTTACCAAGGCAACTTGGCCTTCATCCAGATCGTGATCGGCTATGCGGTCGCCCGAGTCATCATCGCTTTGATCTTCCTGCCCACCTACTATGAACAGGAGATTTACTCTCCCTACGAAGTTCTGCGTCGGCGCCTGGGCCCGACGGCCAAGGACACGGCCGGCGTGATTTTCTTCATCACTAATATTCTGGGTGCCGGGGTACGAGTGTTCGCAACGGCGATCCCTGTGGCAGTCATCCTGCCCCAGCTGGGTCTCGTTCGGTCTATCGCCATTATCGGAGTAGTGACCACGATCTATACCATGCTTGGCGGCATCCGGGCGGTTGTCTGGACCGAGGTGGCCCAGTTCGCCCTGTTTTTCCTCGGAGGGCTTTTTGCGTTTCTCTACATTCCGCTGCTGATTCCGGGCGGCTATGGAGAAGCGTTTCGAGTGGCGACTGAAGGAGGCAAACTGGAGTGGTTCAACCTGGGGCTTCAGGTAAAAGAAGGCTTCTTGATGGTTCAGCTCAAAGCGCCTTACACCTTCTTGATGGGCATTCTGGGCGGGACCTGCGTGACGATGGCCTCTCACGGCACCAATCAGGTCATGGTCCAGCGGCTGCTGGCCTGCCGTAATCTGCGGGATAGCCAGAAGGCCATCGTTACCAGCGGGCTGATTATCCTGCCTCAGTTCCTGATGTTTCTGTTTGTCGGCGCCTGGCTGTTCGCATATTATCAGCAACCGGGAACCGAAGCCGATCTGGCGATCCTGGAAAGCAACGACCAGATTTTCCCGATCTTCATCGTCGCCCATATGCCGGTGATCATCCGGGGGTTGATGATCTCGGGGCTTTTTGCCGCCGCGATGTCGAGTCTCAGTTCGACCATGGCGGCTCTGTCGTCGGTCGCGGTCAGCGATTTTTATAAGCAGTACATCCTTAAAGCAGCGAGCGAGAAACATTATATGTTGGTCTCTCGCGCGGTCATGGTGTTCTGGGGCATCATTCTGATGATTGTGGCCTACCTTTCACGGGAAACCAAATCGGTGCTCGACCTTGGAATGTCGGTCGCATCGCTGACGCTCGGGAGCCTCCTGGGCGCGATGCTCCTGGCAATCTTCTCCAAGAAGGGCAATGGCATTGGCGTGGCCATTGCGATGATTGTCTCCTTCCTGACGATCTGGTTCCTCTGGATTAGGGGATTGGTCTTTTGGCCCTGGTACGTGCTTTTGGGAACCATCATTACGTTGCTTATCGGCTTGCTCCTCAGCGGCCTGCTGGGAGCCACCAGGCGGGAGACGGCATCCTCTCGCGAAGAGGGGTCCTCCGGTTGACCTGTCTGCCGGAGGAGAACTACGCCAACTGGGGACGACATCGCATGAGCAGGTTTTAGTGATTGAGTCAAGACGATTGAGCCGAGCCGTTGAAAGAACCTCAAGAATCAGGAGGAGGAGAAGATGATTCAAGCAATGAGGGTAGCGGGGATATTCCTGATGGCAGTGAGTCTGATAGGACTTCTCGCGCAGGCGCAGGACGTGGAGATGAAGACTTTGGAGCAGCCCGTGCGAGAGTTTCGCGGCGTCAAAGTGGCGACGGTCGCCAACATTGACTGGCCGTCGAAGAGAACGCTGACGA
>Ga0068714_10003771_pt1 | contig 17555 bp, 15 predicted proteins | sample MTBNYHSulfiMetaG_FD_62988 | JGI IMG/M metagenome (GOLD analysis project Ga0068714, IMG submission 62988) | Enrichment culture microbial communities from rom New York Harbor, USA that are MTBE-degrading - MTBE-NYH (New York Harbor Sulfidogenic)... | ecosystem: Environmental > Aquatic > Marine >...
GATAGTGGCTGAGCCCTCCCCCTTGCATCGATTCTTAACCCGCCTGATGCCACTATGTTTCGTCCCCTGCAATTGTCCGTGGACTCATGAAGGATTCGCAAGTGTGCCATCAACAGCGGTCCTTTATGGGTGCCGTGCAGTGTTTTAAGCGAGAAAGGAATACGATTCAGAAACGACGGGCTGCTACACGATGCAACGATCAGTCGCAATAGCTCAAGGTTATGATCGTCAGGCTCAAGTACGGTCCATTTCGCGATGGAGTTATTGCTCCTTTGCGGCGAGAACCGGCCGGTACCGTTTAGCCTGGCGTTTTGATATGCCATTGAGAGTAGATACATGATGTGTCGTCCATTTCCATACGATCTTTTGTCACATTAGAGAGAACTGGTCATTGGCACATGATCGTGCCACCCCTTAAGTGCCTTCAGGTCCGACGAATCTTGATCTTGCGCTCGCCAATGCCGGTGCCCACAGGAATGAGCAAGAGCAGCATGGTACAATACATCAGGCCACTCCAGCCGGCCAGCCGGTAGACAAATCCTGTCACGGTGATTCCAAGCCAGCCGCCCGTATAGTAAAAGAGCACATAGAGGGCGTTTGCGCGCCCTTGGCCGATTATCAATTTGCGGTTGAGGGCGCCAACGGCAGCTGCATGAATGGTGAAAAAGCCGGTGCAAATTCCGACAAGCCCCAATACAATAGAAGTAACTGAGGGCGGCAAAAGAAGCGTTAAGGATCCACCCAGGATAGCGCTGCCCACCAGCAAGGTGTTGCCGGTTCCAAGCCGGCTGCTGATCCGACCTGCCGTAGGGCCCATGAAAATACCGATGACATAGACCAGGTAGACAAGAGTCGTCAGCTCGGTGGAAAAATGAAAGGGCGGCCCATTGAGCCTGAAAGGCAAGTAATTGAAAATAGAGGAAAATATCGCGAAACTGCCGGCAGCGCACAAATACAGACGAAGGAGCTCCCAGCGCTTCAGGAGGGTGAGAAATCCAGTTGATTTTTCTTGCTGTTGGACGACTTGAGTGCGAGGCAGCCATCGAAATGCGGAAAACGTTGCCACGAGGATGAACGCCGACGCCGACACCAAAGCGTAGCGCCAGTGCAACGGCGGGTGTATCCAACCGCCAAGCAACCGGCCGCCCAGGCCGCCGAGCACTGTTGCAGACACATAGGAGCCCATGACGACGTTGAGCCGCTCCGCCGGTAAGGTTTTTGCCAGGTAGGCCGCAAGGCAGGTTGTCAGGGCAGGAATGAAGATTCCCTGGACAAAACGAGCTGCGATAAAAACCCAAAGATTGCTGGTTGCTGCACAGACAAGCCCGCCGAATGCTACGAAAAAACCGCCGGCGACAATGATGGGATGAATGGGCAGCCTGTCTGCCAAAGAGCCGAAAGGCAGATTGGATAAGGCTATACCGAGGATGACAGCGGAGACGGTGAAAGAGACAAGTACCATGCTGGCAGCGAATTCTTTTTGCAGCACCGGCAGCACGGGCTGGGTGATGTAGATGTTTGTGAAGGAGGCAGACACCAGGGCAAAAACAATGACTTGAAGGCGGAAATAGGAGGAGCCATCCATTGAGGAAGAGCGGTTTGGCAAGCCCATCATTTCATTCGTCGGAAAGAGTGCTCTTTTGCAGAACAAGGGTGAATGTCTATTCTTGCGAGTACCCGGCGCTCACCTTACCCCGGAATGCGCGTTGAGTGTAGGCCGTGTAAGACAATATCACCGGCAGCAAGATGACGATGACAACCAGCATGAACCTCAAAGTCTTGGGCGAAGCCGCAGCCGCCAGTACCGTGACGGGAGATGCAATGAGATTCGGAATCATAACTGGGTGCATGCCGACCGATAAGCCTATAAAAGAACAGAGAATGATAAGGATGTTCCAGAACAGGGGAGAAAGCTCCCCCCTTCTCCAGAGGCTGTGCAAAAACATTAAGTAGGCCAAGACGGCGAGAAGGGAAAAGCCGAGAACAGAATGATTCTCTGATAAATTCATCCATTTTTGTCCGACGTGAGGGTATCTTGTGATGATCCAAAGGTGGACGATGACTGATAGCATAAGGGTCACCAAAGAGGTCACCCAGGCATAGCGGCGCCACTTTTCCTGGAATTGGCCGGATGTTTTCAAAATGAGATAATTGGCGCCCAACATCGCATAGCCAAACAGGACACCCGCTGCGACGAGTATGGAAAAAGGCTCAAGCCATCCCCAAGCACTTCCCACAAATTTGCCGTTTTCAACGATGAGGCTCCCTCCAAGCAGCCCCCCCAATGCAAGCCCCTGTCCCAATGCAGCAATCAGACTTCCAAGACCGAATGATAGGCACCAAAGAGACTTGCGCTGGGACTGCTCGCGAAATTCGAAGGCGACACCGCGGAATATGAGACCGAACAACATGATCAAAATTGGAATATAGAGGGATGACAGGACAACCCCATAGAACAGAGGAAAGGCACCGAAAAGCATTCCTCCAAGCAGAACCAGCCAGGTCTGGTTCTGATGCCAAACACTGGCTATGCTGTTCATCATCAGTTCACGCTCCTGATCGTTTCTACAGAATAATGAGATGATGCCTATTCCCAGGCCAAAGCCGTCGGTAACGGCGTAGTAAAGCAGGAAAAAGCCGATGATAAAGAGCCAGATGTCAGCAAGATACGGATCCAATACTCCCATGATTGACTCTCCTTCCAAACCCTGACCGAATCCACCCGGGGTGGAGTCATGGGCGGTCTAAAGATCCATTCTATAAGTTCACTTCTGAGCCCCTTCGATAGCCGGGCCCCTGGAAAGGATGCGTCGGGCAAATACCAGGAAAAGGATAAATAAAAGCGTGTAGATCGCGCTAAAAGTCAAAAGAGAGGATGACACGGTGCCCGTTGCCAGATCGGTGGCTGAATGATCGGTGCGCAGCAGGTTGTACAGCACCCAGGGCTGACGACCTACTTCTCGAGTGATCCAGCCTGTCTCCATGGCAATGTAGCTCAGCGGGATACAGATCATCCATGCATGCAAAAGCTTCTTCTGTCCGACGACGCGCTCGGCGGTGAGCCCGCCTTTATACCAAACCCAAACGGACCAGAGCATTACCAAAAAAAGAGAAGCTCCGATGGCTATCATGATACGAAAGGCATAATAGGGAACCAGCACCGGTGGCTGCTCGTCGATGGGGAACTCGCGCAAGCCTCTAACGGGGCCTGTCAACGAATGGGTGGTGATGAGACTCAACACTTGGGGGATATCGATCGACCATCGGTTGTCCTGAATGGCCTTGTCGGGCCAGGCGAGCATTTTCCAGGAGGCGCCCTGGCCTGGAGGATTGGTTTCCCAGTGAGCTTCAATGGCTGCAAGCTTGGCCGGTTGATGCTCGTAGAGCGCCACCCCTGAACCGTCTCCGATGAGTATTTGCAGTGGTGTGATCACAATAGCGGCGGCAATTGCGAATTTGAAAGATTTCAGGAAGAAGTCGACATGACGTCTCCGGCAGATGTACCAGGCACTGATTCCGCCGACCACAAACAGCGAAATTTCCAGACAGGCGACCCACATATGGGAGACCCCCCAGGGCATGTCCGGGTTGAAAATGGCCTGAAGGTCGCTGACAATGATAAACCTTCCATCTTTGAAAAATCCTCCCGTGGGAGTGTGCATCCAGGAGTTGGCGACCATGATCCAAAATGCGGACAACGAAGCGCCCAGTGCCACCATACAGGTTGACAGAAGATGCACGCGGGGAGATACGCGGTTCCATCCCAGCATCATGATGCCGATAAAACTGGCCTCCAGCATGAAAGCCATGGCTGCTTCAAACCCCAGTATGTGTCCGAAGAAGTCACCACCGGCTACGGAAAAACCGCTCCAATTGGTGCCGAACTGAAATTCCATGGGTATTCCGGTCACCACCCCCACCGCAACATTGAGAAAAAACAGCCGATTCCAGAACCGGCAGTGATGATAATAGATTTGATTCCCGGTTTTCAGCCAAAGCACCTCCATCACCACCAGAAACAGGCTCAAACCAATGGTCAGAACCGGCCACAGGATATGGAACATGGCGGTGATGCCAAACTGAATCCGCGAAAGCATGACGGGGTCGAAGAGAGTTTCCATGAGATTTGCCACTTTTCCTCCAGTCTTGTTTTCATCTTGGCTCGCTGAGCGCAGAGGATAGCACACACTGCGAAAGATCGCACGTGCACAGATCAACCAAATAAGGTTGAGGGGAACGCTCTGAGTGTTGTAAACATCAAGGATGAGTGTAGAGATTGTGTGCTTTAGCAGGAACAAATCGGATCATCAGCGGGAGGACTTTTCATGGAGATCTGCTCGGACATTTCCAATTCCATTTGCGTACTGCGACTCAGAGGGCGTTTCGACAGCTACGGAGCCAGCGTGTTCGACCGGGAGTGCTCGCTGCTGAGTGAAGATTGGAAAGCACTCATTCTTGATTTCAGCGAGGTGGGATTCCTGTCGAGTGTGGGTATCAGGTCTCTGATGAAATTGGAGAAAGTCCTGGTCAAAAGAGACGGCGGAATGATCTTGACCGGCATTTCGCCGGCAGTGGCTCAGGTGTTAAAGAACGCCGGATTATACGATAAATTGCGCAGGGCCGGTTCCTTGGAGCAGGCCATGCAGATTGCGCAGCAACAGGATGGGTTGGCCGCGAAGAGCAGACAAATCAGTATTAATGGAAGAACCTACGTACTCGCACAAGTCTCTGAAGGACCTGTCTTTCTGGAAGTCTGGGGGGCACCGAGAGATCTGATCGGTCATCAGATCGAAGCCAAGAATCTCCATCAAATCGATCTAAACGATTTGCAGATGGCTTTCGGCGCCGGTGCGTTTGGCAATGACTGCGAACAGGCCCTTGAGGCGTTGGGAGAATTCATAACGACGGGAAGAGTGGCCGGGGTGATTCCCGCCGACGACCATTGCATCGCGGATTTCATGGTGGCGCAGGAAAATCTGTCGCAGTCGATGTATGTGGCAAATGCAATTGGAATTACAGGCTCCCCGTCATTTTTCCTACAGGAGACAGGCGGCTCGATCCTGTCAGTGGAAGAGCTCCTCGCGGACTTGTTCCGAACGCTCACGGAATTTACCGGTGACAGGCCGCAAACGGTTGGTGTTGTTATCATAGCGCACACCACCGAACTGGCGGGCTCCCATTACAAAAATAGACAGGATCTCGTTGCTGACCGTTTGCATCACGAAATGACTTCCGAATCTGCGGGGCTGTTGATCTTGGGAATTGCCGGCAGCTCCGCGCCGTCTGATCCGGAAAAGGACCCTGCTGCTATGGTTCTTCGGGAGCAACTGCAATCTCACCAGATGGGCAACGGTCTTTCTTTTCACGGACACGGCCTGCTGGTCAGTCGCTATGAGGATCAAGGCGACGACAATCGTGACATCGAAGAAAACTTGAAACGGCTGTTGGATCTCCAGGATCTGAAGCAGGTCGCCCATGTCGGGCCTGCAACCAGGCTTAGCCATGTCAAAGCATGGATCTATCAGCCGATGGCGGCACGCTATGGTGTGGAGAAGCTGTTGAAGATCGAAGCACCGGATCAAATCGAATTTCCGAGGGAATGGGAAATCATTGTGCGGCGAATCTACACCGATGCTGGAAAGGTTTGCCTGACCCCCATACATGGTGGCTACATGTCGAAAACCTTTCATGTAGCCAGCTACGATCGCGATGGCAGAAAGATGCTGCCGACAGTGCTCAAGATCGGCTCGGTCGCTCTTACCAGGCGGGAAGAAGAAGCCTATCGCGATTACGTATTGAAGTACATTCTAAATAATGCAGCCACCATTATGGGGACCGCTGAGCTCGAGAATTGGGCCGGCTTGCGCTACAACTTCGTGGGAATAGACGGTGCAGAAAGTAAATTGTCCTGGCTGACCGAGCAGTACCGCCTTCGGTCGACCGAAGAGCTGCTTGTTCTTTTTGACCGTATATTCACAGAAGTATTGAAGCCCTGGTACGGTCAGCCGAAATGGGAAGCCATTTTCCCTTATCGGGAGCATGATCCCACAAGACTGTTTCCTCATATCCTGGAAGATGCCCGTAATCAGCTCGGTATGGCGCCTGAAAGCGAGACTATCTTTTGTGAAGAGCTCGGAGTTGCCCTGCCAAACCCCTACCACTTCCTCCAGCATGAGTATCCCCTGCGGAAGAATCGTTCCTGCTCGTGGTACAAATCGGTGACGCACGGCGATCTCAATATGCAGAACATTCTACTGGATGAAAGAGACAATATTTACGTGATCGACTTTTCAGAAACCGCCGAGAGAAACATTGTTGCCGATTTCGCGCGCCTTGAATGTATTTTGCGCTATGAAATGATTCGATTGGAGACAACGCAGGATTTGCAGGATCTGGTCGAGCTCATGGAAGGCCTGACTGAGGTCTCCTCCCTGAATGAAACGCCGCCTTTCAAGTATCACGGCTCCGATCCATCGGTGGAGAAAGCTCACCGCCTGATTTGTCGACTCAGAAGATACGCCGATATGGCTACCATATTCGAGCACGACATTGAACCCTACCTGATCGCTTTGCTTGAATGGACCTACCCGGTTGTCTCCTACGGCAGTGTCGGTCCGCTGACTAAGAGATTGTCGGCTTACAGTGCCGCACTCGCGTGCAGAAAGCTGGCAGATACGTAGTGACAGTTCGCGTGTTGACCGGTGTGTTAAAATGGAGAGCAAAAAGGACTAAAATTAACCGGTTGTAAAGAAATGGCGAACGAAGTGAGAGAGCTCAAAACCAAATCAGGATTCGCGGCCTGCAGGCGATGCGAAAAATGCGGAGCCCGCATCAACAACATCACTCTGGATACCAGCGAAGAGTGCATTCTAAAATGCAGACAGTGCGGCAAAGAGTATAACTTCCGGCTGAACCTCGGGACTTCGAGGAGCATCGTTGAAGCTTTCCCCATCTTCTGCTTCTAGCAAACTGTGCACGCCAAGCCATCCCCTGCGTTGTTGCCGCAAACGGCCATGACTCCACGCCACAAAATACGTGAAATTCTCCTGAGTCTAGAAGAGCTCTTTATGGACGGGTTCCGGTGCGTCCCTGCGAACCAACATCATTGAGGCTGATTCGGTCTTGCCGGTGCCATCATGATAACCGGTGCTATGTTAAAACGTTGGGCAAGTTCCTTGCGCGATTGCTCAGCCTCCAGCTGAGTCGTGAAAGGTCCAAGCAGAACCCGGTACCAAAGACCTCGCGCATCGTGATTGCTGCGGATGAAAGCGCTGTATTCGGCCATTTTCAATTCCTCCAGCAGCTCTTGCGCCTTGTCTCGGGTCAGGAACGCTGCCAGCTGCAGTTCATAAAGGCGGGCAGTGGACCTCTCCTGACGGGAATATTCCGGTTGGGGGAAGTTGTCGATCAGGTGCCGGCTTAACTCATCAATGGCGCGCGACCTCATATGATCCTTCAGGCTTGTCACCGTTCCGTATCCTGTGACTACAAGGCCCACCGGTTCAGTTGGCAATCCCCCTTTGTGGTAGCGCACCACATGTCTGTCCGCCCAGATCATTTCGCCGCTGCGAGTATCCCAGAGCTCGATGCAGGCGCCGACCGCCAGCTGGGCGTAAAGTCCGAGGAAAAGCTTGCGGGCGACTGTTATCTCGCCGAATACCACAGCATCGCAGTTGAGAATGAAGCCGATTTCCTCAATCGACAATTCTTCAAGCCGCCGGCCGGTCTTCTGCAAATAGTCGTCGAGGCGCAGGTCCACTTCCCATAGCTCCAGGTCCAGATAGTTGAGGACAGCCATATGCCCAGCAATGCTGGAGCGCACTTTCTCATCGATGTCATCGGTATTGGAGCTGTTGCGAAACGGCAAAACCGCAATGGTGCGAGGGACCTCGTCGGCATTGCGAAACAAGGTGGGCTTCACCTTGTTTTTTGTGGAACAGGAAAACAGCATCAGGATCTGAATGAGAGCTATCAAGCCAAGCGCCAATTGTGCTGTCTTCCGGTTTTTCATATGGATGTCCTGCGACCGCATCAGGCGTGTCCGGCAGGTCTCGCCAGCTTATACCTGATGCGAAGTATGCCGTCGTCGAAGCTGGTCGATACGATACGAAGCCGGCCGATTTCTCCGGTTGATTTGACATGAGGCCCTATGCACGGGCAGACGTCATAATCCCCAATTTTAACGAGTCGAATTTCCGTTCCCGCTTCAGCCGACAGCCTTTGCAAATCAAACCTATCCCGAGCTTCTTCCCTGGAGATGAGCTCCTCGGTCACCATCAGGTCGGCCTGGATCACTTCATTCACTTTCGCTTCCACCTGCCGGATTTCCTCTTCTGTCAACGGCCTGGTGAAGTGGTAGTCCAGCTTGGATTTTTTCTTTTCAATGTGAGCACTGAAAGATCGTCCGCATTGAAACATTAAGACCATGGCCCGGTTCAAAATATGTTCGGCCGAATGCATCAGTGGATCGAATTTTTTCTCGGCAAGCTTCCCGCTCTCCGTCTGGCTTTTCATCCCGGTGTGTTCGTATATTTCTTCAGCAGGGGACGTTCTTGCCAGAGCATCCACGACCGCCCCCTTTTTTTGCGTATCGGCTCCCACTGGCAAACCCTGCAAAACATGCTTGAACTGCCAGTCGAATGCGTCACCGAATTCCTTTTGAGCTGGGATGAAGAACTCCGAAAAAATACGAATATCTTCCGCCAAGGACCCGATGAATCTATGAATGAGCTTCATCCGTTGTTCGTGCCAGCTCTTCACCAAAAAGCCATACCGGTACATTTCGACGTAAAGACCTGCAGAGGTATCCCAACCGGCGTCGAGCTGCATGGCGGTACGAATAATCTCTGCATGGGCCGCCGGATCGTTGCGATAGGTATCGATGGCCCGTTCGATTTGCTTGAAGAAGGCGTCAGCTTCCCCAGACTCGTCGCTAATGTCGAGCCATTCATACAGATAGGCGCAACGGCTCACCTTGGTCAATCCACCGGTGGCTCGCCCGATCACGATATTGCCCAAAAGGGAGGCTTCGTAATCCACCAGCCCGCACGGTTCAAAGCGTGATGGAATAAGAGAAAAATCGCCGCCGGCCAAAATGAGCTTGGAGAGCGGCAGATTGAATGCATTATTGAAATAAATCCTGGCTGGATAGAGCAAGGCAAGGGCTGCAAAGGCGCTTTCACTTGCTTTGCCGGCCGGATCGCCAGGTGGTGCGGAAGCGAGGATGATGAACTTGGTCCGGTCGTCATAGGCAAGTGTTCTACTGATAATACGCGCTACCAAGCCCAGATTCTTTTGTTCCACCAGCCTGCCGACCGCGGTCATGAGAATGGGGTCGTCGAGGGGCTCAACCCCGAACGCCTCGAGGTGCAGCAGCCGTTTTAATTCCAGCTTAATATGGAGCCGATTCACATCGAAATTGTGGTCTCTGGAAAGCATTTCAGACTGTGTTAGAGGATTGGAAAAAATGGGCACTGCACGCCTGGTCTGCATATTCCGCAGCACATCGGCTTTCAATTCGAGCAGGTTTTCCGAGCGATTGCTGTCCCGCATGCCGTTGGTGATTCCGGCGATAGGCAGCTTCTCGAACAGATCGAGGTGGCGGTTGGCAACATAGACTTCTCCCGGGGGGGCTCCTTTTTGCGCATATGCCTTGGCCCAGACTTCGCGGTGGCCTTGCTTCAATTCGGCGGCGTAGCCCCAGGTGCCGGCTATGTCTCCGCTGACAGTGGTGATTTTGCCTCCGGTTTCATGCACTTTAAGCATGCAGGCTTTCATGAGATTGAGGTTGTCGAAAAAATCGAAGTACTTATGAAAGAGCTTCTCGCCTGGCAGATTAATGCGCTCAAGAGAGGCATAGCCTCCTCCGATGAGGGAAACAATGCCCTGGTACGAAGCATTATGGATTGTGAAGTGCACCGGATCCTTGCGTAGGTAATCGTCACCGAGATAAAACGGGATAAGCCCCACGTGATAGTCGTGTAAATGGATGGTATCGAACTGGCTTGCCTTGATGTAGCCGGCCATCGCCTGGGATACCGAGGAATAGAGGAGCACCCCCACTTGCGGGTCGTCGGGGTAAATGGCTGCGGCATTGGTCCAGCCCAACTGCAGGTGGTCCCAAAAATAGACAACTTTTTGACCGTCGGGAAAGATATGTTCGTAGACGTCGAAATAAAAACTGATACCCAGCAGGGTCGCCGGAAGCTTCAGATCGACCTTGGTCAGCCGTCTTTTGTCAAAATGCGCAAAACAGGGAGCAAGAACAACCACCTCCAGGTCGATGTTTTGTTTGGCAGCAGCCTTTGTGAGCTCCGCCGGAAGCTCTTCCACAACGACACCCAGCCCGCCGATTTTAGCTCCAAGCCCGGTTTCACTGCGGCCGATCTCCCATGCGGGCATGGCAACGCGCATTTTCCTTCTTTTTTCCGACATCAGGCTCCGATTCCTTTCGTCAAGAACGATTATAGTACTGCAAGGCGGTTTATTGCTATCACAATTCCGCCCTGATGTCGGCACGCATGCTTATTGTCCGAATCTTCTTTTTATGTTTTGCTCGAATCAGCGGAGAACTGGTATATTCTTACCATTCGACCAGCATCGTAATCCACCTGGGGCAAATGCGAGTGCTTTCAAATGACCAATGAGGACCTGATCAGAAAACTTCATCAGCTGGAACGAGAGCTTGCGGCACGGGATCGTAAGGTGAGCTGTCTGGTGGATGAGCTGAGGGGGGCTAGAGTACTGTACGAGTATGCCTCCTCCTTGACCATGGTCGGCGGGCTTTCGACCAAAGTTCAGATGATTGCCGATAAGGTGGTGGAGTTTTTCTGTGCGGATGTTTCTTGCATCGCTCTCTTTGACGAAGTCCCTGAGGGCAGCCTTACGGTACGCAGCTGTGCGGGCATGCAAATTGAGAAATTGCTCGAAATGCGGTTTCTCGCAGCCCGGTGCTCGCCAATCTCCGGGCCGGAAGGTTGCTTTTTCCCGATCCCGGCCGCCGGTGAGGCACTTGATCCAGTTGTCGAACGGGTTGTTAATGCAACCGAAATCGTATCCGGAATGGTAATGCCTCTCGACATCGAATCAACACGTCTCGGTTTCGTTTATGTCTTCAGCCGAACGAATGTTTTTACCCAGTCGCATCTGCTTTGCTTAGGCCAAATGGCAAAATTGGCAGGATGTGAAATCCAGCGCCTGCAAACGGAGCGCTCCTTAAAGGAGAGCGAAGAGCGTTTTCGTTTTATGGCAGAGACAACAGGGGACGTCATCTATCGTCTAAAATACGAGTCCATGAAATACGATTATCTCAGCCCGGGAATCACTAAGCTGACCGGCTACTCACTGGACGAGATTCAATATCTGGGCTTTGCCAAATTGGTCAAAAGGATTGACACGCCGGCAGGAAAAAACATTTCCGCAGCTTCGATACTCGCAGATCGGTTGCAGGGCAAGACGGGGGAATTTCGGGCCGACTATATGCTGCAAACCAAATCCGGGGAGCAGAAGTGGGTGAGAGACCACTCATTTCCCTGGTACGATGAATCGGAGCAAGTGATCGGATCGGTCGGCATCCTGAGCGATGTTACCGATTACAAGCGAGCTGAAGAGCGCATAGAGCAGCGCACCGACGATTTGATCGAATCGGAAGAGAAATATCGTACTTTGGTGGAAAATGTTCCACTGGTTGTATATCGGATGAGACCGGAGGCGGAGGTCTTTTTTCTGAACCAGTTTGTCGATCACGTGTTTGGATTCAGCGCCAATGAAATTCTGCGCAACCCTGAAATCTGGATTGAAAGGCTTTATGAGGAAGATCGGGAAAGAATCATGCAGCTTCGGAAAGAGAGCTGCAGTGAAGGGAAGGAGTTTCTGGCCGAATATCGGCTGGTCCACAAATCAGGCCATCTGATTTACGTTCTCGATCATGCTATTCCATTTCGTTCCACCGGCGGGATCATAAGCAGCCTTGATGGGATCATTATGGATATGACCGGCAGGATCAGGCTGCAGGAGCAACTGGTAAGGGCCGAAGGGCTCAAAACCATCAGCGAGGTTTCACAGCGACTGGCCCATGAAATCCGCAATCCGTTAATGTCGGCGGGAGGCTTTGCGCGACTGTTGCTCTCGTCCATGGAAGATCAGGACCCCAACAGGGAAAAGGTGAAGATCATTGTCCAGGAAGTGGGTCGACTTGAAGCTATTCTGCGCACCATAATCAACTACCTCCAGCCATTGGAGATAAAGAGGGTCCCGACTGATTTCAACAGCCTGATAGAATCGACCGTCGGCAAAACAGCCAAAACCGTCGCAAAGAAGAAAATAAAGGTGATTCTCGATTTGGCACGCCAACTCCCCGTTGTTTCAGTCGACCCGGCGTTGCTGGGGCAGGCGGTGGAAGCTCTCATACGGAATGTCGTTTATCAAATGCAGGAAGACGGCACAATCGTGATCCGTACCGCGCCTGCAGGCGACCTGGTCGAGTTGACCTTGTGCTATCGGGCGGCACAGCTTTCCGGCGATGATCTGGAGCACTTTTTTTATCCCTTTACCACGTTTCATTTGAATTACAGTGATACCGACCTTCCCATGTCCAAAATAATAGTGACCAAGCACGGTGGAAAAATCGATGTGGGGTTCTCCGGCACTGGAGAAGTGGTCATTACTTTGTCATTGCCTGTTTCATAATCCCATCAGCCTTATCTCAGTTTCACAGAATATTAGCCCAAACGGTCATTCCCGCATGCTTCTGCTGGGAATCCGTCAAAAAAGCCTGGATGCCCGTCCTCGCGGGCATGACCGAAAATAGTCGGACACTCTATTGGGTAGACGTATGCTTGGGATACTCAATGCTGGTAGAAAGCTATTTGTAGATCAGCAATAAGTTAATAATTTAACTGACACAGTAGCATTGATGTTGTACATCAATTTTTTCCTAAAGTATTCGCTTGGATATTCCGATATTCATCATGAATCTGCATATCAACGCTCCAAACTTAAAGTAACTCGGGTTGTTGTCGATCTCGCTCTGAAACGATCACTGGAGGCCGATGCACTCGTGTTGCCGGGCGGACGGACAACGAACCGGCCGGTTGTTTGCCGGGGCCATACAACGATGGCCGGTGCTCGCATTCGACTTCTACCCCCAATTGTTTTCCTAAGATATTTCTCTCCTGGCTCTACTCCCGCCTGTTCAATTGCCATATCGGACCGTAGCGCAGCCCTTTGGGGCTTCCGGTCCAGGGCTAAAGCCCTGCGCTACATATTGTCATACATTCATGGAGAGAAGCTATGGCAGGATGTAGCTGTGCTTTGCAGGGAAATATTTCAGTGGCTGGTGATCAGTTTTCAGTCCAACCAGGGAAAACAATAAAGCAGCAAAGGGGGGGCAGGCATGAGGAATGTAACGATCAGAGGTAAAATTTTCATAGGATTCGGCGTTATTGTTTTATTGAGCTTTGCGCTTGGAGGAGCGGGCTGGCTGAAAGTGAGCCGACTTGAAGCCGATTTGAGCGGATCGGGGGAGGTTCAGCTCCAGCTTGAGACTTTGCTTCATCAGGTTCAATCGATGAAACTGCTGTTTGGCGCGACGGCCGCCTCAACTTTGATTTCGGGTCTATTCCTTGCGTTTCTTCTCAACCGTGCTGTTGCCAAAGGAATTCGCCAACACTCGGGAGGACTTTTTGAGGCTGCCGATCAAGTGGCAGGCGCTTCCAGCCAGGTTTCCACCGCCAGTCAGTCTTTGGCTGAAGGCGCATCGGAGCAGGCCGCCTCTTTGGAGGAGAGCTCTTCAGCCATGGAAGAGATGTCTTCCATGGTGAAAAGAAATGCACAAAACACCAAAGAGGCTGCGCGATTGGTGGAAGTATCCAGGCAGAGCATGAAGACCAGTCATCGCTCCCTGAAAACAGCAATGGAGACCATGAAATTGATCGCCGCCAGCGGCGAACAGACCACAAAGATCGTGAAGACCATTGATGAGATTGCCTTCCAAACCAATTTGCTGGCGTTAAACGCTGCGGTAGAAGCGGCCCGGGCCGGCGAGGCTGGGGCCGGCTTTGCCGTGGTGGCAGATGAAGTGAGGAATCTTGCCATGCGTGCCACGGAAGCGGCCAAAAATACCCAGCTGATTATCAATCAGACAATCGAGCATGTTCGAACCGGTGAGAGCATCATTGAACAGACCATGAAAGAATTCTACCAGATGGGTGATGATGCCAAGGCGGTTTCGACTTTGTTCAGCGAAATCAGTGTCGCCAGCGAGGAGCAGGCTGCCGGAATCGAACAGGTCAACCAGGCCATCCACGAGATGGACAATGTGGTTCAGCAGAATGCCGCGAACGCTGAACAGTCCGCTGCCGCAGCCCAGGAATTAAACGCTCAAGCTGCTCAAATGCGCAGCTTCATTCATCAAATGATAGGTGCCCTCAGTGGCAACGGCGACGGAAGACACCACGTGCAGCAAAATCGTGATGCCAGGGATAAAAGACGCACTTCTATGATGCCTTTGCGTAAGAGCCAGCTCGCCTTGCCTGCCAAAAAGCAAGCGGTCTCAGAAGAGGTTGACTTCGAGCTAAATTAGACAGGGCACCCGATTTTTGCTGCTAAAAGACATGCAGATCTTCGATGTCGATGGAAAGCACCTGGCCGCTTCTGGCATAGGTTCGCCCACGGCCAAGCCTTGCGCCGATGTTGAAGCTCTCGGGGACTGCGATCCACCGTTTCGCCCACCAGCTCTCCCCGAATCCGCCTCGCTTTGACAGTGCCTTGATCGCACAGATGAACTTGTCGACCTGAATGTTTTTCATCTGTCCGATGCGGAATGCTCGGGCGGTTGTCTGGTTCACCACTGCCGGATTCCGGGAGCAGCCTCGAACCTGGCAACGGTGAAGCGTCCTCTTAAAGCCGAGGGGCGCCGGAAACTCTTCAGGATCTTCGCGAATTAGCGGGATTCAGGTTGGTTCAAGTCTCCGACTTGAACCATTTTGACACTCGCACAACTCTGTGCGACCGTTGCATCCGACAGGGACAAACAGCCTGCTCGCAAGCTTTATAGCAACTGAGTTGCTTGAAGGTGAGGCGGGTTCAAGGCGGAGACTTGAACCAACCAAGCGACTGAATAGGAGCATATCCAACTAATCCGCGATGAGCCACTCTTCAAAGGGTGTGCGACGTTCGAGCCCCGAGAGGACCTCCGCAATCCAGCCTCTCGCCCTAGCTCAGGCGCCTGGCCGGCATCGGGGTTCATCTCCGGGTTAATGCATACCAGCACTTACTTTATGCTGCCCCACAGCACTTCTTGTATTTCTTCCCGCTACCGCACGGGCACCGATCATTTCTTCCTACCTTTTGTGAGACAAGGGTTCGCGATGGATTTAGCGCCTTTTCCAAATCAGAAATGTCTTCCGGTTTATCAAACTAAAATCCGATGATGTAATGCCACCCGTGAGCTGCGCATGTTTCGGCTACATACCGGGCACGCTCTTCGGTATGAACCCGGACAACTATCGGCCTCTTTTCCGATCCAAGCTTTGCCATTTGTCACCTCTACGTTTCGCTAATATCCGACTGAGTCAATCCCAATCGCCCTCCTACCTCCATATCCGCCATGCCCAATTCCATCAGGCACCCAGTAAGCGCGATCGAGCTCGCGAGCTCCGAAATGATTTTTCACGAAGAGGATTTAAGTGAATATGGCGGACAAGTTCAAGAAGATAAGGATCTTCCTGGCAAAAAATTAATTCCCCCGATCGGTGATCCCTGCAGTTTGCCAGAGAAAAGTGGGGCACTGGACGCCCAGCTTCGGCTCGCCATGTTCTGGGAACCGCCCGGTGCGGACCCGCACGCCGGGTGGTGCGGGGACACTGGGGGAGAAATTCCCCCGGTTATCCGCATGACCAGCCCATGCCCGTTTACTGTCAGACATGAAAAGCTAAGCCGCACTGGAAGCACAGCCAGTCCTAGCAGGCTCTTTCCAGCTTCTCGGCGATCCATTGGTTGAGGCTTTTGCCTTCCCGTTGAGCGTTTACATAGGCTTTCCGATGCAAATCCCGGGGCAAGCGAAGCATGAGGCGACCGGAAAACGGCTTGTCTGGCTGTTCCCCGCGTTGCTCGCAAAACTCCAGGTAGTCGTCGATAGACTCGCGGAAGGCGTGCTCTATTTCCCCAACGCTCTTGCCCTGGAAGGTAATCACATCCCGTAGGTCCAATACCTCACCGTGAAAGATGCCCGCTTCGTCATCGTACTCGACCTGACCCGTATAACCTTTATATTTCAACATGGCTCTGTTCCTCCGGGCTGATACCCGCTTCTTTCAGGAATCGTCTCATAGGCTTAAGTGCTCCCTTTTCGATTTCCTTGCGTGGATGCGGACGGTGAAGCACGGTGCGAATTCCGTTGAGATATATGCGAACCCGCGAACCTCTCCCTTCACTCAATTCGGCACCCAATGCAACGAGCAAGGTCTCAATATCCGTCCAGGCAATGTCGGAGCGGATTGGATCCTCAAAGGTGGCACGTAGTGTTCTTCTGTGTTTGCTACTCAGCTCCATAGTGTCAGTATATGACACCACCTCACAGAAGGGAAGCAGGAATTTGCACCAACGGGCGATGACGCTGGGCGACTGGGTTTGCTAATGTAGGAATAAGCGGACAGCAGCACCACGTCGCCCGGATATTTCAGATGCTGCAGGCCGCCGGGGAAGCGTTGGAAAAGCGGGAAAATGAACTGGAGCCGGACAAGAAAATAGACGGGGAGAAGAGATCAGCTTTGCGGGCAAAGAAGCCAAGGATCTGGGCAAGAAGGACCGTTATGGTATGTCTACAATGGCCAGATCAGCGTGGATGAGAAGGCCCGGATCATCGTGGCACAGCACCTGAGCCGGAATGCCAATGACAAGGGTTATCCGATTCATAAACTCAGTCTTGACCAGGTGCCGGTGGCGGGGTCGTATAGCTCACGGCTGCTCATATTATGAAAATATCATAGGGACCGATAAGTACGCCCTTTTTCTCAAGACCCACCCGTATAGCGGCCGCATGCTGCGCTTCCTCATAGCCGAATGGCAGGATATGGACTACCGATATGAAACTATTGAGCTGCTTTATGCGCTTCTCAGGGGAGGACGCTTGCGTAGCTCCTCGGCGGTAGGCAGATCCCGCCAGGCTCCGGCCAGCTGTTTGAATTGCTCGGGAGGTTTGTGAAGTCTTCTCCCGGATCAGGCCCGCAATCCAACTGCTTTTTGACATGCCGGTCCGTTTAACCATGGCCTGCATCTTGCCCTCAGTTTCGTCGTCAAGATAGATGTTACCTGCCCCATCGGTGCACTCCCCTGCAGAATATTTCCAGCAACTACACTTCCACCTATGGAATGTCAGTGACTCGACTTCGGCTGGTTATTGTGAGTAATAGCACAGAGCTTACCGAGCTGGCGGAAAAGATAGTGTGAGAGTGCATCCGCTGAATGTGTGTTCGACAAGAACGAGCTCTCGGACAAGGCCCTAAGCTTGAGCCGCTTCGCCGAAGATCCGATCCTGCAGGAACAGTCTATGCTGT
>Ga0068714_10003772_pt1 | contig 17547 bp, 17 predicted proteins | sample MTBNYHSulfiMetaG_FD_62988 | JGI IMG/M metagenome (GOLD analysis project Ga0068714, IMG submission 62988) | Enrichment culture microbial communities from rom New York Harbor, USA that are MTBE-degrading - MTBE-NYH (New York Harbor Sulfidogenic)... | ecosystem: Environmental > Aquatic > Marine >...
TACGTGGTGCCCCCCGACGGCTACTTCAAGAAGCTGAAGAAGCTGCTGGACGAGAACGGCATCCTGTTCGCCGTGGACGAGGTGCAGTCGGGCATAGGCCGCACGGGGAAGTGGTTCGCCATAGAGCACTGGGGCGTGGTGCCAGACATCGTGTGCATGGCCAAGGGCATAGCAGCGGGCATGCCTCTCGGCGTCATGGCTTCGCGGGCCGACATCCAGGACTGGACGCCGGGCAGCCACGCAAGCACCTTCGGCGGCAACCCTGTGAGCTGCGCCGCGGCCCTGGCCGTCATCGACGTCATCAAGTCGGAGAAGCTGCTGGAGAACGCCCAGAGGGAGGGCGCCTACATCAAGAAGCGGCTGGAGGAGATGATGGAGAGGCACCCCATGATGGGCGACGTCCGAGGCAAGGGCCTCATGGTGGGCGTAGAGCTTGTCAAGGACAAGGAAAGCAAGGAGTACGCCAGGAAGGAGACCGAGGACGTGATGATGGAGTGCTTCAGGCAGGGCCTGGCCATCGTGAACTGCGGCGTCAACGTCATCCGTTGGATGCCTCCGCTGACCATAACCCGGGACCTGGTGGAGCCCAGCCTGGAGATCTTTGAGAGGAGCCTCAGCAAGGTGGAGAAGGGTAAGTAGATCTCCCTTTTTTGTAATGTGGCTGTAGCTTCCAGATTTTTTTTTCAGACTAGCGTGGAGGGTTTACTCCCGCTCCACAACGATCTTGGTGAAGGTGCCGCTGCTGACCTGTATCAGGCCGTCGAAGGGCTCCCTGACGTTCATGTACTCCAGCCTGACCTCGGCCCCGGCCGTCAGATCCATGGCCTTCTCGGCGTGGTCCCTCCACAGGCTCACCCGGGCCTCACCTGTTCCGTCGTCGATCCTGAAGTTGGCCACGGTGGCGGGGCCGCGCACAGTGTCTATGTCGCGCTGGACCGGGTCGTCCAGGAGCTGGCCGCGGACGGTTACGTTCCTCTGGCCCTCCCTGAGGTCCACGATGGGTGTGATCTTCCGCTCCAGCTCTGGGAGCTCAACGTCGAGGTCCTCGGGGTTCACGTGAACCCTGCCGTTGCGGCCGGCGTTGAGGTCTATGCCCTGGAACCCGGCGCGGGTGTACCCGTTCTCCACGACGATGATGCTGCCGGACTCGATGCTCTCGGTGAGGCCCACGTCGTCGTCCCATAGGCTGAGCCTGACGGTGCCCGTGTCGTCCTCAAGGAGCACCGAGACCACCTGGCCCTCGGTGCCGTCCCGCCTAATGAACCCCCGGGTCTCCCCTACCTGGGTGGCCAAGGCCGCCACGTTTACGCTGCTCATGCCCTCCTTGAGGTCCCCGATCTTGGTCCAGTGGGGCACAGGCTCCTTGGGTTTGACGCCCCTGGCCACCACCTGGATGTGGGTGTCCCAGCTCACGTGGACCTCGGGGCCGCCCTGGTTACCGGTCCGCGTGCTGCCCGAGATGACCCTGACCCGGGACCCCGGCTCCAGGCCCCCGAACTCGTCCACCTTGTCGTCCCAGAGCACCAGGTTTATGCGGGCGCCGCCCTCCTCGATGACCACCCGGCTCACCTTGCCCTCGGATCCGTCCTGCCTGCTGAAGGTGTTGGGGGGGAAGCTGTCAACAACCACTCCCTGGAGGTGGACGGTGCCCTCCCCGAAAACGTCGGCGGGGGTGTGGAAGAAGGTCTCCAGCTTGGGGTAGTCCTCCTCGTAGGCGTCAAGTGGGTTCAGTATCAGCTGACCCCTGTTGCCCATGTTCACCTCTATGTTCCCCCGCCGTTCCCTGCTGTACCCGTGGAGCACCCTGACTATGGTGCCTGGCTCCGGCTTGCTGGCCTCCACGTGGTCGGCTTTCTCGTCCCAGAAGACCACGGTGACTGTCCCCGACTTATCCCCCAGAACCATGCGCAGCACCTTGCCCTTCCTCTGGCTGTCCCTGTCGAAGCTGCGGCTGGGGAAGATGTGGAGCACGCGGCCCGTAAGGCTCACGTCGCTGAGGTTGGAGGTCAGGTCACCTATCTTGAGCTTGGCCTCTATACGCTCCCCCGCGCCGTTGATGCCCAGGTTGCTGGCCACAAGGTGGGCCGCGGCCTCCGCCGTTAATAGCCCCGCGGCCTTGGCCCGCTCCTCCTCTATCATCTTCTGGACTACCTCCCTAGTGAGGTTAGGCTTCAAGGCCAGTATGCGTTTAATGATCTCTTCTATGGACAAAGGGACTCAGAATGGATAGGGTCGAAGAGGCGTAATAAATCTAATTAGTGCGGGCCTTCTTGGCCTCGGTGGCGTACATGTAGGCGAAGGCAAGGGCGAAGGCGGTGAAGCCCAGGAGCAGTACGAGCACCCTGAGCCAGTTGAAGAGCACAGGTACGGTCATCAGCAACACTGAACCCCGCCTCTCTATTTAGGTTTAGCCCTAGTCCATCACCGAGTACCGTTTCCAGATCTCGGTCAGCTCCACGTAGGCCTCGTCGTCCTCTAGTATGGTGTCGTAGTGGTTGAGGGCCTCGGCTAGCCTCTGGGCCAGCACGTGGTAGCAGAGGGCAACCTCCTGGTCTAGGACTCTGAAGTAGAAGTCGCTGCAGCTGCAGTACCCGGCGCGGGGGTAGATCATGTACTCGGCGTTGTTGCCCACGGCTATCCACAGTTCGCGGCCGCTGGGCCTGAACACATACTTTTTCACGCGGTTCTCGGTGACTAGCCTCCAGGCCCGCGTGAACCGGGTGCCGAAGGTCCTGCGGAGCCTCTGCCAGTTGAGTCTGCTGATCTCCCTCTCGGTGCGCAGCTCCTGCAGCATCTGTTCCAGGATCAGGTGCTCCTGAGTGGGCTCAGCCATCAATGATACCTGCGCGTCACCCCTCATTACTCTTTTCCAGGGCCCTGGGCCCCATGATTTAAATTCCTTGGCACTGGGAGACACCTGTATGATCCGTCTGCTGACACCTCACCCGGCCCTCATGGTGGAGAACGGTGAGAGGGCGATGCTGGCGGCGGATCTGCACCTGGGCATGGAGTACGACCTGGCCAAGCAGGGTATCAGCATCCCCTACCAGTGGAGCAGGATGCTGGACGAGCTCATGGTGCTCCTGGAGGAGCACCGGCCTGACAGGCTTGTGCTGCTGGGTGACGTGAAGCACGGGGTGCCTGCCACAAGCTTCCAGGAGAGGAGGGAGATACCCGGCTTCTTCGAGACCCTCCTGGGGGCCGTGGATGAGATCGATGTAACACGGGGCAACCACGACGCCAACATTCAGCAGTTTCTGCCCAAAGAGGTACACCTGCACAGCAGCAAGGGCATCATGTTCGGGGAAGAGTTCAAGGTGGCTGCTCTGCACGGCCACGCCTGGCCTCCGCCCGAGATAGCCTCCGCGGACTGCGTGGTGATGGCTCACAACCACCCTACGGTGCTGCTGAACACGCCCCTAGGCATCAAGGTCAGCCAGAGGGCGTGGGTCAGAGGCGCCTGCGACCGGGTGAACCTAGCTAAGGCTTTCCTGGAGCAGGACAACGTCAAGTCTGAGGGTGACCCGGTGGCCGAGTTCGTGGACAGGTACAAGGTGGAGTCCAGCTGCCCAGAGATCATCATCATGCCAATGTTCAACGACCTCCTTGGCGGGCTGCCCGTGAACGCCGAGTCCCCCAAGAGCCTCCTTGGGCCCCTCTTCAGAACCGAGGCGGTGGACCTGGAGGGCTTCTATGTCTACCTCCTGGACGGCACCTACGTGGGCAAGGTGGGTTTCCTGCGGCGGCGCCTAGAGAGTGTGTAGGGGGCGGCTACATACACTGTTTTTTAGCGGCGGACACGTAGTATCAGATAGCTCAAGGGGTATGCCGAGAGCTAAGCCGAACCACTGCCAGAAAGCCATTGGGGCCCGGAAGGGCCCTCCTTTCATTAAACTTCTCCGAAGAGCCTGTAGCATGCGTGGCATCGACTCATGTAACCACCGCCTGAGTGGAACCCATCCCTGATTCTTGTGAATCTGTCATCATCCCAGGCCCTGACAAGCATCCTCTCCAGGGATTCGCTGCGTACGTTGCCTAGGACAGCGTCCTCTTTGCATCCAAGGGGCCCGCAGCAGGGAAGAACGTCGCCACCGGGAGTGACGCCGATGTCCAGGAGAGCGGCCTCGCATCGAAGAGTGTCCTCCTCAGTGGGCTCAACAGCATCACGCAGGATGGTTCCGCCTCTTCCGACAGGAGTGAAGTGGGCCTCCATGGCCAGGGCCGATGGGTTAGGCCTTCGCGGCTCACCCAGCACCTGGATGTCGGGGTCACACATCAGCGTGGACAGCGAGGAAGCCGTTATCCTGCTGCCCTTCCTCGTGGCCACCATGAAGACCGGTTTGAGGCCCAGCGTCTTAGCCTCGTTGAAGCAGTTCCTCACCCTCTCAAGGGGGATGTGCATCTGATGGAAGTCGTCCGCGCTCATGTTCAGGGCCGTCAACCCAGCCTCAGCTAACGGCCTCAGAGTCTCCTCGGCGGCCTCAGGCGTCGTCGCCCAGCCGCAGTTGGTCACAGCCTCCGTGTAGAGGCCCCTCTCAGAGGCGTATCGGACCAAACCGAGCAGAAGGCGCGACTCCAGGAAGGGTTCTCCACCGGTGAAGCTCACCCATCGGGCTCCAAGGCCCCTTGACTGGTCGATCACCTTCTCGGCGGTGGCCTGAGGCATGGTCTCTGTCCTGTCCGGGCCGCAGCTGAACCAGCAGTGGCCGCAGGCAGCGTCGCACCTGTCCGTGAGGAGCAGGCCGACGCGGAAAAGAGGTGGGAAAGAGGGCATGGTCTACTGCAGCTTCTCCAGGGACTCCCGGATGAGCTTGTTGGCCTGGTGGAAGCCCTCCTCCACGGCGTTCCTCTGCCGCAGCAGGTGGTTCCTGAGCAGCTTGAACTCGTGGCTCTGGTGAAGAGTCATGCTGGCCAGGTCCACGATGCCTGCGACCCTGGGGAACGGGGTGGCGCCGAAGGTCTCCATAGTCATCTGCTCGCTGGGACCGGCGTTGCTGTGTGCCACGGGGTTGATGTGCTTGCCGACCCACATGAGGCTGTAGTTGAGCTCCGAGAGCTCCTCGTCGCTCAGCTTCTCAGCCTTCGCCTGTATAGTCTTCTCCAGGGCCTCGGCTAGCTCCTTGAACTCCTCAGCCTCCTCTATGACGGGGTGCAGGTTGAAGTACCCCACTATCTTGTCGGATTTCTTCTGGAGGTCCACCAGTATGTTGTACAGCTTCATGGAGTAGTGGGTGAAGTCAATGGGCAGCACGGGGCTGTTCACCATCCGGACTATGAAGTTGAGTTCAGCCCTCACGTCCAGCTCCAGGATGTTCACGTCGCCGTGGTCCATGGTCTCGTAGGGCGTGTGCCACCACCATCCGCCTCCGCTGTAGTTGACGTGGGGGTCGTAGAGCTCCTTGGGCCTGCTTGTGGTTATGCTCACGTGGGGCATTCCAGTTCCCCAGAAGCTGCCGTCCCCGGCCCTCGTAGCCCACCTGTAGCTCTCCACACCCTTGCCTGTGACGGCCTTCACCGCATCGAGGGCCGCGTCCATAACCTCCGTGATCTGGATGTCCCTGAACTCGGTGGCTCCCTCCACCCCGGGGCTGTCGATGTTGTAGCTGCAGAAGCAGTGGTGCCTCAGCTCCATCCACATGGCGTCGTTGTACCAGGTGCTGCCGGCGTAGCGGCCTATCTCGTGGCCGGCCCAGAAGGCGAAGCGCACGCTCCTGCGAAGCTTGCCCTTGTGCTTGTTGAGGAGCCTGGCTATCTCCAGGACCGCGGTGTCGCCTGAGAGGTTATCCACGGCGCCCGGGCTGAATGGGGGCGTGTCCACGTGGGCGTTCACCAGAATGAACTTGTCTGGCTCGACGGCGCCCTTGATCTCCGCCTCCAGCACGGGCAGCTTCTTCCAGCCAGTGTCCATGACGCTTATGATGTGTGCTTTGACTCCGCCTTGCCTGACCAGCTTCTTCAGTGCCTGTCCGTCCCTGTTGCTGACGTGGAGGATGGCGGGGATGGTCTGTATGTCCTCGATGTTCTCCGGGGTGGGGCTGCCGCTGACGCTGAAGTCGGCCCTCTGGTGGACCACCGTGGGCATGTAGTCGTCCTGCTCTATGACTATGAGCCCCTTGACGCCCATGCTCTGCAGCCTGAGCAGGAAACCAGCCCTGAGCCCCATCCAGTCACCGCTGGTCCTCTGCTCGCAGAGCACCACCTTGCCTCGGCAGTCAGCATACCCTATCTCCTCCGGCGGCACATATATGACCTCAGCCTCAAAGCCCTCAGGGGTGGTGGTGCCCACCTGCCTGTAGGGAGTGCACTGGACCTCCATCTCCACGGGGTGAGTGATCCTGAGGCTGCTGTACTTGGGGTCGCTGATATAGGCCTCAAACATGTGAAGCCTGGGCTCCAGACCGTACTCCTCCAGCCTCTCCCTTAGGAACCCTACGGCGGACATCTCCTCAGGGCTACCGCTGTGAATGGGCGTGAAGGTGCTCAACGCGTCCCAGTTGGCCTGCATCCGCTTCCTGTCGATGCCCTTCTCCAGGTCGGCTAACAGCTTCTTGGTCTCACCTGTGAGAATGATCATAAGTTATCACTGATATCGCTGAGGCTGAACCTTTAACACTTGCTGGTTGAAGACGCTATCAGCCACCACCCACACGAAACCCGCTGAAACCAGAGTTTAGCTAAATGCAACCCGAAAAAATATCACATTCTTCCACGCAGCTGTCATAACGAATGGTGGGACCGCCCGGATTCGAACCGGGGACCACGCGGTCCCGAACCGCGTATCTTAGACCAAGCTTGACCACGGTCCCAGCGAATTAAGGACGGCGTGCTCTTACTTAAAAAAGGTTCTTGATACATTGGTGGGTGGACTGGTGGACGACCATAAAAATTCCATTATGTTTAACGCAATTAAACCATAGCGTTCAGACTATAGACGGCTCAGTTCCAGAAGGTGCTGACCGCTAAAACACCTATGACGGCTAGCTCGATTATAGACACGAAGACACCGATCGGAGTATACACCAATTTGTAGTACAATATGTTAATCATGTCAGCTATAATTGCGAAGCTGTACAAGGCGATACCAGAGACCCGAGCTACATAGATCTTCTTCCATAACCCATAGCCAACCCACAGAGTGGATAAACCTAGAAAAATTGTGAAGAAACCCAGAGCCGCAATGTTATTGTTTTTAGAAAGGCTGATTGAGAAAGGCAAACCAGGTAACTGGTCGAGGATCGAGACCACCATCTGGTACACCACGTCTGAAGCCCCTCCGGTGGGATCCTGTGATCTTGTTAGTATGTAGATGCCGCTCACCATCGCTACGAGCCCTATGGATATCATAATATCGGTGACTATGTCGCTAACGGTTCCCAGCCTACTAGGTTCTTCTTTAACGTAGTCAATGGTTTCCGGGGCATGGGCCATGCGTTGGTTATTATCTTCCTCTATCTTGTTTACTATTATCTTAGGTTTTGTTAACGGTTCATCGATATTTACTGTTTCTTGGGTTACTATAGGCTCAGTGTAGTCTACCTTTGTTTTATTTCCACAATAAGGACAGAAAGGCAAATCAGGTATGATCCTATTACATGTTATGCATCTTATGCTGCTGCTTACTGGTTCAGTTGATTCAGGTTCTTTAAATAATTCATGCATGTGGAAAAGGTCTTTAGTGGTCTGCGTGATATCGGCCTCTTTCGTCGCAGTCACGTCTATTTCTGGTTTCAGCTCACTTTCGATGCGGGTGGCGGCAATGATCTGAGACTCCATCTCGCCTCGACGTTTAATTATGTCTGAATAAAGGTGAAGAAGTGACTTGAAGTCGTCAAGCTCCTCCTCGGGACTCTCCCTCAGATCCTCGATCATCATTTGCTCAAGCTGATCCGCCTTGTATGCGGCGAGGTCTTTTTCCTGAGCCTTTTTCTTCATCAGAGATACCTGTATCTCTTCTACTGTCGGGCTGTGTTTCATTTCGCTGGATTTTTCAAAATAGAATGAGAGAAGATTCCAGGTCTTGATGTAGTCGTCCATCTTTTCTTTAATTTCTTGGGCCACGAACTTCTTGATCTCTGCTTCAAAGTGTGGGTCGACTTGAATGCGCATGAGGTCATCTATGCGACGGGCGTCTTCCTTCATGCGCTGGATGCAGACCTTTGACAGGTTCTCTTTGAACCCCAAGATTCATTCACTTTTTAAGGTGTCTTGATTATATTCAAATAACCACACCTTATTAATATATATTACTGTTCTATAATCATTAAATCACAGTTAATTTATAATAATCAATATAATTTATATAATGTATTTTCTTCCATCAATTTAATGTTGTTTGTGGTCGAGGTCATTATTGTGTTGATAGTGTTTTATTAACCATTATAACCGCATCATGGGCGCGTGGAAGAATGTCTAAAAACATTTAATGTTTACATGATTTAAACAATAATGTGACCCAGAAAAGGGCGCTGTTCAAACAAGTTAAATAATATACGCTGTTGGATGATCACCTTGTAAGACGGATAATTCCCTGCCACAGTTTCTCAGTCTGCAAAATGTTTTGATACATCTGAGCGTAATACGTCTTCAAGGCTCCGATGTTGTCGGTAAAGTACTCCTTTAGATCAACGTCCCGGGCCGCGAGAGTCATGAGCAGCACTTCCCGGGGGTTCTCGCCAAGAAAAATTCTCCCCCATAATTGTTTAACATCATTAAACTCCATGTTTGTCAGGTACAAGCTGAATGATTCTAGACTGGAGTCAAGGTTTAACCCAGGTTTATCGAAAAACATGAGGGCCTTGTAAGTTACTATTTGCCTCAACACGTGCTCTTCACGGATGTTGATGACTGAGCTGGTGTTGAAAATGTTGTGAAGATTTAAACTAATGATGGACCACAAATTATTTTCTAGAGGCAGACCGAATTTCTCGTATTGCTCCCCCATCTCATTGCAGTAGTTCAAGAAATTAGAGTTGTTAGTAAACATCGGCTTCTCCAGGTAAAGGCTCCTCTTGCCGAATATCAGCGGAAGTAAGGAGGCGTTAGCGTCAGCGATCTTACCTAAGTCGTACCATAAATGGCGGTGGCTTCGCAACGCATTTATTAGCCCTAACAGGGTAGGCCCATAGATCTTTTTAGCTCTGCCCCTCGCAGCCTCATTGCTGTCTTCTCGGACCAACTGTATCATTTCAGCTGCCATAAGCCGTTTAATGGCAGTGACAACCGTAGTATTCGACATCCCCAACTCGTTTTTTGCGCGGAGCTTCAATTCATTGTAATAAGACTCCCCGCTTTCGATTATGTACAAGAGTATTTTGAGATGCAGACTTGTTACCTGTAGTTCTTCATGACTCTCTTTATCCGTTTGAACCGGTTCAGAGTTCTGTATTAATCCCACACATATGTTTAAGCATATTAAACTTAATAAGTGTGGTGTTTGGGGTTATGACTTGATAGAGTCTTTGTTTAACTCACAAACAGAATACCGGAACACAAATTTTGTTTAATTCATTTAAACAAATACGTCACTCCTACAATAAACCAGATAGTTAGGGTAAGATACTCTAATTACACCCCGTTAATAATCTACCCCAGTGAACGATCCCGCGTAGTATCTATACGTGCATACGTAATTGGTTTAAATGATTTAAACACATAAAATGTTACAGGCATCCAATAAAGCGTTGATCAGATCTCAAATCAAGGTATATGAAACAATATGGGCGAACCACAATATAGACACAACATGGTTTTAGGCACCCGTTTTCCACAGTTGGGACATATTGTTACAGCGTCACCATCATGTTCATTGAACCCGACGCCGGTTCCATTCGAAAAAATGGAGGCCCGCAACTCTTCGTCTATTTTTTTTAGTTCATCAATAACCTCATTGTATACAGGCGTTTTCTCATCAACACGTTCTTTTTCAATGGTCTTGGTTTTTATTTTGTTTTTAATTAACGGGGCTTTGTGTTTTATATCCGGTTTTCTGTTGTCTTGACCTAAGTCTGATTCAATATCATCCAGTTTTATGTATCTGGATAATATTTTTTTATGCTGTTGTTTTATGGTAATATACTCCATTATTAAATCCACAGTATCAGCAATTTCCTTTTTATCTTCTAAAACAACATCTTGATTGGTTTGTCTTTTAATGGAACCGGATTTTAAATCAGACATGTATTCCCTATATTTTGTGGCTTGGGTCAAAAATATGTACATGGATAAAAATTCCTTACCAAGACTAACTTTTTCATAATCAGGGGGTTTATCCAATAAGGGTTTATGTTCCATGTTCTTTGTTTCATAAAATATAGTAATATTGTGTTTTAAAACTTATTCGATCATCGTTCAGGATATGGGAGAGGATCGCTCCAATGACTGACATTTTATTATCTTGAAGTTCATTAAATTCTATTTGATCAACATCATGAGTTTGCTACAAGACGGATGTAATATGGGAGAGACTCCCTCAAACTCTGCTATGATTTCATGTGATCAGGGTTAGGCCTCTGTGACGGCTTCCTTGATGGTCATGTTAAGTACTACCTCGGCAATGTCTGCGCCGTACTCGGCTGTGCGTAAGATGCTTTCCACTATGAGTCTGAGGGCGGGGACCTCCTCGGGGGGCGCGTGCTTGATTATCTGGTGGATGATCTCTGCCTCCATGCCTCTGGCCTGTTGGGCCTTCTCCAGGACCTTGTCGGCCTCCATGTAGTCCTCCTCGAAGACAGCATCCATGCTGGTCTCGAAGACCTCTAGGGCTATGTCGCTGAGCTTCTGGAGCTCAGCCAGTATCTCCGGGTCCGGCGTGCTGAGGGTGAGCTCCAGCCGGTTCTGGGCTATGTTGACGGCGTGGTCGGCCATGCGCTCCACGCTCTTGGTGATGAGCCGGTAGCCCAGGCACTCCCGCTGGGACCTGAGGCCGCTCTCCTTCAGCACGTAGCTGTCCGAGACGGCCACCTTCAGGAGCCTTATGATGTAGAGGTTGAACCGATCCACCTCGTCGTCCATGGACACTATCTCCCGCGCCAGGTGTGTGTCCTCGGTGCCCAGGGCGGTTATGCTGTCCCTGTGCATGGAGGCCGCTATGATGCTCATCCTGCGCAGGGCGTCCTTCACGGAGAGCTCCGAGTAGCTGAGAAGTATCTGGAGTGTAAGCTCCTGAGGCAGATCTGAGAGGATCTCGGTGCCCACCAGCTTCTTGCGGGTGAAGTCCTTAACGGCGAACCTCTGGCCACTGTCTAACCGTTTCTGGCTGCTGCGAAGCTGAATGATATTGTACCCCATTAGGTAGGCAGAGACAATGCGCCTGACGATGCTCTCGGGCTTGTCCTCGGGTCTGGGGTTTATAACAGCCTTCTTTGTGCCTACCACGGTCTCGGCTCCCTGGGGCTGAAGCCACAGGGTCATGTCGTCCTTCTGTGATATGCGGATGATGCTTCCCTTCTGCAGCCCCATCTGCTCCACCCAGTCCTTTGGGAGAGAGACTATGTAGGTGGAGCCCCCCGTAACCTGTATCTTACGTAGCTCCTCCGGATCTGAACCTTTTGACATGTATGTTTAACCGTCCTATGGATCGGTGACGCGTCTAAAATACATATATGTTTTATTTATATACGCTATAATAAACACGGAAAAATATATTGGGTTATTTAGCTATAATTATTTACACCGCCTATATATATTATAGGAGTAATTTATTTATCCCTTCGAGGAGTCTTAGCCCCATAAGACAGAAAATGGGTAACAGGCTCAAGGCCGCGATGGTAATAGCGTTCCTGATAATCTCGGCGGGCGCATACTACAGGTGGGCCACAGAGCAGAACGCGGGCGGCGGGTTGACGGGCACCATTGAGATCGATGGCTCAAGCACCGTGTTCCCCATAACCCAGGCGGTGGCCGAAGAGTTCCAGAAGGTGTACCCGTCAGTTAGGGTCAACGTGGGGGTCTCCGGGACCGGCGGAGGCTTCAAGAGGTTCACGGCCGGGGAGACGGATATCAACGACGCCTCACGGCCAATAAAGGGAAGCGAGGAGGAGCGTGCGGCCCAGAACGGCGTCCAGTACCTGGAGCTCAGGGTGGCCCTAGACGGCGTCGCCGTGGTGGTGAGCACGAGCAACACCTGGGTAGACCATTTAACGGTGGAGGAACTCAAGGCTATCTGGGAGCCGGGGAGCACAGTGGACTCCTGGGACGAAGTGAGGCCGGGGTGGCCATCTAGCCCTCTGAGGCTCTACGGCCCGGGCACCGACTCAGGCACCTTCGACTACTTCACGGAGGTCATCGTGGGAGAGGCGGGCGCCAGCAGGCCGGACTACACGGCCAGCGAGGACGACAACATACTGATCCAGGGCGTCTCCGGGGACAGGTACTCCCTGGGCTACTTCGGGTACGCCTTCTACGCGGAGAACCGGGACAAGCTTAGGATCGTTCCCGTGGACTCGGGAGCCGGACCCGTGGCTCCTTCAGACGCCACCATTACCGGGGGCCAGTATGAGCCCCTCTCAAGGCCCCTATTCATCTACGTGAGCGCGAAGTCCCTGGAGCGGCCTGAGGTCAGAGCCTTCACATTGTTCTACATGGAGAACGCCTTGGACCTGGTCTCAGAGGTGGGCTACACGCCTCTGCCCGAGGAGGTGTACCTAGAGAACCTGGAGATGATAAGCTGATGGTGAAGGTGAAGTGATTGAAAACCGCATCTGAGCGCAGAAACGCGAGGTTCAAGGAGATGGTCATAGAGAAGGTGCTCTTCGCATGCGCCGCCCTGTCGGTTCTCACCACCCTCGCCATCCTGGGAGTCCTGATCTTCGAAGCCTTCGACTTCTTCACCCAGGTATCCGTCGTGGAGTTCCTGACGGACACACGGTGGACGCCCCTCTTCAAGCCACAACACTTCGGGATACTGCCCCTGGTGGCGGGCACCCTCATGGTGACCCTCATAGGGGTCTCTGTGTCGGTGCCCCTAGGCCTAGGGGCCGCCATATTCCTCAGCGAGTACGCCCCCGAGGGGGTGAGGCGGGTCATTAAACCCGTGCTGGAGGTCCTGGCGGGGGTGCCCACTGTCGTGTACGGATACTTCGCCCTAACCTTCGTGACGCCCCTGCTGCAGACTGTTTTCCCCGACATGGTAGTATTCAACGCGTTGAGCGCCGGACTGGTAATGGGCGTCATGATAGTGCCCATGGTGTCCAGCCTCAGCGAGGACGCCATGATCTCGGTGCCCAGGTCCCTGAGGGAGGGGGCCTACGCGTTGGGGGCCAGGAAGCACGAGGTGGTCCTCCAGGTGGTGGTGCCCTCCGCCCTCTCCGGGATAGTGTCATCCATAATACTGGCCATCAGCCGCGCCATAGGGGAGACCATGATCGTGAGCATAGCCGCGGGCTCCACGCCTAGGCTGACCCTCAACCCGCTGGAGAGCATACAGACCATGACAGGCTACATAACCCAGATCAGCCTAGGTGAGGCCCCCTTCGGCAGCCTGGAGTACACCACCATATTCTCCGTCGGCCTGGCCCTCTTCGTAATGGTGCTCATAGTGAACCTGGTAGGCAACTACGTCACTAAAAGGTTCTGGAGGAGCTACTGATGTTCAGGGCGGGCGACGGGAACAGCGGCAGAGCCCTGAAGGGGCGAGCCATCTACGCCCTGTGCCTCCTAGCCGTGGCATTCAGCCTCCTCAGCCTGGCCGTAATCCTTGGGGACGCGTTGGCTGACGGGCTGCCCTACCTCAACTGGGGTTTCATCACCAGCTACCCGTCCAGGTTCCCCAGCCGAGCCGGGATACTGCCGGCCCTGGTGGGAAGCGTGTGGCTGGTGATCCTCACGGCCCTCTTCTCTCTCCCCCTGGGTGTCGGCGCCGCCGTGTACCTGGAGGAGTACGCACCCAAGAACAGGTGGACGGAGCTCATACAGGTGAACATAGCCAACCTGGCCGGGGTGCCCAGCATAGTCTACGGGCTCCTGGGGCTGGGCCTCTTCGTGGACGCCCTGGCCATGGGGCGGAGCCTCCTGGCGGGGGCCCTCACCATGACCCTTCTCATACTACCCGTGATCATCATATCCTCCAGGGAAGCCCTGAGGAGCGTCCCCAAGACCTACAGGGAGGGCGCCTACGCGCTGGGCGCCACCAGGTGGGAGGTCACCAGCCAGGTGGTGCTGCCCGAGGCCCTCCCAGGGGTGCTGACGGGCACCATCATCGCCCTGTCCAGGGCAATAGGTGAGGCTGCGCCCATGCTGGCCATCGCGGCCCTGGTGTACGTGTCATTCGTGCCCGTGAGCCCCCTGGACAGGTTCACGGTGCTCCCCATCCAGATATATAACTGGGTTAACCTACCCAAGCAGGAGTTCAGAGGCCTTGCAGCTGCCGGAATAATACTGCTCCTCATCGTCCTGACGGCCATGAACTCTGTGGCTGTAGCCATCAGGTACAGGTACCAGAGGAAGGCGGTGTAGAGGATGAAAGATACTTTAAGACCAGGCCCGCAACTGGGCTTAGACGACGAGGTGGTCCTCGGAGGATTGGACAAGTTGAGGCACGCGTCAATGGACATCATCGAGTTCAGAGGCTTCAACCTATGGTACGGGGACAAACATGTGCTCAAAGATGTCTCAGTGAGCCTCAAGTCCAACATAGTGACAGCCATAATGGGGCCCAGCGGCTGCGGCAAGAGCAGCCTCCTGAGAAGCATCAACAGGATCAACGACCTGATACCCAGCTGCAGGACCAGCGGCGTGGTCAACGTCAAGGGCGAGAACATCTACGACCCGGACGTGGACGTCTACGAGCTCAGGAAGCGTGTGGGCATGGTCTTCCAGAAGCCCAACCCCTTTCCCAAGAGCATCTACGACAACGTGGCCTACGGCCCCAGGGTCCATGGCATGCCTGAGGAGGGCCTGGACAGGGTAGTGGAGGATAGCCTTAGAGGCGCGGCCCTATGGGGGGAGGTAAGCGACAGGCTCCAAGAGGACGCCTTCAGCTTGAGCGGCGGCCAGCAGCAGAGGCTCTGCATAGCCAGAGCCCTGGCCGTGGAGCCCGACATCATCCTCATGGACGAGCCGTGCAGCGCCCTGGACCCCATAGCCACCGCCAAGATCGAGAGCTTGATGCGGGAACTCAGCGAGCAGTACACGGTGGTCCTGGTGACCCACAACCTGCAGCAGGCCGCCAGGGTCAGCGAGATGACCGCCTTCATGTACCTGGGGGAGGTGAAGGAGTTCGGCAGCACAAGGAACGTCTTCGAGAACCCCCAGAGCGAGCTCACGGAGAACTACATAACCGGGAAGTTCGGGTGATGATATGAGTAGACCACTGGACGTAGGGATAAGGCAGATCAAGAGCCTCCTCGTGAAGATGGGGAAGCTCTCCAGGAACTCCATAAAGTACGCGCTGGACCACTTCTACAAGGGCGAGGATGTCTACACACAGGTCAGGGCCTGGAGCAACACCATTCAGATCATGGCCGAGGAGGTGGAGGACCGGGCCACCGAGCTCATAGCCCTCCACCAGCCCATGGCTGGCGACCTGCGGACACTGAAGGCTTACATAAAGATAGCCTACGACCTGGAGCGGTACGGCAGGTACGCCATGGATGTCAGCGAGATACAGTACCGGCTGGGCGCATGGAAGCCTCTGGAGGACGAGACCCTCCGGGTGAAGGAGCTCTCGGACAAGACCCTGCAGGTGATAGACATGAGCCTGGCGATGATCGAGACCATGGACGAGAAGATGATCTTCGACCTCAGCAAGGTCGAGTCCGAGACCGATGACCTCTACTTCGAGGCCATGAGGCTCCTCAGCGAGTGCAAGGGGGACCCCAAGACCGTGGTGGCCTACCTCCTCACCATCCGGTACCTGGAGCGCATCGCCGACCACGGCAGCTATATAGCGGAGAGCATCAGCTACGCCGCCACAGGCAAGAGGATAAGCATAAGGTAGCCGAGGCATCCAAAGGTAAGGGGTATAAGCCGCGGCTCACATGTTTCTGCGATGTACGAAGTCGCTGAGCTCCGCAAACGATCCGAGGCCATCCTGGAGTATCTGGAGAAGTCCAAGGAGAAGACTGACAGGTTCATGGAGCGGTTCCACGGCTACAAGCTGGACCACGAGACAGCTGACAAGATAAGAAGACACGCCGGAGAAGCCCTGATCATAGTGTTCTCCGCTGAGTGGTGCCCCGACTGTCATAGGAACGTGCCGGTGCTGGGCCTAATCCACGAGGCCACCGGCCTGGAGGTGAGGGTCTTCGGCCACCTGATGAGGGACGCCAAGAGCAGCACCAGGAAATGGGCGGTGCCCCCCAGCCCCGCGGAGGTGGACAAGTTCAACGTCGCCAAGATACCATACATAGTGGCCTTGAGCAAGAAGGGAGAGAAGCTTGGGGAGATCATAGAGAACCCGCCCCAGGGCAAGACCCTAGAGCAGGCCCTCCTCGAAATCCTGGAGCCTTAGCTACATTTTAATAACGTACCACCAATTTACGTGGTGGCGACAGCCATGAGGCCCGGCACCGTTTTCAACAGGTTCACGGCCAGAGACGGCAGACAGGTGATCCTCCGAGCAGCAAAGTGGGACGACCTAGACGATATGCTGGATTTCATCAACAGCCTCGTCGAGGAGGAGGCCATGATCACCGCCAACATGAAGCAGACCCGCGAATCAGAGGTAGACTGGCTCGCACGTAAACTCACAAACCTGGAGAAGGACAGGGTCATCAACGTAGTCGCCGAGGTGGAGGGGAGGATGGTGGGCAGCTGCGAGGTGGAGGCCAGGCCCGGGAGGTTCAGCCACGTGGGCGTCCTGGGTATCTCCGTGAAGCAGGGCTACAGGGAGGTAGGCATAGGCCAGGAGCTAATGAGGGAGGCTGAGAGGCAGGCGGCCCAGATGGGCCTCGAGAGCATCCTGCTGGAGGTGTTCGCCACCAACGACAGAGCCAACCACGTCTACGAGAAGATGGGGTACAGGAGGATCGGGGCCATCCCCGACGGCATCAAGTACAAGGGAGAGTACGTGGACAGCGTCTACATGGTCAAGAAGCTTTGCTCATCATAGTTATCAACGCGAAGACCAATACATTGGACGTGGGTGAAGACCTTGTTCAGGGCTTTCACGTCTAAGAGCGGCACAGAGGTGGTTCTCAGACAGGTGCAGTGGAGCGACCTGGATGACATATTGGCGCTCGTCAACGAGCTCATCGAGGAGGAGGTCATGATCGGCGAGGACAAACCCACGACCAGAGACCAGCAGGTGGACCGCCACTCGGAAAGGATGAAAGACATCGAGAGCGGCCGATCCGTTGTCATCATCGCCGAGGCCGACGGCAAGGCGGTGGGGATGGCCAACGCCAGGAAAAGGGGAGGCCGTCTGCGCCACACGGCCGGGCTCGGCGTCTTCGTCCGGAGAACGTACAGGAACCAGGGCATCGGCTCAGAGATGATTATGGAGCTTGAATCCCAGGCCAAGAACATGGGCGTCGAGATACTCTACCTTGAAGTCTACTCCATAAGCCCGTCCGTCGAGCTCTACAGGAGGCTGGGATACGTGGAGTACGG
>Ga0068714_10003775_pt1 | contig 17545 bp, 13 predicted proteins | sample MTBNYHSulfiMetaG_FD_62988 | JGI IMG/M metagenome (GOLD analysis project Ga0068714, IMG submission 62988) | Enrichment culture microbial communities from rom New York Harbor, USA that are MTBE-degrading - MTBE-NYH (New York Harbor Sulfidogenic)... | ecosystem: Environmental > Aquatic > Marine >...
ATGCATGCATGCGGGCACGACGCCCATATGGCAATGCTTCTGGCAACCGGAAGGCTTCTGAACAACATCCGCGACCATTTTGGAGGAACGGTGCTCCTTATCTTCCAGCCTGGTGAAGAAAAATCACCGGGAGGCGCCAGACTGATGCTGGAATCAGGAGAACTGGACAATCCTCAACCCTCAATCTTTATCGCCCAGCATATTCTTCCCGAACTCGAAACAGGCAGGGTTGGATACAAACCGGGACCCTACATGGCATCATGCGATGAGATATACATTACGGTTGCCGGCAAAGGGGGCCATGCCGCACTCCCTCACCTCACAACCGACCAGATCTTTGTCGCCTCAAAGCTTGTTGTAAGACTTAAAGAGGCAATCAGATACAACGGCAATGCAGGATCAGCCTCAGCCCTTCTGGGAATCGGCAGGATAACCGGTGAAGGTGCAACAAATGTGATCCCGGCAAATGTTGAAATAGCAGGTACCCTGAGAACTTTCGATGAGAAAATAAGGGAGGAAAACAAACACCTGATAAAAAGAATCGCTGCCGAAACAGCTGACGAATACATGGTTAATATCGGAGTCAGAATTGAAGAGGGCTATCCGGCACTTGTCAATGACCGGGACCTGACAGAGAAAGCTGTCAGGCTCAGTGGAGATCTGCTGGGCAGAGATAGAGTTGAGATCTATAATGAACTGAGAATGAGTTCGGATGATTTCTCATTCTACTCACAGGCAGCCCCCTCGCTTTATTTCAGGACAGGAATAAGAAAGAGGGACGCAAAACCCGGCATGCTGCATTCATCGGTTTTCGATATTGATGAGGAGGGATTGGTAACCGGCATGACAAATCTTTCATGGCTTATCATAAGCTTCCTGTCAGATGAGCCTTAACAGGAGTTTAATAATCCCAATAATGATAAAGATCTTTTTTCAATTTGAAAAATAAAGATATTTTTGCACAGTTTATGTAATTCAGTAACTAAAACAACATAGAAATGGCTTACAAAATTAATGATGATTGTACTGCTTGCGGAACATGCATTGACGAGTGTCCGGTGGAAGCAATATCAGAGGGTGATATCTATAAAATTGATCCTGATATATGCACTGATTGTGGTGCATGCGCTGATGTTTGCCCCGTTGAGGCTATCCATCCCGAATAGTTCTGCAAATAAGGAATAAAGAGAGTGTCTCATATGCCAATATTTTTGCCCCCTGCCCCCTGAAGTTAATGTCATTTGACATAACAAGGGTTTTTTAACCCTGCCATGATTAATTCCCGCGTTTACGGAATTTAGGGACTAACCGACAGGATGCCGGCTTTTGAGACACTCTCTTTCTTATTGGGGATTGTACCTTGCTTTTTCGAGCAACGTCTGCACATCAACATCATTCATCATCTCTTCCAGAGCTCTTCCCGGATTCTTCTGCATGTATGATTCAATAATCCTGAAACCGGTCCATACTGCTGCCCTGCCCGGTGATTCATTTGTGAAGTAACTGGTAAACGGAGCCTCTCCGGTCAGTTTCCTTATGGTAAGATAGTCCGTCCTGAAGAGAAGATCATGGGTCATCAGGTATTGCCACATCAGGGCTTCATTATTCCTGCAGAATTTCATCTGGTCTGCCGTAAACCCGAATATCATCTCATCAGGCAGTTCCGGCATCATGCATCTCATGAAGTACCTTATTTTACCCTCATGAATCATTCTGGTAATTACATTCTCACCGGCATAATTCATCTCATCGAAATCCCATTCCGAAACACCCCATCCATACATGCAGTCAGGCACTATATACTCCGGGGTCATTTTGGCCGCAACATATTTGTAGATCTGCAGAAGGGGATAATATTCACAATCAGCACCCAGATACCTGTCGAGTCCTATCGCAAGAACTGAATCGCCTGTAATGATACTGGAATTAAAACCGGTGATGCATGTAAATACCGATGGTACAGCTTTGCCGGGGAAATACCACACATAATGGCGAAAAGCATTCCCAAGCTCTTCCTCAATATTACTTATGTCGCTGAACTTCTCCGTTACTGAGTCGTATACCTCATTGTTTTGCCTGTCGGTGCAGAATTCAACAAGGTATTCGGCAAACAAAGGGTCATTTATATCACCTGCATTTATTACATAACTGAAGAGCTGAAGAAAACTCCCGTATTTCTCCTTCAGACAGGGCACCCTGTCCGTTATCTCATCAGGACTGATCGGGAACAGCTCCTCCTCAAACCTTAAAATCTCAATATTAAGATCAACAGACGAAACATCAATTCTGTAAGGGTTTCGTTTACATGATATTAAATGCAGAAACAACAGAAGTAAAACAGAAACACGTATTATCCTGCGCATGAATTACATCATTATAAGATTAAACAAAAATATATACTTTTAAATTGTATAACAACAACACTCCCGCATGTGGCAAGTTGTGCCAATATTTTTTAATTTTACGTTTGAAACAGAAAAAGATTATCCGGTTGCGAGTATTAATCTCAAAATTTAAGTGTCATGATACCAAAAGTTTCTTTAGCCCGTCTCAGACATGCTTTGTTCGCAACAGCCATGATGATGCTCTTTGTTAAGGCTTCAACGGCTCAGGAATACAGATTTGGCGGTTACATCGTTCCTGCAATATCCTGGTTTTCAACTGATATTACTGAAGTGGTCAATCAGGGATCCAGGGCAGGAATGATTATCGTTGTGAGCGGGGAAAGGTATTTCACCAATAAAATTTCTGCTACTGCGGGACTGGGTATTATAAATTCCGGTGGAAGGCTGGTGAGCAGTGATCCGACTCTTTTCAAGTTTGCCAATTACACCTCGGTTGTAGCATCAGGTGATCCTATAGTTTACCGTATTCAATACCTTGCAATTCCGGCAGGCTTAAAGTTCTATACCAATGAAATCGGCTATAATAACCTGATTGCATTCGCTGAAATAGGGATCGATCCGAAGATAGTTGTACGGGGCAGGGTCGACATACCTTCTCTCGACATCAAGGGAGAAGGAGCTATGGCTGAAATAAAAAGGTTCAATTTTGGCTGGCACCTTCATGCAGGGATAGAGTATCCTCTGGGAGGCTCAACAGCGGCTGTGCTCGGACTTGGGTTTGAAAACAACTTTCCCGATATAACCAAAGATGTGGGCACACAGGTCAACGACAGGGTTGCACACAAATTCCTGAAATTCATTTTCGGTATAAAATTCTGATGTGTATGAAAATTACTCTGGCCCAGCTTAATTATCATGTCGGGAATTTCACCAGAAATAAAGAACTTATCAGCCTCGCCATTAAGAAAGCAAAAGATGATTACTCTGATCTCATAATTTTTTCGGAGCTGTCGGTGGTGGGTTACCCGCCGCTGGATCTGCTTGACAGACTCGATTTTATTGAGAATTCCGACAGGATCGTCAGGGAGATAGCCCGAGAGTGTAAAGGTATTGCGGCCCTTGTTGGAGCTCCCGTAATCAACCACAGGCCTGAAGGCAAAAAACTCTTCAATTCTGCTCTTCTGCTCTCGGAAGGCAAGGTAATATTCTCGGCTAATAAGGCTCTCCTTCCTACTTATGACATCTTTGATGAGTACAGGTATTTCGAACCCGAAACCGTGTTCAGGGTGTTCGAATACAGGGGTCTGAAGCTGGCCGTAACAATATGCGAGGATCTGTGGGACGAACAACCTTTTGACAACGAATTTGAGAAATCGAGACTCTACAGGGTCTCTCCCATGGAAGAGCTTGCCAGACAGAATCCTGATATTATAATCAATATTTCCGCCTCACCCTTTTCTTACTCGAAGATTAAATCAAAAGAGAATATTTTCAGATCAAAGGCGCTCAGATACGGGAAACCGGTGATCCTGGTAAATCAGACAGGAGCAAACAGCGAGTTGATCTTCGACGGGGCATCAGCGGTCTTCAGCAACAGGGGAGAGATTGTACACCGGCTGCCCTGGTTTGAAGAGAGTGTCTTCACCTTTCCCCTGAGTGATGCGATCTCAGGGAATGATCAGGAAGAGAAGCCTGAACCGGATGTTATTTCACTCATACGTAAAGCCCTGATCACCGGAATCCAGGATTATTTCGGAAAGCTTGGCTTCGGGGATGCCGTTCTGGGACTCTCAGGCGGGCTTGACTCTGCAGTCACCCTCTGTCTGGCGGTTGAAGCGCTCGGCAAAGAGCATGTGAAAGCTCTCCTTCTGCCCTCGAGACACTCCTCGGAACATTCGGTAACCGACTCCGTAACCCTGGCAGGCCGACTTGGAATAAACTATGAAATTATTGATATTGAGAAAGCTTTCAGGGCATTCGAGGATATCCTGGCGCCATATTTCATGGGAAGAGAGAGAGATGTTACCGAAGAGAATATTCAGGCGAGGGTGAGGGCGGTGATCCTGATGGCTTTCGCCAACAAATTCAACTATATACTGCTTAACACATCCAACAAGAGTGAGGCTGCAGTGGGATACGGAACACTTTACGGAGACATGGCCGGAGGATTATCGGTTATTGGTGATGTATACAAGACCGATGTGTACCGGCTGGCGGAATATATAAACAGGAACGGGGAAATCATACCACAAAATATAATTAATAAGCCCCCTTCCGCAGAGCTGAGGCCCGGCCAGCTCGATACCGATTCCCTGCCGGATTACGGTTTACTCGACTCGATCCTTTATCAGTATATTGAGCTGCAGCGATCCCCGGCAAGGATAGAAGTGAGTAACAGTGAGAGAGGAGTCGTTGAAAGAGTACTCAGCATGATCAATTCAAACGAATATAAGAGATATCAGGCCCCGCCTGTGCTGAGGATATCATCGAAAGCGTTCGGGGCCGGAAGAAGAATGCCTATTGTTGCAAGATTCTGAAACGGCTCCGTCCGTCAATCCCAAAGGTTATTCCCTGTAAAAAACCCTCTTCACCCGCGAAGGGATTGATGTAAGTATTTCATATGGTATTGTATCGCATAATGAAGCGACCTCTTCTATGCTGATATTACTGCCGAATATCTCTGCCTGATCACCTTCCTCTGCGCCAAGCCCCGTAACGTCTGCCATACACATATCCATGCATATACTGCCTGTCAGCGGAGCTCTCTCACCCCTGATAAAGAGGGTTCCCCTCCTGTTCCCCAGCTTTCTGCTCAGTCCGTCGGCGTAACCGACCGGAAGTATTGCTATTATCCTTTCTGAATCGGAAATATCGGAGCAATTATACCCAACCGGTTCTCCGGCAGGTATCCTCTTTATCTGACTTATCCTTGTCGTGAAAGACCCTGCAGGCTTGAGATCGAGACCGTTGGAGGGCCCGGCGCCGTAGAGCCCTATACCGGGACGCACCATATCGAAATGATACTCAGGAAATCTCACTATACCTGAACTATTGAGAAGATGTATAAGGACCGGATAGCCGGCAGCCTTCTTTATCCTCTCCGCCGAATCAAGGAAGACCCGGGCCTGTTTCCGGGTAAATGAATCAAGCGAGGGATCTTCACTGGCCGCCAGATGGGAGAATACCGAAATAACCCTTATATGTTCACTGTTTGCTATGAGAGGTGTCAGCTCTTCAATATCATCAGGCATGAAACCAAGCCTGTGCATTCCGCTGTCTATCTTGATATGAACCGGGTAACTTATCAGTCCATGCTTTATGGCCGTACGCACAAACTTATGAAATGAGGTGAAACTATATAATTCCGGTTCAAGGTTATTTCTTATCATCTGCTCAAAGGCCGCCGGGTCGGGATTCATTACAATTACAGGAAGGGCAATCCCTGATTTTCTGAGCTCAACACCCTCCTCGGCGCATGCCACGGCAAAACAACTTACACGGTGATATTCGAGCAGGCCTGCTATCTCTGATGCTCCGGCACCGTATGCGAAAGCCTTCACCATTGCCATGATGCGTGTGCCTTTTTTGATAATTTTCCTGAATTCATTAAGGTTGTGGAGAATCGCATCAAGGTTTATTTCAAGCAGCGTGGAATGAATCTGCTGCTCGAGGAGACCTCCGATTTTCTCGAATTCATAGATCCGTGCACCTTTAAGCAGTATTGTCTCATCCCTGTAATCTGAAGGATTAAATCGCTGAATGAATTCATCGGTCGACCAGAAGAATCTGGCATTATCGCCGAAGGCCCGGCCGTTCCTGCTCAGAGCTTCGCCAATACCCGTAAACCTCTCTATCCCTGCGCGTCTTACCAGATCCGCGACTTCGGAGTAGAGCTCTGACTCGTTACGACCACTCTGGACAAAGTCAGAGAGAATAAGAGTAGTCTTACGGTTCTGCTGGCTTTTCAGGTATTCGAGAGCCATAACCAGCGATCCGGGATCAGAATTATAATAATCCTCTATCAGATGACAGTTGTTAATGCCGCTTTTCATCTCCATCCTCATGGCAACGGAAACAAGTCCGGGAATACCTTCGCTGATAATATCCGGATCAAGTCCAATAGCAAGACAAACAGCGATAACCGTTGTGGCATTTTCAACCGAAGCCCTGTCGCTGAACGGTATGGTGAACCTGTATTCTTTGTCCCGGTAAATTACTTCGGCATAAGTATTCCCATTATCTGCCGGCACTTTTCTGACAAATATGTCTGCTCCGGCATTGCTGTATGACCATCCTGTCAATCTCTTCGACCTGAGACAACTATCATTAAGTATCGCCTTCCTGATCAGATCATGATCGGTACAGTATACTATCGATGAAGCCCCGGCAAATAACTTAAGTTTTTCTGAGGCTTTAGCCTCTTTGTCGGGAAAATTCTCATCGTGAGCATCACCTATATTGGTAATTACCCCCACATCCGGTTCCATGATCACTGCCAGCCTTGCCATCTCACCCGGCTTTGAAATACCGGCTTCGAAAATTCCATATTCATATTTATTGTCAAGCCTTAGCAGGGAAAGTGGCACCCCGATCTGAGAATTATAGCTTTTGGGGCTTCTGACAACCGGAACAGAAACGCCGATAATATCTGCAAGCCACTCTTTCACAACAGTCTTGCCCGCACTTCCGGTTATTCCGATAACCGTGTTCGCGAATTGCTTTCGTGCATATCCTGCCAGTTTATGAAGGGCATCGACCGTATCAGCCGTAATAACAAAAGTCGATCCGGCCATTTTTTCTGATTTATCAGGTAAATTACTTACGATAAAAATCCTTATCCCCCGGGAATAGAGGTGTCCGATAAAGGAGTGACCGTCGTGATGCAATCCCTTTATTGCAATAAAAGCCAGATCGTCAGAGTAGTTCAGGTTCCTGCTGTCAGTAATTATCTCTGAAACAGTCAGATCAGGATCGCCGGCAATAGTACCCCCTGTAATAATTGCTATTTCAGATACGGTGACAATCACAGTTCACTTTTTTTGTGTTTTGTTGTAACATTCCCGGCAAAGGGGCTCATACAGGTTTCCTGAACCAAGAAGAACGACTTTCGACTCTTCCGACTTCCTGAATGAATAGTGCGCCAGACTGCCGCATCTGACACAGATGGCATGCGTTTTGGTCACATATTCTGCAATTGCCATTAACTCCGGCATACTTCCAAAAGGTTCACCGTGAAAATCCATGTCCAGCCCGGCGACAACCACTCTTATGCCATTGTCTGCCAAGCTGTTGCATACTCCAATCAGCGCATTCCCGAAAAACTGTGCCTCATCAATTCCCACTACATCAACATCTCCCGACAAAAGTAGTATTGAGGAGGCATTGTCGACGGGTGTTGAGACTATTGACCTGTCATCATGTGATACGATCAGTGTCTCTGAAAATCTGTTATCGACAGCGGGTTTGAATATCTCAACTCTTAGCCCGGCCAGCTGAGCCCTCCGGAGTCTTCTAATAAGCTCCTCGGTCTTGCCGGAGAACATACACCCTGCTATAACCTCCACCGAACCTCTCCGTCCTGCAGCCCTAACCGGGTTCTCCTGAAAATCCATCTTTTTAGGATGTGTTGACTGAAACAAATTAAAGTAATATCCAATAACGACCCTCTTATTTCGTTATTTTTGCAAAGTAAAGAATTTGGTTTGTTTAAATAAGTAAAATTATGGATTTCAACGGGGCCATCGACATTATTATAAAAGATCTGAGGGATGCACAGGAAATTATAGATGATCTGAAGAAATACCCTGATGTGCCGGCCTTCCAGATTGAACTGGCCAAAGCAAAATGTAAGAGCGCTGCCGAAGTTATAGCCTTTTTAAAGGGCATTAAGACTGACGGTGCCCCAGGGAACAGAGGAGTAAACAGGCCTTCAGATCAGGCTGATACTGGTACAGATTCAGCGGCCGGGGAAGGGCTTCAGACAGGAGCGACACCGCATGGACACGATGTGGGAAAACCAGCCGGTAATAATGGTGTAGCGGCGGAGAGTCCGGCAGGCATTCATAATGATAGTCAGGTCACCGGAGGAACTTCCGTACGAGTGGAAGATGATATTACGGGGATGGGCGAGGCTGGAAGGGCACCGGTAAAAAAAAGTCTGGAATCTGCGATCATTGCTGATAAATACAGCCATCTTTCATCCTGCTTCAACGAACAGCTTGGCAGTTCCCGGACCGGTGACGACATGGCAGAGTACCTTAAATCAAAACCGCTTATCAATCTGTCGGATGCAATAGGAATTAATGATAAATTTCTATTTATCAGGGAGATATTTAACGGCAACAAGGAGTCCTATTCCCGGGCGATTGCCCAGCTCGATCATACCGGAAGCCTTCCCGAAGCCAGAAAACTCATCATGGGTTACAAGGGAGATGAAGAAGAGAATGAGGCTGTAAAGCAGCTTCTCGATATAATAAAACGCAAATTTCCCGGACATGAGTAAGCTTATCCTTGTCCCGACCCCCATCGGCAATCTTAAGGATATTACTCACAGGGCTCTTGAGGCGCTTGCAGACGCTGACATAGTCCTCACCGAAGATACCCGCCAGGCAAGAAAGCTCCTTTCCCATTATAAGATCTCTGCTCCCCTTGAGTCGCATCATATGTTCAATGAGCACAGGAGTGTGGAATCAGTTTGTGCAAGGATCCGGTCAGGTGTAAAGATGGCACTGATTACGGATGCAGGCACACCCGGCATATCGGATCCGGGTTTTCTGCTTGTAAGGGAGTGTATCAGGAATGGGATCCCTGTCGAAACGCTGCCCGGCCCTACAGCCATGATACCTGCGCTGGTCAATTCGGGACTGCCTTCAGAACGGTTTTGCTTCGAAGGATTCCTTCCTCACAGAAAAGGACGGAGAAAACGGTTCGAGCAGCTGCAACAGGAAGAAAGGACGATGATTTTTTTTGAGTCGCCCTATAAGATTGTAAGTACGCTTGATGAGATGACATCCTGGTTCGGATCCGACAGGGAGGCCAGCATATCAAGGGAGCTGACAAAGATACATGAAGAGACTATCAGGGGGCCACTCTCATTTTTAACAGAGTATTATAGAAGCAAACCACCAAAGGGTGAGCTGGTTATCGTAATCGCCGGAAAGAAGAGAAAGAACCCGCAACACTGAATACCTTATTTGCCTATTGATTACTAAGATGAAGCATCCGCTGATCCTGTTCCTTCTCCTTGCATTACTGCCCCTCTCATCAGGGGCTCAGGTAATAAAGGGGAAGGTAACTGACAGATCGGGTTTGCCCGTTCCCTATGCAACCGTATATATACAGGAGCTAAAGCTTGGAACCACGGCGAACATACGGGGTGACTATGAATTGAAACTGCCTCCCGGGAAATACCTGCTCATTTGCCAGAGCCTTGGATATGAACCGGTCTTCGCCGATATTACTCTTGATGAAGACCCTGTGATCCGCGACTTCGTCCTTCCCGAACAATTCTATGAAATACCCGAGGTCCGGATAACTGCTTCGGGAGAGAACCCGGCTTATAGTATCATGAGGAGGGCCATAGGAATGGCTCCCTATTACCTGAATCATGTAAGCTCCTATAAGGCAGACGTCTATCTTAAAGGCAACCTGCTGATAAACAGGATACCCAGAATAATGGAGAGAGCCATAAAAATGGAGGCGAGAAGCAGTTCATCAGGCACTACGGTCAGCAGTAACAGGATTAAGGAGGGAGACTCCTACTTCATGGAGTCATTTAATGAAATAGAATATACTGCACCGGATAAGTATGTGCAGAAAGTGATCTCTGTCAATTCAACATTCCCTGACGAGGGTAATGAGATCTCCCCGATGGATTATATACAGGCCAGCCTCTACCAGCCAATTATTGCCGACGTGGCAATCTCACCCCTCTCTCCCGAAGCTTTTTCACACTATAACTATAGCTATCTGGGGTCCTCTCCTCAGGGCAACTATATCATAAACAAAATCGAAGTAAAACCCAAAAGAAAAAGTCAGCAGCTTTTCGGGGGCACTATTTATATTATTGAGGATCTCTGGTGCCTCCACAGCGTTGATCTGACGAACGAGAATATTGTGGGCAGGATAAGGATGCAGCAGCTCTATATACCTGTTGAGCAGGAGATATGGATGCCGGTAAGCTTTAAGTTTGACATTAATATAGGTATTCTCGGATTCAGGGCCGATGTCAGCTATGGAAGCTCCGTCAAGTACAGGGAAGTGATCCCTAACCTTTCTCTTCCCAAACCTTCGGGTATCGCTTCTGATATAAGGATAAGACATATCGATCCGGACACTGTTTCCTCAAAAACCAGGCAGGATATTGAGAGGATCCTTCAGAAAGAGGAGCTCACCAACCGCGACATGGTGAGGCTTTCGAGGCTTATGGATAAGGAATCACAAGAGAGTATCGACGACACGATAAGAAAAAACCTTGAGATAACAGACAGAACAACTTATATCCTTCACAGGGACTCGGTAAAACGCGACAGTGCATGGTGGGCCGGGATCAGGCCTGTTCCGCTCTCGGAGATTGAACAGCAGAGCATCTCACGAAGTGACAGCCTGAAAGTCGCTTCCAGAGAGGGGTTGGTAACACGAAATGATACTCTCCGGAGAGGGAGAGAATCAGGAAAGGGTACTGTTACCCTCAGAAGAATAGTTATGGGACATACATGGAGTAATCAGAACGGTTTAAGATTCACAAACGGAGGCCTTGTCAACCTTCAGAAATTATCCTTCAACACTGTTGATGGCCTCGTCTGCGGAACTGATTTCAGGATCTCCAGGAGATGGGAAGATAAGGGAACCCTTTCCCTCTATCCTGATCTCAGGTGGGCCTTCAGCAGGAAGGCACTGCTCTGGAGCCTGAACACGAATTATTCCTTCAGCGGCCTGAACCAGCAACAGATCTATATCAGGGGAGGTGTTACAAGCAGGGATCTTAATAACAATGGCGGAATAAATCCCTTTCTCAACAGCATCACATCTCTCATATTCAAAAATAATTATCTTAAACTATATGAAGGCAGATACATTACCGCAGGTTACATCACTGCAGTTACCAATGGACTTAATCTGGAGCTTTCAGCTGGTTTTGAGGACCGGAGAGTTCTTGAAAACACAACTTCCTTTTCACTCTCTTCCTCTGCACGTGACTATTCTGTAAACCTGCCTGTAAACGAATATCTTGATCCCGCGTCTGATCCTCTGCACTGGCTGAGGGACCAGAAACACGGAATGCTTACTGCCAGTGTCACCTATACACCGCGGCAAAGATACCGGGTGTCAGGCGGGAGGAAGATACCCGCTGGCTCAGACTGGCCGACCTTCAGATTAACATGGCAGCACGGGATAAACGGATTATCCGACCCTGAAGAGAATAACAGTCATTTTGACATGTTCAGGCTCGAAATAAACCGCAGGCGTGAAACAGGTGCTTTTACTACCTTTTCATGGAGGATCAGGACAGGAGTGTTTGCAGACAACAGGAATGTAACATGGTATGATTTCTTCCATTTCAATTCCCAACCGCTTCCCCTGCTGCTTGACAACTATCAGGATATTTTCCGGTTGCCGGCCTACTATTCACTCAGCACTCCCGAATTGTTCGGAGAAATTCATATGAGATACACGTCTCCCTATCTGGTGTTTAAGCTTATTCCGGGGCTCAGCAACACCCTGATGAGGGAAAATCTCACTCTCTCTTTTCTGGGCACACGATACCGGCCGGCATATACCGAGTTAGGCTATACAATGAGTGAAATCTTCCTTGTTGGAGAGGCAGGGATCTGGGCAGGGTTTGACAATCTGAAATTCAGGAGTATCGGTTTTAAGATAATCCTGAATATTTAAAAATATTCACTGAAACGGTAATCAGGCAAACGGAGGCTCATTATCGATATCATTTTCCGCATCAAATCCTCCTCCGGGTCTTCTCAGCTTATCGTGATTCATCTTCGAGCCGATGGTTATACTCTGTGCAGATTCCCTGAATTCCGGGCTAAGGTCTATTTCAAAATCGTCAATATCAACAAACTGAGCCCTCTCCTCACGGAATCGCAGCCTCACATCATCCACAGGTCCGTTACGGTTCTTTGCCAGTATTATTTCAGCAATCCCTTTTGTTGAGGTACCGTCTTCGAAGGTTGGTATACCGAATTTATCCTGCCTGTGAATAAAAACGACCATATCGGCATCCTGCTCTATTGCCCCCGATTCGCGCAGGTCAGAAAGCAGGGGACGCTTGGTGCCGCCACGCATCTCGACCGACCTGTTAAGCTGCGACAGGGCCAGAATCGGAACATTAAGCTCCTTGGCTATACTCTTTAACGACCGTGAGATGTTACTGACCTCCTGCTCGCGGCTGCCGGCATTTTCAGGCCCCGACATCAGCTGGAGATAGTCAACGATCACTATATCGAGCTTATGCTGGGCGACCAGACGACGGCATTTTGCCCTTAACTCAAAAATTGAGATTGCAGGAGTATCGTCTATAAATACAGGAGCCTGTACCAGCTTTTTTATCCTTGTGTCAAGCTGTTTCCACTCCTCTTCCGAAAGGCGGCCATTCTTGATCTTGTCTCCGGGGATATCTGTTTCTGCAATAATCAGTCTGTTTACAAGCTGGATAGATGACATTTCGCAGGAGAAAATGGCTACTCGTTTTCCATGATCAATAGCCATATTACGGGCCATAGATAGTGCAAAGGCGGTTTTTCCCATCGAGGGACGGGCCGCAATTATTATAAGTTCCGATTTCTGCCAGCCCGAGGTAAGCCTGTCAAGCTTTGTGAATCCCGAAGGTATGCCAACAAGAGCGTCCTCTCTCTTGCCTGCCTCTTCTATCTCCCTTATAGCCTCTTTCAGTACAATATTTATCGGAGAGACCTCCCTTTTAATATTGCCTTCAGCTATCTGGAAGAGAGCATTTTCGGAATAATCAAGAAGTTCAGTAACATCGTAGGTATCATCGAAAGATCTGTTCTGTATCTCGGTGGAAACCCTTATCAGCTCACGCTGAATGTATTTCTGGGCCACGATACGTGCATGATAATCAACGTTGGCTGCCGACACCACCTTTGACGTGAGCTGGGTGAGATAAACAGGCCCACCCACGCTGTCCAGTTCGTTATGAGCCCTCAGATCATCGGTAACCGTATAAAGGTCAACCGGATACTCCTTCGCTGACAGATCCGAGATCGACTTGAAAATCCGCTGATGAGCCTCCTTGTAAAAGCTCTCGGGCCTCAGTATATCAAGAATTGTGATCACTGCCTCTTTCTCAAGCATAATTGCCCCCAATACTGCCTCCTCCATGTCAATAGCCTGAGGTGGTACTTTCCCAAAATCAGGAAGAGCGGCAATAACCTGCCGCGAGCTGGTTTTTTGTTTTGCCATCAATCCTATATAGGTGATTTATAAATAAATAGAAGATCCAAAACTGCAACCGCAGTACCTCCAAAGGTATGAATAAGGGAATTCAATAATCAATCAGCATCCTCTTTTATTACAAACAAAGTGATGTTAAAAACTTGTTGAAAACCAGAAATGGAGAATTATCCTGTTATCTTTGAGGCCTGAGGTTTTTAATATGTGAGGAATTAAAATGATTGGTTTCCCGAAAGCCAAGATCAATATCGGCCTGCGGATCACAGGAAAGCGTGGCGATGGTTATCATAATATTGAGACCATATTCCATCCTGTTGATCTCAGCGATGCCCTTGAGATTGTTGAGGCTGAAGATGAAACGACTGATGACACCATAACAGTTACCGGCATCAATCCTGGTGTCGGAACCACTGACAACCTGGTGATAAGGGCTATTGGGGCTTTGCGCCAGAAACATAATATTCCTGCCCTGAATATTCACCTGCACAAGGTCATCCCTGCGGGTGCCGGTCTTGGGGGAGGATCATCAGATGCTGCATGCACTCTGATGACCCTTAACCGGCAATTCAGACTCCTGCTCCATCCCTCCGAACTCAGGACTATTGCTCTGGAACTGGGAAGCGACTGTCCCTTCTTCATCAATCCGGTTCCCTCATATGCTACGGGCAGAGGAGAGATACTGATACCGGTAATGCCTTTAAATAAGGAATATTTTATTATACTCCTCAATCACGGCATGGGTATCAATACGAAGGAGGCTTATGATAACTGCAAGCCTGCAATACCTTCAGAAAACCTGCTGGATCTCTATAATCGTCCGGTCGCTGAATGGAAAGATCTTATTTATAATGATTTCGAGGAGTATGTTTTCAGTAAACATCCGTTAACACGTGAATTTAAGCAGGTCCTGTACGATTCCGGAGCACTCTTCAGTTCCATGTCGGGCAGTGGTTCCACCGTTTATGGAATATTTGACCGTGAGCCCGATTTGCCGGGTGAGATAACAAAATATATTATCTACAGGGGTTTGATGTAATCACTCCATCTCCAGGAGGAGCCTCCCTTTGGACACCTTCTCTCCTTTACTGACAGCAATACATTTTATTTTTCCGTTAACCTTACTCTTAAGGATATTCTGCATCTTCATGGCGTCGAGGATGATCAGATCGTCACCTTCCCTCACCTCCTGTCCCGTTTCGACCAAAATCTCGAGTATGGTTCCCGGTATAAAGCTGGAGATTATCCTGGGATCAGCAGGCCTGTATGGCTTTCTGGCAGCAAATTTACCGCTTATATTCGTTTTATAAAGGGTGGTATCGATATTGAGTAAGCCGGGATTTTCAGTTTTTTCCATAATTTGTTTCTTTAATCAGACCCTGGTAAAGGTCAGAATGGAGGCAGCCCATGTTTCTTTGACGGCATTGTTACATCTTTGTTGTCAGATATTTCTATACCGTGCAGCAGGAATTTCCTTGTCTCACCGGGTTCAATTACTGCATCAATATATCCTCTTGAGGCTGCCACATAGGGATTTGCGAACTTAGCCTTATACTCTTCGACTTTCTGTTTTCTTGTCCCGTCCGGATCGTCTGATGATAATATCTCCTTCCTGAAGATGATATTAGCAGCCCCTTCCGGACCCATCACGGCAATCTCTGCCGTCGGCCATGCAAAAACAAAGTCGGCCCGCAGATGTCTTGAACCCATGGCAATGTAACCGCCGCCGTATGCTTTCCTGAGTATCACTGTCAGTTTCGGCACTGTGGCTTCACTGTATGCGTACAGCACTTTGGCTCCGTGCCTGATCACACCGGCATGCTCCTGATCAACACCCGGAAGATAGCCCGGAAGATCAACCAGCGTTATAATCGGAACATTGAATGAATCGCAGTACCGTATGAACCTTGCAGCCTTGTCTGATGAATCCACATCAAGAACGCCTGCCATTTCAAGGGGCTGATTGGCAACAAATCCTATTGTCCTGCCTCCCATCCTGCCAAATCCGATTACGATATTACGGGCATAATGCTCCATTATCTCGAAGAAATCCGATTTATCCACTATTGCCCGTATTACGTCCCTGACATCATAAGGAAGAGTTGGGTCATCAGGGACGATTTTATCTATCCGGTATTCCTGATCAGGTTCTCCGGGGTCAAACATTTTCGCCTTACGGCTGTTGTTCCAGGGAATGAAAGTGATCAGTTTTTTAATCTGCTCAAAACACTCCTCCTCTGTTTTCGCATAGAAATGAGCGTTTCCGGTTATCTCACTGTGAACCTTAGCACCGCCGAGATCTTCCATTGAGATCTCCTCCCCCAGAACCGTCCTTATTACCTCGGGGCCTGTTATGAACATCTTGGATATGTTTTCGACCACAAAAACGAAATCGGTAAGGGCAGGTGAGTAAACAGCTCCTCCGGCACATGGTCCCAGGATTACCGACAGTTGTGGTATTACCCCGCTCGAGATGGTGTTTCTGAAGAATATCTCACCATATCCTGCCAGGGAGTTGACGCCTTCCTGAATCCTGGCTCCTCCGGAATCGTTTATTCCTATCAGGGGTATTTTCATTTTCAGGGCATGGTCCATAATCTTTGTGATCTTTCTCGAATGCATAAGTCCGAGCGATCCTCCTGCCACTGTAAAATCCTGTGCAAAAATTGCCACAGGGGCACCATAAACTGTTCCTGTGCCTATCACCACCCCGTCGCTCGGGAGGCTCTTCTTATCCATGTCAAAATCCCTAGCATCATGCTCGACAAAAAGGTCATACTCACTGAAGGAACCCTCATCAAGCAGAGACAGAATACGTTCACGGGCAGTACGCTTGCCGAGCGCTTTCTGCTTCTCAATGGCCTGCTCTCCGCCGCCGAGGAGTATCTTCTCGCGTTTCTCCTTAAGTTCCCGGATCTTCTTTTCCAGTGGCATATCTTTGATTTTTAAAGTTAAATGAATATTGCCGGCCACAAATTAAACCACAAGTTTAATTAAATAGAATGATTTTAGACACTATTTTGGGGCAATCCTGTATAATGCCAGTGCTATTACGGAATAAATGATGTTAGGGATCCAGTTAGCCAGCATGGGATCCAGGTTCCCCTTGAGAGAAAACTGCGATGAGAATTGCAGAAAGAGTATATATGTAAAACTCAGGGCAAGCCCTACTCCTATGTTCATACCTATACCTCCCCTGACCTTCCTCGATGATAATGAGACTCCGATCAGAGTGAGGATAAACACTGCGAACGGGCTGGCAAGGCGCCTGTGTTTCTCTATCAGAAAAAGCTTTATTTCGTCGGAGCTCTGAAGCTCAAGAAGATTAATATAATCATTCAGTTCGTTATAGGTCATCGTTCCCACAAAACTTGGGTCCCTTGCCAGGTCTTCAGGCCTGATCGTCAAAGCCGTATCGATCTGAAGTCCTTTTGTTATGATCTCTCCGTTGCCCGTCATCTCCCTTATGAGGTAATTTCCTGCCGTCCATTTCTGCGCTACCGTATCCCACCTGATCCATACCGAGGAGAATTTTGACTGCAGTAGTCCTTCCTCATCAAATTTTTCTATAGTAAAATTGCGTCCCGAAAGGCTTATCGGATTGAACGACTCCATGTAGACATAAACATTCCTGTGAATCTGCCTGTGAATATTCATAACCTGTATTCTCTGCCTTGAGGGCCTGTAATACTTGTCCTCAAAAGTAATCCGGTTAAGATTAGCATGAGGAATAACAAAATTTGTCAGAAGAAAGGTAAAGATTGCAATCACGA
>Ga0068714_10003778_pt1 | contig 17531 bp, 13 predicted proteins | sample MTBNYHSulfiMetaG_FD_62988 | JGI IMG/M metagenome (GOLD analysis project Ga0068714, IMG submission 62988) | Enrichment culture microbial communities from rom New York Harbor, USA that are MTBE-degrading - MTBE-NYH (New York Harbor Sulfidogenic)... | ecosystem: Environmental > Aquatic > Marine >...
TCTTGTCCAAGTACTCCTGGCTGGCCCCTGCGGCGGCAATGATGTCCCGGGTCTCCCCCAGGAGCTGGCTCACCGACCTCTCCAGCGGCTCGTAGACCTCGAGGGCCTCCCGGGGGAACTTCTCCATCCTGACCGGGGTCTCGACGACGTTCCCCGCCTCGTCGCGCACCGGCTCCAGCTCCACCTCCCGCCCCTCTTGAAAGCCCACCCCCCGGGCCAGCCGCTCCGGCAGCCCTTCGAAGCGCCGTTCGAGGTCGGTGCCCCGGAGCATCGCCAGGGTGCCCAGGTAGCTGGTCTCCAGGGCGCTCACCCGATCCCCCGCCCGCAAGAAGCGCGCCAGGACGGCGTCGGAGCGGTCGACGGCGGCCCCCACGGCCAGACCTTCGGCCATCAGGGCGCGGTATCGCTCCAGCTTCTCCCGCCAGAACGTGGTGAACGGCCGCAGCGCGTCCCGAAGGGGCTGAATCTCCCGAGAGGCTGCCTCGATTTCGGCCGGACTGTCCACGGTCCGGGCTTCGAGCGCCGACAGGCGCGTCACGATCCCGATCAGGCCCTCCGTGTCCCGCATCTCCTCCAGCTTGATCTGTGTCAGTAGATACTCGGGAAGCTCCGCCCGTACCGCCCTCACGGTGTGCTCCGCGCCCTCGAGAGAGCGGCCCGGCTGGACCGCCAGTGGCCACAGACTCTGAAGCTCCAGGCTCGAGCGGTAGAACGGCCCCGCCTGCGCGAAGGCGTCCCGGGCTGCCTCGAAATCACCGCTGCGGTACCCCTCCAGCCCCCGGGCCAGAGCGGCGTCCGCGGGACCGGAAACGCTCCGCTCGGCGGCACCGTAGCGCTCGTTCCACACCGCCTGCATGGCGAAGAGGATCCCTTCGGGAGGTTCCTCTTCACGGCCGTGCACCAATCGCGTGGCGAGAAACAGGAACAGGTCCGGCTTGCCCTCCCGTATGGCATCCATGACCTGGGCGTTCTGGCTCTCGAAGACGCTCCCGGAACGGCCTACGGTGGCCAGCTGGCCGCCAGTTTCCTCGAGGAGTCCGCCGATGAGCCGCGACCTTTCCGCGAACGCATCCGGAGGCAGCCCGGAGATCTCCCCCTCCAGGAGCCCGATCTCCCTGCCGAGGGCCTCGCTTCCCTCGAAAAACCTCGGGACGGCGGCCTGGAGCCGGTCCAGGGCCCCGTTGACGGCTCCTGTCACGATGTTGCCGTAGCCGGCCCGCTGGAAGGTCTCCCGTCCCAGGGCGAAGCCCTCCAGGTACTTGTCCACCGCCTGGCGGTATTGACCGCGGTCCAGCAGCGCCCGGGCGGCGGTCATGATTTCCCGGAAGCGGTTGAGATTGTACACCAACTCGGTGGCCGCGCGGGCCTGGTCCAGGGCCCTGGCGGTCGCCTCGGTGGGATTGGGGTCCATGGCCTGCAGCTCCCGAATCAGCTCCAGGGCCCGCCCCAGGTCGTTCTCCTCGAACAGGGCGGTGAGGAGCTCCTGGTAGGTTTCGTTGTACACGTCCCTGACGCCCCGGATGCGCTGCATGAGCCGCTCCGCGGCGTCGAAGGCCTCCGGGTCCTCCTTGACGATGCGGGTGAGAAGCAGTATCGCGTCGTTGTACCTGCGCTCTTCTATCAGTGCCTCGGCCTCCTTGAGGCGCTCCCGGGTGGACCGCTCGACCCCGCCCCCGGCGAAGGCCCCGACCGCAGCCGCCAGGCACAGGAGGAGCACTGCAGCTGTGGCTTTCAGCGATAAGGGGAGAATGCGCAAACCTCTGTCCTTCCCTCCGGGGGCGGCCCAGGAGGGCCCTGAGAATGACATCCTAGTATAATCTACATCATTATCGACGGAAAATACTCACCGGCTGACCGAATACGAGGGACGCGAAAGCCCCGGCGGTGATGGAATCTCCGGCACCGGTGATGGAATCTCCGGCACCGGTGATGGAATCTCCGGCGAGATCGGTATATATTTGCTAGTGATGAAGCCCGTACTAGTCGTCGCAATACTCCTTCTCGCCTTGAGCCCGACCTTCGCGGACGTCTCGGACTTCTACTACAATTTCGCCGAAGCCTTCAACTGGTTTGCCGATCCGAACACGGGGCTGACCGCCTTCCCCACCCTCCTGATCCCCCTGGGGGGCCGCATGGAGGGAATGGGCACGGCGTTCACGGCCGTGGCGGACGACACCGGCTACCTGGACTCCAACCCCTCGGCCAGCTCCTCGCTGCAGAGAAGCGAGCTGTCATTCTACCATCACAGCTGGATCGCGGACTCGAACCTCGAGGGGGTCGTCTACACGATGCGCTACAACGACCTGGGGCTCGGCTTCGGCGGCAAGTTCCTGTTTCTGCCCTTCACGGAATACAACGAGTGGGGCGAACGGGAAAGCCGGGGCTACATCTCCGAGACCATCGCCACCATGAACGTCTCGTACAACTTCTTCTCGAACTACTACTTCTACGGTCTGGCGGCGGGCGCCAATCTCAAGGCGGCCTATCGCAACGTCCCGGCGGAGATATACCCGGACCAGTCGGCGCTCACCGGGATGGTCGACGTCGGGATCCTGACCCGGGTCAACTTCCTCAAGTTCTTCATCTCCCGCTCCAAGAACTTCTCCATGGGAGCAGTCGTCAAGAACCTGGGTCTGCCCGCGCTCGGGGAGCCGCTGCCCACCATGGCGACCTTCGGCATTGCCTATTCCCCCGTACGGCCGGTAACCTGGGCCTTCGACTTCAGCCTGCCCTTCAGCCTGAACCCGGACCTCTTCCCGGCCGAACGCTGGCACGTGGCCAGCGGTCTCTCGGTCACCGTGACCAGCTTTCTTTCGCTCCACGGCGGCTTCCAGCTGCGGGGAGACAACCCCCGGGTCAGCGTGGGCAGCGCCATCGACCTCGAGAAGATCAGCTTCGTGCTGAACTACAACCTGGACTTGAGCGGGCGGCTCAACCCGGCGGACAAGTTCAGCGTGGAGGCCAAGATCCACATGGGCGACCGCGGGCGCGGCACCCAGCAGGACCGCGTCGACGACCTGTACCTGTCCGGGCTGGAGGCATACGCCAACGGCAGGCTCCGCGAGGCGATCGCCCTCTGGGAGGAGGCCCTGGTCCTCGACCCGGGTTTCCTGCCGGCCCGGGAGAACATAGACACGGCGCGCCGGGCCCTGCAGCTTCAGCAGGAGATGGATCAGCAGCTCCAGCTCGGGGAGTAACTGCCGGGCACGGCATCGCTCTGCGGTCGCGCTTGACTCGAACCCGCCGAGTACGGTAACTTGAACCGCCGTGGAAAGTCCCGGAGAGACCGCGAAGCCAAAGGCCGTCATCCCCGTCCAGACCCTCAGGCGCATTCCCTCGTACCACCAGATCCTCTCGGAGCTCGAGCAGCGGGGCGAGCGCTTCGTGTCCTCGAAGTATCTGGCTGCCTTCTTCCAGGTGGACGACACCCAGGTCCGCAAGGACGTGTCCGTGATCGGCTACAAGGGCAAGCCCAAAGCCGGGTACTCCGTGAGCGGGCTGCGCACGGCGATCGGCGAGTTTCTGGGCATCAATGTCCAGAACACCGCCATCCTGGTCGGCGCGGGTAAGCTTGGCTCCGCCCTGATCGAATACCCCGGGCTGGCGGAGTACGGCCTCAAGCTCGTTGCGGTCTTCGACAACGACCCCGACAAGACCGGGAAGGTGATCGGCTCCTTCACGATCCTGCCGCCGGAGTCCCTGCCCCGAGTCATCAAGAGCTTCTCCGTGGGTATCGGCATCCTGACGGTGCCCCGGCAGAGCGCTCAGGGTATCTGTGATCGCCTGGTCTCCCTGGGAATCAAGGCTATCTGGAACTTTGCCCCGACGCAGCTCTCGGTGACCGGCGAGGTGATCGTCCGGAACGAGAACATGGCCGTCGGGCTGGCCCTCCTGTCCCACTACCTGAAAAAGGTCAAGGCCGACGAGCCTACCTCGGGCTTGCCACCGTCTTCTTGAAGCTCTTGTACACCGCGTAGAGGGGAAAGTCGTACTTCTTGGACTCGAACATGCGGGTGATGTCCCTCCCGGAGCGGCTTCGCAGAAGCCTCCGGAGGGTCTTTTCCTCCCGCTGGAGCTTGTGGAAGTTGAAGCGGCTCTCCAGCAGCTGAAGGAACTGGGAGGCCTCGTCCCGGTAGGCCCCACCGAGCTCCGCCTGGACAGGCTCCACGATCTCCCCCACCACCTCTTCGAGGCTTCCGCCCTCGTGCCGGTGCAGGGCCAGCTCCACCTGCTTCACGAACGCGCTCTCCTGGAAGACGATCTGGTCCACCTTGACCCGCAGGGCCAGCCGCTTCGCAGTGGCGAGCCTGGAGTTCAGGTCCCGGCGCCCCTGCAGCAGGAAGGACCCGACCGCCAGACCCAGAGCGACTGCCAGCTCGTCTATCACCGGGATGGGGTCCCGGATCACGTAGGACATGAAAAAATACCCCAGCACGAACACTCCCGCTGAGATCAGGAACTTCGGGATGAAGCGCTGATCGCTGACCCAGCTGCGCACTCCCAGCTCCACCTGCCGGTACAGCTCGTTGCGGAACAGCGTGAGAGCCTCGACTCGGGGTTCTGCCCCGTATCGCCCCAGCACGGTCTGCCGCTCCAGCTGTCCCACGATCTTGTCAGGATTCCGAAAAGGGTGGAGCAGCAGAGAGGTCCCGTCTTTTCTGAAGACATGGAAAACGTAGGTAGAATCCTTGGCGGCCATCCTGAGCTTAAGATACTTTCAGCTCTGCGGCGCTGTCAAGCCGGGCGGCAGGCCCGGGTCGGGCCGCATGCCCGACTGCAACAGCCTGCGGGCGAGGCGGCGGTCGGACTCGACCAGGTCGAACTCCAGCAGGCGCTCCGGCCTGACCCAGCGGATCTCCTCGTGGACGTGGAGCTGGAACTCCCCGTCCAGGTGCTCGGCGCGGTACAGCCGGACCTCGAGGTGGATGTGCCCTTCGTGGTAGTCCGCGGAACCCAGGAACTCCCCGACCCTGGTTTGGATCGAAAACTCCTCCAGGAGCTCCCGCCGCAGGCACTGCTCCGGCGTCTCCCCGGGATCCACCTTTCCCCCGGGAAACTCCCACTTGGCGCCCATGTGCTTGCCTCGCTTTCGCCGGGCCAGCAGTATGAGCCCGTCCTTCTCGATGAGCGCCGCGGTTACCAGCTGCATGGAGAGCCGATTCTCAGCCGGTCTGCTCGACCGGGATCCGGACCCGGAAGGTGGTGCCTCCCTGCTCCCCGGTCTGGTAGTCGATCTCGCCGCCGAGATCCTTGACGATGTTGTAGGCGATGGACAACCCCAACCCTTCGTGGCCCTTCGAGCTCACGAAGGGCTCGAACAGTCGCTTCTGGATCTCCGGCGCGATTCCCGGGCCCTCGTCCCGTACCCTGACCTCGATACGCGCCGGCTCCCCGACTTCCAGGCTGGACTCGATGTGGACGTTGCCCCCGCCGGGCATGGCCTCGCTGGCGTTTCGCAGCAGATTGATCACGACCTGCTTGAGCCTGTTCTTGTCGGACTTGAGCAGGGGGAGCTTGGGCTCGAGGCCCAGGTGAACCCGCACCTTCGACTTCTGCCAGAGGGCCTCCTGGGAAATCTTGACCAGGTCGGAGAGTATCGCGTTGACGTCCACCGCTTCCCGGGGGCTCTCACCGTGGTTGGAGAAGCTCGACAGCTCGCTGATGATCTGGGATACCCTGCGGATCTCCTCCCTCACGATCCGCAGGTCATCCTGGGCCGCCTCGTTGTCCACGAGCTTCGTGCTCAGAATGCTCAGGTAATTGTTGATGATCCCCAGGGGGTTGTGCGCCTCGTGAACGACCCGCCGGGCCAGGAGGCTCGAGGCTGAAACGCGCTCCTCCCGGATGTGCTGCACCTCCCGCTCCTTGATGCGGTTGGCGTACAGTGCCAGCGAGACCAGGTTGGCGAACATCTCCAGCAGCTTCCGCTTTCGCAGGATGTGGGCGCGCTGGGCCGCCGTGGAGCCGAGAACCAGGACGCCCAGGATTTCCGCTTCGGCCTGCAGGGGCAGGCAAAGAAAGCCCTCGCCACCCAGGAAACGCACCAGCTGCTCGTCCAGGATGCTCAGGCGCTCTCCCTGCTTGAGGGCGAAGCTGTCTTCCAGGCGGCCTCCGGAAAGCGCCCGCACGAGCAGGCTCGCCTCCTCCCGGAAGGGGATCACCAGCTCGCGGATATCCTCCCCCCGGCCCTCGCCCTCCGGGGACAGGCCTATCAGCCGCTCCGGCTCGTATTCGAAGAAGCATGCGGCATCCGGATCGAAGAGAACCTGCAGACTCTGCCGGGCGATCCGCAGGAGGTCCTCCAGACCCGAAGCCCGCAGGAGCGCCTCGGCGCAGCTCTGCAGGAGCGAGATGTCCCTGACCCAGTCGGTGAGCTGATCGTACTTGCCCTGGTCCTCCGCCGACAGGCCCAGCTCCTCTTCCAGGGGCGGACTGATCTCGATGTCCAGAGAGCCGGCCAGCTCGCGAACCTCGGCCTCGCCCTTGGTCAGAACCTGCTCCACCTCCTGCGGCTTCAGGCCCAGCAGCTTGGCTACGGCGCGCACCCCCTCCCCCTCGCCCTGCGGCACGATCGGGCACAGCCGGTTGGCGGAGTAGACGATCTGCACGAGGGGGGACGCGTGCACGATGCGCTCGATGGGATCGTGGTGGTAGCGCACCGCATCCGGGAGAAACGAGCGCAGGTTCCAGCGGCTCACCAGCCAGGAGCCTGCCTGGCTGTGGGTCAGCCCGAGCTTCTCTTCCCCCTTGATCAGGGCCTCGCTCCGATAGGCCGAGTCCTTCAGTATCTTCTCGTACTCCTCCTCGAAGTTGACCCACAGGAGAATTTTGCCGATGTCGTGCAAAAGCCCCGAAAGGAACGCCTCGTCGGGGGAGGGATAGCCGATCTTGATCCCGAAGAGCCGGGACACTGCGCCGCAGCTCAGGGAGTGCCACCAGAACAGCTTGAGATCGAAGGCCGAACGGCTGCGGGGACGGTTGAACACCTGGTAGATCGAGGAGCTGATCGCCAGGTTCTTGATGGCGTCCATTCCCAGGAGCAGCAGCGCTTGGTCGATCGAGCTGACCTTCTTCTTGAGACTGTAGTAGGCCGAGTTGACCAGCCTGAGCACCCGCTCGCTCAGGGATGGGTCCTGGTTGATGATTCCGGCCAGCTCCTTGATCCCCTTCTCTTTCCGGTTGCACGTCTCGATCAGCTGCAGCAGGATGTGCGGAAGCGTGGGCAGATTCTTCGAGGTCTCGATGCGGGCAAGCATCGGATTGGGGGTCATCGCTCAAGAGTCTCCTCTATCTACCTCGGCAGGGCAGCGCATCGGCTTCGCATGTTTTTTGAGCTCCCTAGTGGCTGTAGCGCCGCAGATAGACATTGAGCAGAAGCCCGACGGCGATCAGGCCGGTCCAGAGCGACGAGCCGCCGTAGGACAGAAAGAACAGCGGGATCCCGGTGATCGGCATGATGCCCATGGCCATGCCGATGTTCACCACCACGTGAAAAAAGATCATCCCCACCAGGCCGGCGCAAATGGTGAGGGCAAACTCGTCCCGGGCCGTGTACATGATCCGGATCCCCCGGATCAGAATCACCAGAAACAGGGCGAAGACCCCCAGGCCGCCGACGAACCCCCACTCCTCGGCCAGGATGGAGAAGATGAAGTCCGTGCTCTGCTGCGGCAGGAACTGGTAGTGGCTCTGGGTTCCCTGCAGGTAGCCCTTGCCGAACAGCCCGCCGGAGCCAACGGCGGTCACGGACTGGATCAGGTTCCACCCGGCGCCTCGGGGATCCACGCGGGGCTCCAGGAACACGATGAAGCGCATGATCTGGTACGCCTTGAGCACCCGCCCGATCGCCAGGGCCCCCAGGAGCGACACCAGCAGCAGGCTCACCCCGTACAGGATCCAGTAGAAGTACTGGCGCTTGAAGCTCCTGTAGCCCCAGAAGGCCAGCGCCGCGATCAGGACCAGAGCTCCCAGAAAGTAGCGCGTGACCCCAAACGTGGTCACGAGCCCCAGGAAGCTCAGCTCCCGGCCGAGGATATGCTGCTCGTAGAAGGGGTAGACGGCGAGGATTACGGCCAGCAGCCCCGCGGCCAGCAGGTACACGAGGTGGCGCAGCCTTGCCCCGGCGGCAAAGGCCATGAACAGGAAGATCGGGATGAAGACCAGCGCCGTACCCATGTCCGGCTGCAGGAGCGTCAGCCCCATCGGGACCAGGACGAGCCCGAACCCAAGGAGAAACTCCGGAAGCCTCTGCACGCGCTTGCCGATCCTGGCGAGGTAGGCCCCCAGGAGGATCACGGTGAACACCTTGGCGAACTCCGAGGGCTGGATCCCGAAGTTGCCCAGCCCCAGCCAGGACCGGGCCCCGTGGACCTGCTTGCCCATCAGGAGTGTGAGCACCAGCAGCAGGTTGACGAAGCCGTAGAGGTACAGGGCGATCGAGCGCAGCCTGGCGTAGTTGACCAGGATGACCCCGACCATGAGCACGAGCCCGCTGGCGGCCCAGACGATCTGGCGCACGTATTCGTCCGAGTACAGCTCCCCCCCGAGACCGATCCCGCTGGAATACACGAACAGAGTTCCGAACACCGTGAGGGTCAGGGCCGCCCCGAGGAGAATGAAGTCGAAGGCGAACAGAGACGCGCGCTTCACCGCCTGGCTACCTCGTCCTGGACTTCCCTCTGCTGCTGGATGTACCACCAGGGACGCAAGGTCTCCACGGCCTCTTCGTAGGTCTGCTCCGCGAAGATCCCCTGGAAGATCACGTCCGCGGCCTTGGGCGCCCACCACTCCCACTCGTTTTCCGCTTCCACGGACACTACCACCACGACTCGCTCCTCCGGATCGTCGGTCTCGTACGGCGCGTAGGCCGCGAACCAGGAGTGCCAGTGCTCCTCCTTGCCCACCTCGGCGGTGCCAGTCTTCCCGGCCACCTCCACGGCTTTGGTGGTTATGACCACATTGGCCGTGCCTTCGGTGACCACCCCGCGCATGGTCTCCTGCACCGTGTCGAACGTCTCGCGGCGCACCGGGGTCACCCGCAGGACTTCCGGCTCGGTGGCCTGGATGATCTGCCCACTCAGGGGCTCCCGCACTTCCTTGAGGACATAGGGGCGGTAGATTCGACCTTCGTTGACGACCATGGCCACCATGTTGGCCATCTGCAGCGGCGAGGTCAGGAGGAACCCCTGGCCGATCGAGATGTTGAGGGTGTCCCCGCCGAGCCACTTCATGTGCCGGGTCGCCTGCTTCCACTCCGGCGTCGGCACGAAACCGGCGACCTCCCCGGGAAGGTCGATGCCCGAGAGCTGCCCCAGCCCGAACTCCCGGGAGTAGTAGGCGATGCGCTCCACCCCCAGCTCGTCCCCGACGGTGTAGAAGTACACGTCGCAGGACTGGGCCATTCCGCCGAACAGGTCCATCGGTCCGTGCCCGATCTTGCGGGCATGACAGCGGAACACCCGGTCGCCGTACTCGATAAAGCCGCGGCAGGTGATCTTCCGCGTGATTGGGAACACCTCCTCCTCGACCAGGGCGGTGGACATGACAACCTTGAAGGTGGAGGCGGGGGGATACACCGACTGGATCGAACGATTGATGAAGGGAAAGCTCGGGTCGAGAGACAGCCGCGTGAACTCCTCCGCGCCCCGGTCGGTGTACAGGAGGTTGGCGTCGAAGTGCGGGTAGGACACCATGGCCAGAATCTCACCGGTGGCCGGTTTGAGCACCACGACCGAGCCGATGCGCTCGCCCAGGGCCTTCTCGCAGAGGAGCTGGATGTGGCGGTCGATCGTCAGGACCAGATTCTTGCCGGGCTCCGGCGGGATGTCCTCCTCCGGGCGCTGCGTCAGGGACTTTTCCCGAACGTCCACGGTCCGGAAGCGCTTGCCGTCCACCCCCCGAAGAATGCGGTCGTACTGCTTCTCGATCCCGGTCTTGCCGAGAACCGCGCCGTAGCTGTAGCCCTCGTTGTACAGCACCTGGATTTCTTCCCGGGTGATGTCCCCCACGTAGCCGATCACGTGGGCCAGGGAGTCGCTGGCCAGGTAGTTGCGGATCGGCTTGTTGTGCCAGCTCAGGCCCGGAAACTCGTCTATGTGCTCGGCCAGGTAGGCCACGGTTTCGAACTCCACCCCCCCCTTAATCTCCAGGGGCTGGTACAGGTGATAGAACCGCGGCGGAACCCGTCTATGGATCTCCTCTGGCTTGATCCTCAAGACCTCGGACACCCGCTGGAACAACCCCTCGCGGCGCTCCTCGGAGACTTCCGCCGGGATGACGTCCACGGCGAAGGAGTCCTGGTTCACGACCAGGGGAAAGTCGTAGTGGCGGTCGAAGATCTCCCCCCGCTGGGCCGGGATCGGCAGCTCTCTGCGCGTGACGGCCCGGGCCTGGCGCTTGAACTCCCAACCCCGGATTACCTGCAGGTAGAACAGCTGCCCGGTCAGCACCAGGAATGCCCCGCCCACCACCACCCCCAGGGCGATGGCACGTATCTTGGTGCGGCGCCTGGCGGCGGTGGAGGAAGGGGTCCGGTCGACGATCATATCCGCTCCTTGTCCCTGGGCCTGAGGGGCTTCACCAGGCTCAACAGGGCGAACAGGAATGGGGCCAGGAAAGCGTTGTATCCCACCTCGATCCAGAGCGGCCCGGCAAACACCTGGAAACCCGGAGCGGCCACGGCGAAGAGAACGACGGCGAAGGAGGCGACCAGCCCCTTCAGGATCGTGGCGATTATGGTCAGGAGCAGGGGCATGAGGATCGGGTCCAGGAATATGTTCCCCTCCATTCTCCCGTACAGAAAGCCGATGAGCGTGCGCGTCAGGGCGTGGAAGCCGACCGGGGACAGACTGAGCAGGTCCTGGATGATCCCCGAGGCGAAACCCGTGAGCTGCCCGGTCATGCTGCCCCTGCGCACGGCCACGTACACCAGGATAATGAGGGCCAGGTCGGGCTTGACCCCGCGCAGGGCCACCCAGTGCAGAAGCGTGCTCTGCAGCACCACGGCTGCCGCGCAGAGGATGGTCGCCAGCAGTATGGCCCGAAAATCTCTGTCCACTATTCTCCCATGTCGAGGATGAAAACGTACTCGAGGCGCGAGAAATCCACGATGGGCTCGACTTCCAGCTCCAGGGAAGCCTCGTACCCCTTGGCAGTCATCTCCCGCACCCGGCCGATGTGAATCCCTTCCGGGTAGAGCTGCCCCATGCCCGAGCTCACCACGAGCTCTCCGTAGGCGATGTCGCTCAGGGCCAGCTTGCGCACGTAGGTCATGATCAGGTTTCCCGACGGGAGCTGGCTGCCCGCCACCAGACCGTCGTAGCGGGAGCTGCGCAGCCGGGCGGCTACGAATGAGTTCGGGTCGGAGATCGGCTGCACCGCGGAGCTCAGGAGGCTCACCATCTGCACCTTTCCCACGAGCCCCTGCAGGCCGTCCTGAAAGGCGACCACCGGCATGCCCTTACGGATCCCGTGGGTCCGGCCGCGGTTGACCATGATCGTCGAGAACTGACTGCCGGGGTCCCGGGCTATCACCTCCCCCGCCACGTAGCGCACGGGGAGGGTCCGGGCGAAGCCGAGCTGCTCCCGGAGGGCCTGGTTTTCCCGGCGCAGATCACCCACGTCCCGGGATACCCGCTCGTATTCCGCCAGGCGGCTGCGCGCCTCCTCGAGATCCTGCTGGAGCTTCTTGAGCTCGCCGATGGAGTTCCAGGTCCCGGCAAACCACCCCGCTACGGAGTGCACGGCGATCTGGAACACCGAGCCAAAGGACTGCCCCACCTGCTTGGGCTTCAGTACGACGTTGCGGTTCGAGAAGAGGATGAGCAGCACGCACATCACCAGGAGGAGCGTGAAGGTGACTCCGGTTCTGTGTTTCCGGACGAAACCGGGAACCCTGGTCATGACAGTCCTTCAGACGTCAATACTTGATGTTGTAGTAGCGCTTCCCGACGTCTTTCAGGCCTTCCAGGAACCTGCCGGCACCGAGGGCTACGCACAGCAGGGGATTCTCCGCCAGGATCACCGGCACCCCGGTCTCCTTGGCCACCAGCTTGGGGAATCCTTTAAGCAGCGAGCCGCCGCCGGTCATGACGATTCCCCGTTCCACGATGTCCGCAGCCAGCTCCGGCGGGGTTTCGCCGAGGGTCTTCTTGATCTCCTCGATGACCTGGTAGATCGGTTCCTTGAGGGCCTCGCGAACCTCCACGGAGTCCATCTCCAGACGCCGCGGCAGCCCGGTAATGGCGTCGGTGCCCTTGATCTCCATCTTCTCGATCTTCTTCTCCGGAGAGGCGTTTCCGATCGTGATCTTGACGTTCTCCGCGGTGGTCTCCCCGATGATCAGGTTGTGGATGTTCCGGACGTGCTTGATGATCGCCTCGTCGAACTCGTCTCCCCCCACACGTATCGCGTTGGAGACGACCAGCCCCCCGAGGGAGATCACCGAGATCTCCGTCGTGCCCCCGCCCACGTCGCAGATCATGTGGCCGGCGGGCTCGAGGATCGGGATGTTCGCTCCCAGGGCGGCGGCCATCGACTCCTCGATCAGATATACCTCCCGGGCTCCGGCCTGCTCGGCGCTCTCCCGCACCGCCCGTTTCTCCACCTCGGTGATGCAGGTCGGCACCCCGATCACCATCCGGGGCTTGACCAGCCACTTGCGGGGCAGCACCCTTGCGATGAAGTACCGGATCATCTTCTCGGTGGTTTCGAAGTCCGCGATCACCCCGTCGCGCATCGGGCGGATGGCGATGATGTCCCCGGGGGTCTTCCAGAGCATCTTCTTGGCTTCCGTGCCCACCGCGACAACGCGCTTGGTTCCGCGCTCGACGGCCACCACCGAAGGCTCGGAAAGCACGATGCCCTTGCCCTTGACGTGCACCAGGGTATTGCAGGTACCCAGGTCGATGCCGATGTCGGTCGAGAATGCTTCAAACATGCCGCCCAGGCCCATATATTGCTCCTCCCGTACGTTGCACTACCGATAGTATCGCAGCCTCGCGCCGTAGTGCGAGGGGTCTATGATCAGAGTTTTCCGCCACTGCGCCCTGGCCCTGACGAGGTCGTTCATTTTAAGATAGATCTCTCCAAGATTGAAGTGGGCTTCGGCCGAGTTCGGATCGATTTCCAGGATTTCCTGGTACTCCTTCTCGGCCTTGAAGAAGTCCTGGCGGTCGAAGTACAGCTGACCGAGCAGGAGCCTGCACCGCTTCTCCACCGCCCGGTCCTCGGTCTTGTTCACCGCCCTGATCAGATACTCCTCGGCCTGGTCCGTGCGAGCGAGCTGCAGGTAGCTCTGGCCGATCATGAGCAGCAGCAGGTCGGTCGGGTTGATCTTGAGGGCCTGGTAGAAGTACTGCAGGCCCTCCTCCAGACGGTCGAGCTGAGTGGCCGCCAATCCCAGGTAGTCGTAGATGTCGTCGGACTGATAGCCCGCCTCCAGAGCCCGCCCGAGGTACCTGATCGTCAGATCGTAGTAGTACTTGCCCCGGTGGTAATAGGCCTTGCCCAACACGTAGGCTGTCTCTGCGGCCCAGGGGTTGTCGGAAACCAGCATAGCCCGGCGCAGCGACACGATCGACTCGTCGAGAAACGGGATCCGTTCCTCCAGGGTCACCTCGGAGACGGCGCGGTAGAAATAGGAGAATCCCCGGAACACCAGCGCCTGGGTGTCCAGCGGGTCCTGGCTCAGCCGCTCATCGCAGCGCGCGATGATCTCTTCGTACAGGCGGTTGTCCCACAACTCCGTGAGGGGCAGCCCCGCGCTCTCCTGCCCGAACAGACTCCGCAGGCGTCCGAGCAGATCCAGCTGCCAGGCCAGAACGCCGAGGCCGGCAGCCGCCAACGTCACGGTGAGAAGGAGGATCGGCGCCTTGCGGCGCTTCTTCCGGGTATATCGATATCTATCCGCGTTCAGCATCACCTGGCACCCGGTGTTCACCCACTCCGCCCGACACCGCGGGCCCCGCCCGGCGGTGCGGGCCGGCTTTGAAAAAAAGTAGAGGCGGGTCGGTAAGCCGGGTTCTGTCGAAGGGCCACCATCTGTCTGGGATCGGGGGTCGTCACCTTCCCCCGACCTCGTGCAGTCTACCCGCAGGCTTCGCCGGCCAGAGCGCGCCGCACCTGCTGCTTGACTTTGCTCCTGATGAGGCTTGCCGTACCCGGATGAGTTGCCTCACCGGTGGTGGGCTCTTACCCCACCTTTTCACCCTTACTGGGTAGTTCGCCTCGGGCGAACTCCTAGCGGTATGTTTTCTGTGGCGCTGTCTGTCTTCGACCCATCCGCCGCAAGGGTGGACGAACCGAAGCCCGGGTGTTGCCCGGCATCATGCTCTGAGGAGCCCGGACTTTCCTCGCTTTTTTGGCTGCGAAGCAGCCAATAATCGCGCGGTGGCCTGACCCGCCTCTACACTATTATCGGCTATTTTCAGTCCTCTTCTTCGTCGGGGCTGTCGCTTTCTTCCTCTCCGTCGAGATCCTCTTCCTCCGGGGGCTCCTCCTGGCCCTCTTCCTCTTCCTCCTCGGCGGCCGTCTCTTCGTCGGGCTTGTAGAACAGGATCCTGCTGCAGTACGGGCAGAACATGATCCCGTCGCCGTCCCGCACGTCGTTGACGTACTGAGCGGTCAGGATCATGTGACAGCCGCTGCACACCCCATGGTCGACCGGGACGATCCCCAGACCTGCCTTGCTCTTGATGATCCGCTCGAACTTGAACAGGATCTCCTCGTCGAGCCCCGGAGTGATGTTCTTTTCCTTGCGCTCCAGGCTCTTGAGGGCCTTGTTCTTTTCCGCCAGGGCTTCCTTGATCCGGGACTGCTCGCTCTGGACCTCTTCGTCCTGCTTGGAGATCATGGCCTCTTCCTTTTCGAGGTTGACCTTCATCTCACCGAGCAGCTGCTCCTCCCGCTGCAAATCCCGACGCAGGTCCTGCTCTTTCTCCCCGGAGTCCCGGATTTCCTTGTCCAGGGCCTCGTACTCCCGCTGCGTTTGAATCATGTCCATCTGCTTCTCGAAGCCCTCGCGCTGGCGTTCGGCTTCGATGGCCCGATTACGCAGCTCGTCGATGAACTTGCCCTTGGCCTTGACGTCCTGCGACTTCTCGACGTAGGACTTCTTCATGCGATTGAGGAGCTCGGTCTTGGTAGCCAGGATCTTCGGGATCTCCTCCATCTCGCGCTGGATCTCGAATTTCTCGGACAGGACCTCCTGAAGCTTCCGCAGCTTGTCGAAGACTTCTTGCATTGCCATCGTTGATTCCCTTTCCCGCTGACCTTAGTGTTCCAGATAATCTTTGAGCCGCCGGCTGCGCTTCGGATGGCGAAGCCGGCGGAGTGCCTTGGCCTCGATCTGGCGTATCCGCTCGCGGGTGACGTTGAAGTACAGGCCCACCTCTTCAAGAGTCAGCGAGTAGCCGTCTTCCAGGCCGAAACGCATCTTCAGCACTTCCTGCTCCCGGGGCGGAAGGGTGTGAAGAACCTTGCCGAGCTGCTCCTGGAGCAGCTTGAAGGCCGTCTGGCTGGCCGGGTTCTCGATCTCCTTGTCCTCGATGAAATCCCCGAGCAGTGAATCATCCTCCTCGCCGATCGGCGTCTCCAGCGAGATCGGCTCCCGGGCCACGCTCTTCACGGACTTGACCCGCTGGGTTGTCCAGCCAAGCTTGTCGGCCACCTCGGCGTCGGTGGGCTCACGCCCCAGGATCTGCATGAGCTGGCGGGATTCCCGGACCACCTTGTTGATCTGCTCGATCATGTGCACGGGGACCCTGATCGTGCGGGCCTGATCGGAGATCGAACGGGTGATGGCCTGGCGGATCCACCACGTGGCGTAGGTGGAGAACTTGTACCCCTTGCGGTACTCGAACTTCTCGACGGCCTTGATCAGGCCGATGTTGCCCTCCTGTACCAGATCGAAGAAGTGAAGCCCACGGTTGGTGTACTTCTTGGCGATGCTGACCACCAGGCGAAGGTTGGCCTTGATCAGGCGATCCTTGGCGTTCTTCATCATGATCCGCCCGCGCTCGATGTCCCGGGCCATCTCGAGTATCTCCTCGATGGTGTTGAGGAAATCGTTCTCCAACTTGCCGAGCTTCTTGTCGTTGACCTGGATCTGCCGGATCAGCTCCTTGATGCGCTCAGCGGGCAGGCCCAGGTCCGCCTCGATGCGCTCCCGGTCGGCCCTGAGGGCCAGCCCCCGGCCTAGGCTGCGCAGCTCCTTCTGGCTGGAGACGCCGAGGCGCTTCTTGATCTTCTGCTTTTCCTTCTGGATCTTGCGAATCCGGCTGGCCGCGGACAGGAACTTGTCCGAGACCATGGTGATCTCCTCGGGGTGCAGGTCCAGCTCCGCGAGGCGTTCGAGCATGGCCGAGCGCTGCCCCAGGATATCCTTGTCCTGCAGCACCCGCCCGCCGTCGCCCTCGAGCCTGCGCTTGCTGTCCATGAAGGTCCTGATCTCGGGCATGTGCGGGCGAAGCGCCTCCCGGTAGAACTGGGTGACCCTGCGCCGCTCCGCCAGGAACTCCGAAATCTCCTTCTTCGACAGGTTGAGCTCTCGGGGGTCCACCCGGGAGCTGATGCTGAGCGCCAGCTTGTACACCTCCGGGACGAAGAGTCCGGCGCCGCGGATGACCTTCGTGATGATGTTCTCCCCCTCTTCCATCTTCTGGGAGAGATACACCTCCTGCTCGGCGGTGAGCAGGCTCTCCTTGCCGATCTCCCTGAGATACAGACGGATCGGGTCGTCCACGGCCGAGTCCTTCTCGTCGTAGACCAGCTTCTGCTTGCTCGGCGGGGCCTTTTCTTCCTCCTCGTCCTCGGGAAGATCTACCTCCTCTTCCTCCATCTTGATGTTGTTCTTCTCGAGAATGGCCATGACTTCTTCGATGCGGTCGGAGTTCACGATGGCGTCAGGGAGAAAATCATTGACCTCATCGTAGGTGATGCTCTTCTTCTTCCTTGCGTATGCGATCAGCTTGACGATGGCCGGATCATTCTGCAGATCTGTCATCCAGTGTCACCTTTAGGCTTTGAAGTTCCTCGTCCAGATACATCTTCTCCGAGAGCAGCTCCCGCAATCGGGCGGCGTCGCCCTTCCCTACCCGCGACAGCTCTTGGGTCAGAACCCGCCTGCGGCGTTCGAGGCTGCGCACACGCACCGCCCTCAGGCCGTCCTGAATCAGCCGCTCAGGACTGATCGAAAACTCCCCGGAGGCGGTTTTCTCCAGTAGGATTTCCCTCAAGGCTTGATCATCCAGTCTTTGCAGCAGCGCCTCCGCGCTCCCCTCCCCGGCCCGGAAGCATTCTTCCAGAGCTACGTACAGGTGCCGTGCGCGACTGTCCTCTAAATCGTCGACGGAAATGACGGTTCGTATATGGGAAAAATAGTCACGATTCGCCGCGACGGCAAGTAGGAAGAACAGCTCGGCGGACGGCCCCGCCTGCTCCCGTTCCCGGGTCTCCTGTGTGGGTGTACCGACTCGCCCGTCCCCCTTCAAGACATCGTTGCGCACGGACTCGAACGCCACTCCGAGGTCCTC
>Ga0068714_10003779_pt1 | contig 17524 bp, 14 predicted proteins | sample MTBNYHSulfiMetaG_FD_62988 | JGI IMG/M metagenome (GOLD analysis project Ga0068714, IMG submission 62988) | Enrichment culture microbial communities from rom New York Harbor, USA that are MTBE-degrading - MTBE-NYH (New York Harbor Sulfidogenic)... | ecosystem: Environmental > Aquatic > Marine >...
GGAGGAAACCCGGCAGGCGGGGGGAGAAAACGGCCATGGACGGCGTATACGCGGTTATCGCCAAAAGCAAAAAAGGCGTGACCACAACGAATATAAGACAGAAGACCGGATTGGGTGACAAGCAAATATGGAATGTGATTAACCGGCTGAAGACCCAGAGGAAGATCAAGAGCGCACGGAGAGGCGTATACGTAGCCATCTGACACAATCTTCGGAAAGGAAATCCGAGAAGACATGAAGGCCCTTTATTTCACGGAACATGGCGAACTCGACGTGATTCGCTACGGTGAAGTGCCCGATCCTGTTCCGGGTCCGGGAGAAGTACTCGTGAAGGTACGGGCCTGCGCCGTCAACCACCTGGATATTTGGGTGAGAAGAGGTTGGCCGGGATTGAAGCTGGAGATGCCTCACTGGTGCGGTGCCGACGTGGCAGGCGAGGTCGCGGCATCGGGCAGCGACGTCTCAGGGTGGCGAGTTGGAGACAGGGTGGTGATCGATCCGGGGATTTCCACTACCGAAGATGAATTTACCCGGAATGGAGAGATATCTGTAAGCCCTGGGTATGAGATCTTGGGAGAGCAGCGCCGGGGAGGGGCTTCCGAATATGTTAAGGTGCCGGCCCAGAATGTTCATCGAATGGGAGAGGGATGGGATTTTGCCGAAGCCGCGGCGCCTCTGCTCGTCAGTCTTGCAGCGTGGCGCATGTTGATACGCCGCGCGAGATTGCGGGCAGGCGAATCGGTGCTGGTGGTAGGTGCCGGGGGAGGCGTCAACAGCATGGCCATCCAGATTGCCAAGCTTGCCGGTGCAGTCGTTTACGTGGTGTGCGGCAACAAGGAGAAAGGGAAGAGAGCCTTGGAGCTTGGTGCCGACGAAGTGCTGGACAGAAGCAAGGTCGACTGGGTCAAAGAACTGCAGAGGATAACGGGGAAGCGCGGAGTCGACGTAGTGGTGGACAATGTGGGCAAGGCAACCATTGTCGGGAGCATGAAGGCCGCTGCGAGAGGCGGAAGGATAGTCATAATCGGGAACACGAGCGGGCCTCACGCGGAAATAGACATTCGTTACATCTTCTCAAAGCAGATCAGCCTTATCGGCAGCACCATGGGCTCGCATCAGGACTTCCAAGACGTGATCAAGCTCCTGTGGGATAAAAAACTGCGACCCGTCGTGGATCGAGTCATGCCGCTGAATCAGGGAATCGAAGCCTACAGGATCATGGAAAGGGGAGAGCAGTTCGGAAAGATAGTGCTGATACCTCAGCAGTGACAAGTGAAGAGTGACAAGAGGAAGACCAACTCGTTACTTGTCTCTGAATTTCTTCATCATTTCCCTAAAAATGACGAGCTTCTGGACATCCTGCGTCCCTTCACCGAGGGAGGAAGCCCAAGCATCCATGGGGAACTTGTGAATTGGATGCTCGAAGATCACCGATGAAGCGCCAAATAGGTCGGCGGACCAAACGGTGACGTCGCGAGCAACGCTCACGGCCAGGTACTTGGCCAGGGAGGATTCAAGACGGAAGTCCCCGCCCCTGTCCACGGCCCAGCATGCTTTGAGCACCATGAGGCGAGCGGCTTCCAATCGGGCGTAAAGGTCCGCGGACTCGAAGGCTTTTGCCTGATGGTCCAGAACCGGCCGGCCGAAGACCTTCCTTTTCTTCCCGTGCTCAAGGGCAATTTGAAAGGCCCCCATGGCTGTCCCAAGGGTGAGGGCGCTGATAACGACCCTGCTGTGCGTGAAAATTGAAAGGATTTGCTGCAGCCCTCTCCCCCGCTCTCCGAGGAGGTGGTCGTCGGGCACGAATACGTCGGCACACTGGATTCGAGTCAGGTCGGAGGGAATCCACACCTCCTTGTGAAGCTTGGTGCGGCTTACGCCCGGTGATGTGAGGTCCACCATGAACATGGAGATTCGACGATTGCGTTCAGACTCAGGATCGGAGACGGCCGTAAGAATGACGTGATCGCTGATATAGCCGTTGGTCACATAAGCCTTGGATCCATTCAGAATCCAGCCTCCGTCAACCTTCCCGGCCTGCATCGAGATGTTTGCGGAATCGCTGCCTGCTCCGCCCTCCGTGTTGCCTGCGGAAAGGAGCGTATCTCCCCGGGCCGCTGCGGGGCCGTATTTCTCCTGAAGAAGCCCGGAACCGAAAAGCCACAATCCGGTCAGGCCCAGGTCCTGGTGAGCGAGAACAGCCACAGCAACGCCGGGTGAGATTCTTGCCATCTCCTCCGCAAAGAGCGCTTCTCTCAAGGCGGAGCGTTTCTGCAGTCGACCGTCTCTGAAGAGAAAGCTGAACCATCCCTTTTCGGCGGTCAAAGAGAAAAACGAGCGAGGGACGGCGCGCTGCTCGTTCCACAGGGACAAGTGAGGGGACAACTCATTGTCGAGGAAGGTTCTGAACCCTCTCAGCTCTTCAAGGGTTTCTTCAGGAACTGAAAAATCCATTTCCGGCCTCCCTAGACGATGTCGAACTTCTCCTTCAGAATAGCGGCGGCCCCTTTGATATCTTCCTTGATTATGGCCGCGGAACGTTCAAGGTCCTCCCTGATATCATCCACCGGCAGTTCATAGATTCTATCTATTCCGTAAGGTCCAATCGCGGCAGGGACTCCAAACCCGATGGAGTCAAGCCCGTCATTGTTTTTAAGAAGGCCGTATTCTTTGTCGATGACGGATATGACAGGTTGAATCTCCGTCTCGCCGGTGATCATGCAACGCAGCATTTCGCATGCGGCTCTCGCAGGGCCGGCGGAGGCGCTTTGCCCGGTTTCGTTGACAAAGTGGGTTCCGCCCTTCTTGGCTTCTTCTATCACACCTTTGACGACTGCTGGGTCGATTCCCCGGGCTTGAACGACGTCGTCAAGGGGAACTCCGCCCACAGAGAAGAAACGGCTGCTGGCCACCATGGAATCACCGTGCTCTCCGAAGACTATGCCCCTCATGTCGTTGCCCGATAGCCCGAGCACTTTGGAAACAGCATGGCAGATCCTTCTCGCATCCAGGTTCCCTGCCTGACCCATAACGTTTTTCCGAGGAAACCCCGATGCCTTGTATCCGACCCAGGTCATGGCGGTAACCGGGTTGCCCATGTACACTAGGACCGGGAGGTCCTTTTCGCTGCAGCCCAGATAGAGTCTTCGTATTTCCAGTGACGTCTGAGCGATCACCTGAGCGTTGACGGAGAGGAGATCGCGCCTGCTCTGGCCTTCCCTTCGGGGGACGCCCACCCCTATGAAGATGACGTCGAGGCCCGCCATGTCGTCGGTCTGATTCGTTCCATAAATGCGTGGGCCGCGGACGCTGTTGGCTTTCAAATCGTCGATCCAGGCCCCTGCCCTGTTCGGATACTTTTCCTTGGGCCTGCCGTAGAAGACGATTTCTTTTCCAAGCCCCTGGTCCACGAGGGTCAGGACGACGTCCCTTGAAACGTTTCCGAATCCCCACACGCCGATCTTGTCTCTTTCTTTGACGCGCTCCAGTATCCTGCACTCGAGAGGCGGCCCTTGATTCATGCTTTCCTCCTTTGCCCTGTTCACTCCGCGATCGGACGGGTGAAGAAGGGTTTCATGGAATGCAACACTGGCCGCGTTTTTATCAGCCGGGGAGGGCAAAGTCAAGAGGGTGCACAGGGCGCAGCGAAGGCCGACATCCCCGTGTTGTGCCGCCGCCGCGAAATCAGCAACGCGGAAAACTCTGTTGACGAAAGCTTCATATCTTCTTATTTTACTGCGGGATCCATTTACCGTGAAAATACGGCCCCCTCACCCTTTCCCTCTACCCCCGGAGGGTGGAGAGGGAACGATTTTCATGGGCGGGGGTGGCCGATATCCGGTCATGAGCGTTTACCTTGCAGTTTCTTTGAGCGTGACGAAGCCGCTTTCTGCAAAATCGCGAGGCTGATATCAGAAAAGAGATTTTGTCCAAATGGCCTTCAAGAAACCGGACAAGCTGTTCCTGAAACAAAGAGTCATGCTCAAGGTTTGTTATGCCCTGATCCCCATCGTGCTTGCCTCTATCTACCTTTTCGGGTTGCGTTCCCTGACTCTTCTCGCGGTGGTCGTCATTTTCGGGGTTGCCTCGGAAGCAGTATTTGTTCTCAAAGAAGGAAAGCCGGTGACTTCCGCGGTGTTCGTCACATGCTTCATATTCTCCCTTTCCCTGCCTCCCCTGGTTCCCTTCTGGATGGCGGTGATAGGGATAGTGGCGGGTGTGGCCGTCGGCAAAATGGCATTCGGCGGGTTCGGACAGAACACCTTCAACCCCGCGATGGTAGGAAGGTGCTTCATTTACATCACTTTCCCGACCCAGATGACCAACGAGTGGGTAGAGCCTCTCCGAGGGGGTGCCGGGGGGTTCGGAAGATGGTTTTCGGGCGCCGACGCCTTGACGCAGGCAACGCCCCTGACGCTCTTCAGGGAAGGATCTCCGGTGTCCATTGAGAGCCTCTTTTTCGGAAACACTTCAGGGAGCCTGGGTGAGACTTCCGTTTTGCTTATATTGCTTGGGGGTGCCTATCTGTTTTATACAGGGGCTGCATCGTACCGCCTTGCCGGCTCCTGTGTGCTGGGAGGAATTGTTCTGAGCGGTGTGCTCCACGGCCTGGGTGCTCCGAGCATCCCCTCGCCCCTGATGACACTGATTTCCGGGTCCTTTCTGTTCGGAAGTGTTTTCGTGGTCACGGAACCTGTTTCGGGCCCGAAGACGAAGGCAGGCCAGTGGATTTACGGGTTCATCATCGGCGGGCTGACCGTGGTGCTCAGGGGCTTTTCGAATTTTTCGGAAGGGATCATGTTCTCCGTGCTTCTGATGAATGCATTTGTGCCTGTAATGGACCGGGCCGTGCGCGAGCTCGGGAGAAAAAAGGCCGCAAAATGAAAAAAAGGCTCTTCTCGGTGGTCTACATGTTTCTCATCACTTTGTTTTTCACCTCCATGGTGAGCGCAGTGAAGCTCCTGAGCGAGGAGAGGATACAGGTCAACGAGAAGGTGAAGCTCCAGAGAATCGTTCTGAACGTTCTGGGGATTCTCGGAGAAGAGGCCCCATCCGACGCGGAAGTGCTCGGGATCTTTGATCAAAGAGTGAAGACAATCTCGGCGCAGGAAAGGACTGTGTACGTGGGCTACGCAGAGGGCGGCCGGACGGTGTTAGGATACGCCTTTCCCGTGGGGGGGCCCGGCTTTTGGGGGCCCATATCCGGCATGGTCGGCGTGGACTCCGGGGCAACCAGGATCCTGGGGATCGCATTTTACAGGCATTCCGAGACACCGGGCCTTGGCGCCAGGATCTCTGAACCCTGGTTCACAAAGCAGTTCGAGGGAGTTAAACTCTTCCCGATCGAGGAAGACAGGAAGATCTTTTACTTGAAGCCCGAGGGCACAGGCAGGGCTCCGAACGAACTTGACGGAGTGACCGGTGCAACAGGAACGAGCCGAGCCGTGGAAGCTTTCCTTAATCGCGAGCTTGACCGGTTTCTGGCGGATTTCCGTACCTCCCTGGAGAAGGGGTAGACTTCCATGCCCAAGCCTATCGGCAACGCACAGATTATTGTAAACGGCCTCTGGAATGACAATCCCGTCCTCAGACAGGTCCTCGGAATCTGTTCCACCCTCGCAGTGACGAACCTGCTCGTGAACACCCTCGTGATGAACGCAGGGCTCATTTTCACCCTGTCCATGTCCTGTCTCACCGTTTCCCTGCTCCGGAGATACACGCCCATGCGAATCCGCATGATGGCGCAAACACTCATAATCGCATCCTATGTCATTGTCGTCGACATCACCATCAGAGCCTTTCTTCCCGATATCAGCGAAGCGCTCGGCGCCTACGTGGGTCTGATAATAACGAATTGCATCGTGATGGGAAGATGCGAAGCCTTCGCAAGAAACAACCCGCCTTGGCCTTCTTTCCTTGACGGCCTGGCCGTGGGATTCGGCTACGCCCTGGTGTTGCTGACGATCGCCATGGTTCGGGAGCCCCTGGGGTTCGGAACTCTTCTCGGGTACAGGATCATGCCTGAAGGCTTCACGCCCTGGACAATCATGATCATGGCTCCCGGCGCTTTTTTTACACTGGGTGTCTTTGCGTGGTTTATCAAAGCTTATTTCCCCAAGACAGGGGAGGAAAAGAAAGAAGGATAAAGGCAATGGTCCAGGTGGACACGGGGACGCTTTTTTTCGCCGCCATTTTCACGAACAACATTCTCCTGACAAATTTTCTCGGGCTCTGCCCCTTCCTGGCCATATCCCGGGAATTCCGCTCAGCCCTGGGCCTGGGAGTGGCGGTCGTGTTCGTGATGACCTGCACCGCCGGCATCAACTACCTGGTTTACTACCATGTGCTCCTGCCTTTGAACCTCGAGCACTTCCGGTATATCGTGTTCATCGTGGTCATTGCCGCCTTTGTGCAGCTCGTGGAGATGACGGTCGAGCGTTACTTCCCGGCACTCTACTACGTGCTGGGAATCTTTCTCCCCCTGATTACTGTGAACTGTGCGATCCTCGGGGCTTCTCTCTTCATGATCATCAGGGAATACACTTTGTACCAGTCCCTCGCCTACGGGGCCGGAAGCGGCATAGGATGGATGGTGGCCATTACCGCAGTGGGAGCCATCAGGGAAAAGCTGCAGAAATCCGCGAAACTGCCGAGGGGCCTCGAAGGACCGGCGATTACGCTGATTATCACGGGAATCATGTCTCTTGCTTTCCTGGCCTTCAGCGGCATGATTCAGATACAGTAGCGACCGGAGCACCGGAGTAATGGAGTGATGGACTGATGGAAAGAGGAAGCACAGCAGAAAATGGGTTTCTCAAGGTTCTAATCTTTTCTTTTCAGCACTCCACCACTCCAGCGCTCCACTACTCCAACCTAATTGCTTCAGACCATTTTCCCCGATCTCGAGTGTGTTCATGCTGCAACTGATCCTCAGCCTGCTCATCATCAGCGGCATCGCCGCGGTCCTGGCTCTTCTCCTGGAGGTGGCGGATTCCTTCATCGCTGATTACGGCGAGAGACACATCCTCGTAAACGAAGAAAAGGATCTAACGGTCGAGGGAGGGAAACCCCTTCTTTTCACCCTGTCTGAAAAGGGGATATTCATCCCTTCCGCCTGCGGCGGGAGGGGCACCTGCGCCTATTGCAAAGTGCGGGTTCTCGAGGGGGGAGGCCCCGTGCTTCCGACGGAGACACCCTACCTGTCTCCCGACGAGTTGAAATCCAGCGTACGGCTTTCGTGTCAGGTAAAGGTGAAGGAAGACCTGAGAATTCAGATCCCGGAAGAGCTTTTCCTCATCAAAGAGTTCACGGCCGAAGTCGAGGGAATCGAATCGCTTACACCGGCCATCAAGGAGCTGCGCCTGAGAATCATTTCTCCTGAAGAGGGGATAACCTTCAAGCCGGGCCAGTACGTCCAGCTCGAAGTGCCCAAGTACAAGTTGACGAGCGGGCCGGAGTTCAGGGCCTACTCCATTTCGTCCAGCAGCTATGAGCACCGCAGGCTCAAGCTTGTGATCACGAGGGTGGAAAGGGGGGCGGTGACAACCTTCGTGCATGATTACCTGAAGCCCGCCGATCGCCTGCGGGTCACCGGACCGTTCGGGGAGTTTCACCTGAGAGACTCAGACCGGGATATCTTGCTTATTGCCACCGGATCGGGGCTCGCCCCTTTCATCTCGATGCTGTATCAGATCGAAAAGGAGGAAATCAACAGAAAGACCACTCTATTTTTCGGTGCCAGAACAAGGAAGGATCTCTATTACCAGGACCGGATCAAGGCGTTGGAAGAAAATCTGCCCCATTTCGAGTACATCCCGGTTCTCTCGAGGCCGGAGGAAGAGGACCGATGGACCGGCGAGAAAGGTCGGGTCACTCATCTGATCGAAAAACATGTCCCCGAAAAGCCGAACTTGGACGCCTATATTTGTGGTGCTCCTGCCATGGTGGAGTCATGCATGGAACTTCTTAAGAAAAAACGTGTTCCGCAGGAACGGATCTATTTCGACAAGTTCGATTAAGAAAAGAAAAATGGGGGATTTCCCTTCCGGGAATACAGTATTCACCCTATTTCCCCGGGCGGGTTTAACAAGATAGATTTGACTGAAATAAGCGCATTCAGTTGTCTGCGGGGAAGGGAAAATCATGGCCTTCAAGCATGATGTCGTCATTGTGGGAGCCGGTTTGGCAGGATTGAGGGTGGCCCTTGAACTGGCGGGAAAAGTGGACGTAGGGGTGATCAGCAAGGTCTATCCCACCAGGTCCCATTCAGGCGCGGCCCAGGGAGGCATGGCTGCGGCCCTCGGAAACGAAGAAGAGGACTCATGGGAATGGCACATGTTCGATACCGTCAAGGGAGGCGACTATCTGACGGACCAGGATATGGCGGAAATCCTCGCCAAAGAAGCCCCTAGAGCGGTGTATGAACTGGAGCATCTGGGTGTTCCCTTCAATCGCAACGAAGGGGGGAAAATAGCTCAGAGGACCTTTGGCGGGCATACGAGGGACTTTGGGGAAAAGACTGTAAAAAGGGCATGTTATGCCTCGGACCATACCGGTCGGGTAATGATGGACACCCTTTATGCGGAATCAGGACGCCGGGGGATCAAGGTCTACCCGGAGTTCTACCTGGCGGAGCTCGTTCAAAGCGAGGGCGCGGTGACCGGCCTTGTCGCCTGTGAGCTCGCCACCGGCGAAGTGCACTTTTTTCAAGCTCGTATCGTTGTGCTCGCCACGGGCGGATTCGGGAGGCTCTACCAGACCACGTCCAACGGCCATGCCAACACCGGCGACGGGGCCGCTCTCGTGTACAGGGCGGGTATTCCGCTGGAGGACTTGGAATTCGTGCAGTTTCACCCAACGGGCATTTATGGTATCGGTGTTCTCATCAGCGAAGCGGCAAGGGGAGAGGGCGGGGTGCTGAGGAATGGAAAAGGCGAGCGGTTCATGGAGAAATACGCTCCTACGATTAAAGATCTCGCTCCAAGAGATGTAGTCTCGAGAGCAATCGAAAGAGAAATAATGGAAGGAAGGGGGATCGACGGCAAGGATTACATCCACCTGGATCTGACCCACCTTGGGAAAGAGGTTCTTTCGGAAAAACTCCATGAAATTGCATCCTTTGCGAGGATATACGCGGGCATCGAGCCTGCAGAGAAACCGATCCCGGTGAAACCGACCTGCCATTACATGATGGGGGGAATTCCGGCAAATGCCCGCGGCCAAGTTCTCGACCTGGACCAGCAGCCGGTCAGGGGTCTGTATGCGGTGGGCGAATGCGCATGTTTGTCCCTCCACGGAGCCAACCGCTTGGGAACCAACTCCCTTCTGGACTTGATCGTTTTCGGCCGCCTTGCGGGGGAGAAAATCCTGGATCAACTCGAAGGCCTGCCGTGGGCGGGGCCGCCGGCGGGCCCGGGAAAAGAGACGGTTGATCGGATCAAGGAGCTGAAAGGAAGGGCAAAGGGCGAAAGAGCAGACTCTGTGAGGCGGTCGCTTCAAGCAGTGATGATGGAGCACTGCGCCAGCTTTCGTACCGCCGAGGGCCTCGACCTGGCCTTGTCGGCGGTCCGGGACCTGAAGGAGCAGTACAAGAAGGTGATCGTCGACGACAAGGGCACACGGTTTAACACTGATCTCATGGAAACGATGGAACTGAGAGGCTTGCTGGACCTTGCCGAAGCGATCGTCGTCTCGGCCGGATTCAGGCAGGAAAGCCGGGGTGCCCATTTCCGGGAAGATTATCCCGACCGGGATGACCGCAACTGGCTGAAGCACAGCCTCGTCCGGAGGACGGAAGAAGGCCCCGGTGTCTCTTACAAGCCGGTGGCGGTGACCCGCTTTCAACCGAAACCGAGGAAATACTGAGATGGAAGTTAAGTTCAAGATTTTTCGCTATGATCCGGCTGTTGACCCGGGCCCGTACTACCGCCATTACAAGGTGGATGCGGGTCCGCAGGACCGGATACTTGACTGCCTGAACCGCATCAAGTGGGAACAGGACGGAACTCTCACCTACCGCATGTCCTGCGGCCACGGTGTATGCGGTTCGGACGGGATGAGAATCAACGGCACGTGCGGTCTCGCCTGCCAGAAGCTGGTCAAGGATTACATGTGCCCTGAGATCGTTCTCGAACCCCTGCCCGTGTTCAGGGTCCTCAAGGATCTCGTGGTGGACATGGACTCTTTTCTGGAGGGGATCAATGCGGCAAAGCCCTATCTGATGGCCGGGGCAAAGCCCGAGAAGGAAATCCTCCAGAGTCCGGAGGACCGGAAAAAAGTTGACGACGTGGTTCGGTGCATTCTATGCGCCTGCTGCACGGCAAGCTGCCCGGTCATGGGGTACAACAAGGATTACGTTGGGCCCGCAGCCCTTGTCTGGATGTACCGCTATATCTTCGACTCGCGGGATGATGCGCACCGCGAACGGCTGAAACTGGCCGACAACCCCAACGGCGTTTGGCCGTGCGTCAATCATTTCGAGTGCACCCGGGTGTGCCCCAAGGAAATCCCGGTTACGAAGTCGATCAACGCTATCAAGAGAGAGATCGAGAAAGAGATAAAAAGATAGCCGAGAGCAAGACTTCCATGCTGAAGTGTAGTGAAATCTGAACGAAACGGGATAAGCATTATGGCGAAAACAATCAAATATTCCACAGACCCTGAAGACTTCTACTACATGGGCGTCAACGTGCCCTGCCAGGCGGCCTGCCCCGCTTCGACGAACATCCCGGCTTACATCCGCGCACTTTACGAAGAAGGCTATGACCTCTCTTATGAAATCAATCGCCTGGCCAACATCCTTCCCGGGGTGCTCGGAAGGATTTGCTCCAGGCCCTGCGAGGACAGATGCAGGCACGGCGAAGCCGAACTCGGGCATCCGGTGAATATTTGTCACATCAAGCGGGCCGCGGCGGACCTGAAACAGGGCCTTTCTCGTCCCGAGGCGAGCCCTTGGACTCCTCTCGGGAAGAAAGTGGCCGTCGTGGGATCGGGTCCGGCAGGCCTGGCGGCCGGCTACGACCTATCTACCATCGGCTTTGATGTGACCATTTTCGAGGCTCTCGACGAAGCAGGGGGAATGCTCAGGTACGGCATTCCCGAGTTCAGGCTGCCCCGCTCCGTTCTGAACGAGGAGATCGACCGCATTCTCACAGGCGGCGCCGATCTCAGAACCGGGGTTCGAGTCGGCAAGGATGCGGCCGTGGAGGAACTCCTGAGAGATTTTGATGCGGTGCTTCTGGCGGCGGGATGCTACAAGTCGATACCCCTCGGGGTGCCGGGTGAGAGCCTGCCCGGCGTGCACCCCGGCCTCGAGTTCATGATGAGCGTGTGTTCGAACAGGCCACCGGCCATCGGCGACCGGGTGCTTGTGATCGGCGCCGGTTTCACGGCCTTTGACTGCGCGCGTTCGGCGGTGAGACTGGGAGCCGGCGACGTGGCCATCTGCCTGCGCAGGACCGAAGAAGATCTCAGGGTCACCAAGGATGAGGTGTTGGAAACGAAGAAGGAGGGGATCAATATCCTGTCCCTCATGCTTTCCCGCCGGGTTCTGGGAAGCACGAGAGTCGAGGGAGTGGAGTTCGTTCGAACCAGCCCCGGCGAAGTGAGCCCCGATGGCAAGCGAACCATTGCCGCCATCGAGGGCAGCGAGTTCGTCCTGCCCGCCGACTCCGTTATAGTGGCGGCGGGGCAGAGACCCGAACCCATCGAGGCAGGCGCCCTGAAAGACGCGCAGGGGCTTGCGGCGGCGGATCGTGACTCCTTCAGGACTTCTCTCAAGGGACTCTACGTGGCCGGCGATTATCTCACGGGACCTTCCACCGTCATCGAATCGGTCGGGATGGGCCGACGGGCGGCCGAAAGGATCGCCCGGGATCTGACCGGAAAGGCCTTTCGCGAGAAAGCGGTGAGGATGGAGGAGGCGGAGATAACCGACAGGAAACGAACCTGGGATTACCTCCCCAGGGAGGAGATGCCCGCAGTCCAGCCCGTGCAAGAGCGTTTCAGGAGACTCAATGTGGAGGTGGAGACAGGGTTAACCCCCGAGAGAGCCAAGGAGGAATCCAAGCGATGCTATCTGTGCTATCTCCACTATGAGATCGACGTGAGCCGCTGTATTTATTGCCGCTACTGCATCGACGTGGCTCCCCGTGACTGCATCAAACTGGTGAAAGAGGTTCTGACCAATGAAGTCGGGGCGGTAACCGGTTTTGTGGAGACCACGCGCTGGCGGGAAGTGAATGCCGTTGTCATCGACAATTCCCGCTGTATCCGATGCGGCGAGTGCATGAGGGTTTGCCCCGTGAACTGCATATCCGTCACCAGGGTCGAGCTTACGGAAAGACCGGCGGAGGAAGGTTTAAGCCATGACTGAAGAGCGTTTTGTTGTGGTCGGCAACGGACCGGCGGGACATCAGGCGGCAATGACCCTGAAGGAACGGGTTCCAGACGCAGATGTCACTGTCATCAGCAGGCACAGGGGAAGTGCCTACCGGCCCCACCTGCTTCCGGACTTCGTGGCCGGAAAGATTCCGGAAGCGGATCTCTATGTTTGCCCCACAGATTCCTACAAAGAAAAGGATGTAAGGCTCAGGACGGGCCAGAAGGTGGTGTCCCTCGACCTCAAGGAAAGGAGTGTAGCCCTCGATCACAAGGAGATCGTGCGGTTCACAGGTTTGATTATCGCCGCCGGGGGCAAACCCAGGATACCGGAGACGCTTTTCATTTTCCGGGAACTCATGCTGACGCTCAAGACATTGGAAGACGCCAAGCTTTGGCGGGAGAAACTTTCCCGATGCGACTCCGTCCTGATGATGGGGGGAGATCTGACCTCTTTTGCGGTCACGAACGCTCTGCTCCAACTCAACAAGAAAGTCTACTTCATGCTCGATAAAGAGGCTTTCTGGCCTCTGCGGTGCGACAAGGCCACGCTCGAAGAAGCAGGGCACCGGCTGTTCCGGAGAGGCGTGGAAGTCCTCATGGAGCGGCGCGTGAAAAGCATGGCCAGGGTATCGAGCCGGGAATGCGAGGTTCAACTGAACGGAGACAGGGTGAGAGCCGGCATCATCGGAGCTTTTTTCGGGCTGGTTCCGGACGTCCGCTTTCTGGTCGGCTCGGGCCTTCGCATCGACAGGGGCATTCTCGTCGACGAGTATCTGAACGCGGGCAGCGCAGGGGTGTTTGCCACAGGAGACTGCGCGCAGATTTATCACCCCGAGATTCGCGATTACTGGGTTTCCATAGGACACGACAACGCCGTGAACCTCGGCCGCACTTCCGCTCTGAATCTCCTGGGTGAGTGCGTGAAGGTGGAAGCGGCACGGGAAAGCATCTTCGAAGTTCAGGGCATCAGGATTAACACTTCCTGGTGGATGGAGTTCTGATGGCTAAGGTGGATTTGACAGTTGAAATTTGCGGCATGTCGGGGGACGGGACGATTGCGGCGGGCGGTATCCTGAACGAAGCCATGTCCAAGGCAGGCTTGTCGGTCCTTGCCTTCGATTCTTATCCGGCTGAGATAAGAGGTTTTGGTCGCTGCGTCACCCTTTCGAGGTTCGGAGATGAAGAAATGGTGGCTCTCGACGACAAGATCCACGTTCTCATCTCGCTAGACGATAAGCAGTCCCAGTCGAGAGTTCCCTTTCTTGCCAGAGAAGCGATGGTGCTGTTCGACAACAGGCCGCCGTCGTATGTGGACGCCGCCGCCTCGATCGCCGCCCACGTGGAACCCGACGTGCGCCTCTTCGGCATGCCTTTCGGTGATCTGGCCGCCGCCGCTTCAGGCAGCACCCGGGGAAGGAATCTCACGGCCCTCGGGGGCTTCGCCGCATTGATGGGAATACCCCCGGAGTTCTTCCACGGAGTCATCCGAAAGAAATTCTCCGGAAAAGGGGAAAAAGTCCTTGAGGCGAACCTGAAAAGCTTCGACGCAGGGCACCGCTTTGCGCTCGATGAGTTCGGAACGGTAGAGGAAGGGCTTGGGGATTTTCACGGGGAGAGGGAGGAAGAGGAGCGGATACTTATTTCGGGGAATGAGGCCATTTCACGGGGAGCACTGGATGCAGGGCTGGAACTGTACTTCGGGTATCCCATTACCCCGGCCACCCCGATCATGGAGTATCTGGCAAAGGCGCTTCCGCCACGGGGCGGCAGGTTGGTGCAGATGGAAGATGAGATCGCCTCCATCGGTGCGGTTCTCGGGAGTTTCTTCGCCGGGAAAAGGGCCATGACAGCCACTTCGGGCCCCGGCTTAGCGCTCATGACCGAACTCATCACCCATGGGGTCATGTCGGAGACGCCCGCCGTAATCATCGACGCGCAGCGAGGAGGTCCGGCAACCGGTCTGCCCACCAAGACGGAGCAGTCGGATCTTCATGCCGCAGTTTTCGGCGGTCCCGGTGATTCGGCCAGAATAGTGATCGCGCCCACCAATGTGCTCGAATGTTATTCTTACACCTTGTGGAGTTTTCAGCTTGCAGAGAAGTACCAGACTCCCGTCATCGTTCTAACGGACTTTTTCTTGAACAACCGGGTTGAAAATTTGAGGCTCCCCGCAGTGTCAGAAGCCGAAAGGGCTGACTGGAATGTTTATCCGGAAGAGGAAGTCAGAGAAAAGTACCTGAGATACAATCTGACGGAAAGCGGCATTTCGCCTCGCGCCATTCCGGGGATGGAAGGCTTTCTGTTCAGCGCCACAGGACTTGAACACACGGAACGGGGTACGCCGGATTATTCTCCTGAAAATCACATGAAAATGACCGAAAAGAGGCATCGTAAGATCCTGGGTGCTCTGTCGGATCTTCCCGAGCCGCAGGAGTTTTCAGAAGGGGTATCCCTGGACGTGGGTGTAATCGCATGGGGGTCTACCTTCGGATCGGCCATGGAAGCCGCATCTGCGGCGCGAAAACAGGGTCTCAAGGTGGGTGCTTTGAAAATCACTTCGATCTTTCCCTATCATGCCGACAAGATCCGGGAATTCATGAATCGATGCCGGGAAGTACTGATCCCCGAATTGAACTACGAAGGACAGTTGGCCAATCTCATCGGTCATCTTCACGGAAAGGACGTGGTGAGACTCAATAGAACGCCGGGGATGCCTATTCCCGCGTCCATGATTCTTGACAAAGTGGAGTCCATCATCGGACATGGGTGATAGGAGAAGGAGTCTTTCCACGGTCGTTCCTGCCGCCCCGTGGGGATCTCTTCAGAGCCGCAACCACCTTTATCGAGGCGTCAACCGGAGCCGAAAAGTCAGTGGGTCATGGTGGCAGCCCCAAGAGATTTAGGCTTCGATTGGCTTGGAGTGATGCTCCTGCGGCGAGGATGACTTCGGTCCAAGGCGGCGGTTAAAAGCGATGAGTCTGGTTCCGGTTGCGGCTCTGAATAGACCCCCACGGGGCGGCTTCCGAGCAAAGTTTAGTTAGGGAGGGGTTGTTTCAAAAGGACGCGCTATGAAAACTCCAGGTAAAGTGCTTGCCGCGCAGGTGGCGAGAATTGGAGACTCTCGTATTTTCGACATCCGGTCCGAAAACCTGCCCACCTGGTGTCCCGGGTGCGGGTACTTCGGCATTCATCAGGGCTTGAACGGAGCGATCCAAAGACTTGGATTGCCCCATCACAAGACCGTCATAGTTTCCGGAATCGGCTGCGCAGGCCGTTATCCTTTTTTCAGTCATACATTCGGCCTGCACACTGTTCACGGAAGGGCGCTGCCGGTTGCGACGGGTGTCAAGCTGGCCAGTCCCGGCATGACGGTCTTCGCCGTGGGGGGAGACGGGGACGGCCTCGGCATCGGAGGGGGCCATCTCCCGCATATTTCCAGGCGAGACGTCGACGTGAACTATCTTCTATTTGACAATTCCATTTACGGCCTGACCAAGGGGCAGCCGTCGCCCAGTTCGCCGGTCGGGTTCAAGACAAAGGCATCGCCCCAGGGCAATCCGGATGCTCCGTTGAATGCCACGCTTCTTGCGCTTTCGTATGGGGCTTCGTTTGTAGCACGGCTGTTCGCAGGGGACCCGGAAGGAATCACCGAGGCTCTGGTCGAAGGAATCCGCCACAAGGGTTTTTCTTTTTTTCATCTCTACACGACCTGCGTCACCTTTGACAAGCAATTCAAGACGTGGGAACACCTCAAGGAATGGGTGCACCCTTTGCCTGAAAATTATGACAACTCCAATTTGAAGCAGGCCATTCACCAGGCCATGGATGACCACTTCAGCTTGGGAATATTGTACAATAGAAAGGAGTGATGGAGTGATGCACGCAGGGGCACCGGCACAGGGCGCACGGTGCAAGAAAAAAAGGCCGTGTGCCTCGTGCCTTGCGTCGTGCGCCGCTTTCAATATACCCAATACTCCGTCATGAAAGGAGACAGTATGCCAAAGAATTTGACCCACAAGATCCTGGAAGCCCATCTGGTAGAAGGCAGGCTGGTTCCGGGAGAGGAGATCGGCATCGCCATCGACCACACGCTTCTTCAGGACGCCACGGGGACCGTGGCCATGCTGGAGTTCGAGTCTCTCGGCATTGACCGGGTAAAGGCGGAACTGGCGGTTCAATACGTGGATCACAACATTCTTCAAACCGACAACAAGAATGCCGATGATCATGCCTATCTTCGCTCGGCATGCGCAAAATACGGGATTCATTTCAGCCCCCCGGGCAACGGCGTTTCACATCAGGTGCACATGGAGCGCTTCGGCGTCCCTGGGAAGATAGTCCTGGGCGCAGACAGCCACACGCCGGGCGCAGCGGGCGTCTCCATGCTCGGCATAGGCGCGGGCGGACTCGATGTGGCCCTCGCCATGGCCGGCAGGCCCTACCACCTCCCTTGCCCGAGAGTCCTGGGTGTGAGGCTGTCAGGGAGCCTTCCGGACTGGGTGAGCGCAAAGGACGTGATTCTCGAAATGCTTCGCCGCTACGGCGTGAAGGGATGTCTCGGCAAAATCGTCGAGTATTACGGCCCGGGCGCCACAACCCTCTCGGCAACGGACAGGGAGACGATCGGAAACATGGGCACCGAACTGGGGGCCACGGGCACGGTCTTCCCCTCCGATCGAAACACTCTGACTTACCTCAAGGCTCAGGGTCGAGAAGATGCGTGGGTCGAGCTAAGTGCAGATGAGGGCGCAGCTTACGACGAGGACGAAGAGATTGATTTGGCTTCCCTGGAGCCCCTGATCGCGCGTCCCTCCTCACCGGGCAACGTCGTCCCCGTCCGCGAGGTGGCAGGGCTCAGGGTTCACCAGGCTATCATCGGAAGCAGCACCAATTCCTCTTTCCGGGACCTTATGGTGACGGCAAAAATCATGGAAGGCCGGAGACGGGATCCCGGGACGGATCTGCACATCAACCCCGGAAGCAAACAAGTGATGGAAAACGTGGCACGCCATGGGGGACTCGTCTCCCTGCTCATGGCCGGAGCGAGGGTTCACGAATCAGGATGCCTGGGGTGTATAGGCATGGGGCAGGCGCCGGGGACGGGGCAGGTCAGCCTGCGCACCTTTCCCAGGAATTTTCCGGG